>JAESFU010000256.1_pt1 | contig 50662 bp, 44 predicted proteins | sample 9269461 | NCBI WGS metagenome assembly JAESFU01 (sample SAMN14502556, study PRJNA617107) | algae metagenome | isolation source: Stenomitos rutilans HA7619-LM2 and co-occurring heterotrophs from cave walls | place: USA: Waikapalae cave, Hawaii | collected 2009-07-28
CAAGTCAAGGCTAAACAAATCGGCCAAACCATTTATCAAGTACGAACGGCATTGTTCGCTGACTACCTCCGACACGAGTTAGCCAACCCAAGAATTCAGGCAATCACACTCTAAGCGAAAGTCCTATGACTATTTACTCAAATGAAAAAAATGAATGTAGCCCATTTGCTGGCATGGGCGTTGGTTGTGGTAATGCCCCTCTGGTTCGGCAGTTGTAAGAAAGGTGGTGATGATGCTGTAACACCAAGCATGTCGTCTATTGAAGGAAATTGGAAAATATCGGGCTATAAGATTGATCCCGGCGTTGATTTTCTGGGTACCGGGCAAAAAAATACGGATTTACTCGCGTTTTATCGGTCATTACCCAACGGCCTTGGCAATGACGTGGTTGATTGTTTAACAAGCACGATCATTACGTTTAATGCCGGAGGAAAGATTACGGGTAAAGCAGGCGCTAAATGCACAGCCTCTACCGACATGAATCCAGTAGAAGATAACTCGACCTGGAAATTAGATGGCAACAAGCTCACCATTACCAGTGGCACAGAGGTAACCACCTACGATACGACGATTAGCGGCAATACGCTCAAACTGTCGGGTAAAGAATTAGAAGATTTTGATGGTGATGGGAAAGACGAAACATATACCATTACGCTGGAAATGACAAGGGCTTAATGAGCCAGTGCAAAAATTGAAAAGCGGTGCCACGGTTTGAAACCACGGTCCGACGCATCGGTGGCACCGCTTTTCAATTCAGGAAAGACAATCGGCCAGCGTCTGGATATATTTTTCCAGATACATCGGCTTATCTTTACTTTTATACTGCAAAATATAGCGCGGATGGTCGAGCGTCACGATGCGGTCAAAAAAGCCCTGCTGGTCGTTTAGTCGGCGCAAGTAGGTTTCGTTTTTACGCCCTAAGCAAACGGCTACGCGCCGGTCATAGCCAAACGCTGTTTGTGTTTGAACGGTGTCAGTAATAGCGGGCCAGAGGGTTTCGGTAGTGATTCGGTCATCATAGAAATTATAATTCTTCGGTCCGCCGTTGCGGCCGTCTTTAGTGAGAGCCAGGGGAAAGAGCGAAGTCAGAAAAAAACGGCCGTAGAATTCGGCTGCTCCGCCGAAGGCTTCCACCATCTGGTAAATAAACCGGCTTGACAGTTCTGGCGTGTCGCGCAAGTCATTCTCAATGCCGCAGTACCGACGCAGATTTTGGGGCGTAGTAAACGAAATACCCGTTACGCCCGCGCCAAACCGCCCCGGATTAATGCCCAGCACAAACACACGCGGGCGATTATCGCTGAAAAACTTCGTATAGAACTCCTCTACAATGGCTTGTACGTCCGGGTTTTGATACGGATTCATCACGCCAACGCCGGGCGGTAGTGTAACAGGCGCTTCAAGCGAGTTGTAATAAACAATGGCTTTTTCAGCGAACGTACTCATTCTCGGGAGAAATAAGTGTAACATATTAATGCAATCTCACCAATAATCCGCTCGGCTTCCGGTGTTGGAACGCCTTCCACAAATACGGACAATAAGAATGGGGTTGTACTATACACGATGCCTACATCGCCCTTAATATATGCCAACGTACCCGTCTTGTGGGCAATTATGGCGGCTTTAGGAAGCAATCGTGGAATGGTTGTAATATCGTCGTTCTGTTTCAGAATTGCCAGCATCTCGTCGCATAAAGCAGATGTAGCGACCTGATGACGGTAGATTTTCTCCATCAACGTGCTCATTTCGTTAGCCGTTACATAATTCTCTCGCCCTTGTCTGGCGGCTAATGTGTCCATCATCATCCGGTTCAACTGGCTTTTAGTCAGGCCAATGGCTCGTATACGCTTGTTAATGGCACCGCGTCCCAGTTTGTTGATGAAAATATTGGTAGCCGTGTTGTCACTATGGATCATCATCAGCCTGAGCAACTCCCGGTAACTCAGTTGGCTGCCGTCCGGCTGATTTTTCAAAACACCATCACCCCCGGCTTTTTCAGAAGATTTCAGAGTATGGGTTTCATCTAATTTGAGGGTACCGGCTTTAACCTGCTCCATAATTTCGAGCATGATAGGCAACTTGATAACACTGGCCGATGGAACGCGTTCGTCGGCGCGATGACTGAAAGCTATTGTGTTATCAGTTAACGATTTAACTGCCAAACTCACATGTGTCACTGCGGGTAAGCGGTGTAAGTAAGCCGTTAGTGAATCCGCTAATGGCGATTGGCTGAAGGCCGTTGTGGTCATACTGAACAGCAAAAATAAAGTCGGAATTAGTGTTCCGACTTTGTGCTTTTTTTTGTCATGCTGACGAAGGAAGCATGACAAAAAAGCGGCATAGCTTGCCATCATTTAATATTCTTCCGGCGGTTGCGCTGGAAATCCTCGAACATCATGTTGCCTAAGCCCTGCAAACCGCTATAGTACGCCCGGCCATTATTGACCTTCGTAAATTCCTGCACAAATTGCTTCAGGTAGGGGTCGGAGGCAATCATAAACGTCGTGATGGGTATCTCCAACCGACGCGCTTGTGCGGCCAGCGTAAGCGTTTTGCTCACCACCTTACGATCAAGCCCGAACGAGTTTTTGTAGTACTTAATTCCTTCTTTCAAACAGGTCGGTTTACCGTCTGTAATCATGAAGATTTGCTTGTTTTTGTTCTTCCGCCGACGCAGCAAATCCATCGACAATTCAAGCCCGGCTACCGTGTTAGTATGATACGGGCCGACTTCCAGATACGGCAAATCTTTCGCCTGAATCTGCCAAGCATCGTTGCCAAACACCACAATGTCGAGGGTGTCTTTCGGGTATTTCAATTTGATTAATTCAACCAGCGCGAGGGCCACTTTCTTGGCGGGCGTAATCCGGTCTTCGCCATACAGAATCATCGAGTGGCTAATGTCAATCATCAGCACGGTCGATGTCTGGGTTTTCTGTTCTTTCTCCGTCACTTCCAGATCACGCTCCATCAAATGAAAATCCTCAACCCCGCTGTTAATCTGGGCGTTTTTGATGGACTCGGTCATCGAAATCTGTTCCAGCGTATCGCCAAACTGATAGCTCCGAAGGTCGCTGCTGAGTTCGTCGCCAGTGCCGGTGTAGGGTGTATTATGGTTCCCACCCGACTTAGAGCGTTTGAGTTTGCCGAAGATCTCTTCCAGCGCAGACCGCCGAATGGTTTGCTCGCTTTTGGGTGTCATCACAATGCGTCCCTCCTGATTTTCTTCGGTCAGATAACCCTTTTCTTTCAGGTCGTCGAAGAAGTTGCCGATGCCGTATTTATCGTCGGTCAGGCCATATTGGCGGTCAAGCTGACTCATCCAGGCCATCGCCTGTTCTACGTCGCCGGAGGTCATTAGCAGCAATTGCTGAAAGATATTGAGCAACTTATCGAAGTTGCTACCTTCTTTCTGTTCGGGCGGGATATAGTCGGAAAACTGAAAGCCTTTCATGAATAAGAGTCGTTAGTTGATAGTCGTTGGTCAACCGTCTTTATGGGCGTAACTCCATGAATCGACTACACCCGAAGAACAGTGGGTTTGGCGGATTTGTTCGTCTGTCGGGGACTTCTACAAATCAATCTGCACGCTTAATTCAGGTAGCACATCTTCGCCCGAAACGGTGACTATTGAGCCTTGCTGGATATCAATGGAGCCGTTTGCTCGATAAATAAACACTTGCTTGCCCGCCCGGTCAATGAGCCAACCTAATCGGCAACCGTTGTCGCGATATTCTTCCATTTTCTCCTTCAATTCCTTCAAATCATCACTCTTCGAGCGAATTTCAACCACAAAATCCGGACAGAGTGGCGCAAATCCCTGCCGGTTTGCCTCTGAAATGGCATCCCACTGCTCACGGCTGACCCAGGCTACATCGGGCGAACGAACCGCCGAATTGGGCAGTTTAAAACCCGTGGATGAATCGAAGATATAACCGAGTTTTTTACGGCGGTTCCAGATGCCGATTTCTACAGAAATCTCGGCGTTGTAACGTCCTGTTTCACTTCCGGTAGGTGGCATAAAAATAATATTTCCGTTGGCATCCCGCTCCAGCCGTGTCGTTTCGTTCGCCTGACACAGAGCGAAAAAAAAGTCATCATCAAATTTCTGATGACGGGGCGGGTGCATGGTACGGAGCTGCAGTTCCATTGGCTTAATCTATTTTACCAAAGATAACGAAAAAAGCGCCCGAATCGGCTCACAACTGCGCCAGCAAATACAGTACGGCCATTCGGACGGCTACACCATTTTCGACCTGATCCAGAATGATGCTGTGGCTCGAATCGGCGGCATCGGAGGTCAGTTCAACGCCCCGGTTGATGGGGCCGGGGTGCATCAGCACAATGGGTCGGTCGAGGTCGTCGAGCATCTGTTTCGAGATGCCGAAATAGAGGGAATACTCGCGCAGGGAGGGGAAATATTTGATCTGCTGCCGCTCCAACTGAATCCGCAATACGTTGGCTACATCGCACCAGGCCAGAGCCGCCCGCACGTCGTGGCCTACTTTCACGCCCAATGCGTCGATGTATTTGGGAATTAATGTTTTGGGGCCGCAAACCATTACCTCGGCACCCTGCTTTTGCAAACAGAAAATATTAGACAAGGCCACCCGCGAGTGGGTAATGTCGCCAATGATGGCAATGCGTTTGCCTGCCACGTCGCCAAGTTTTTCGCGAATGGAGAACGAGTCGAGCAGGGCCTGTGTGGGGTGTTCGTGGGTGCCATCGCCCGCGTTCACGACGTTGGCTTTGATGTGTTTGGTGAGGTAGTGCGGAGCGCCGGGGCTGCTGTGCCGCATGACCACCATATCCACTTTCATCGCCAGAATGTTATTGACCGTATCGAGCAACGTTTCGCCTTTTTTGACCGACGAACCGGATGCCGAAAAATTAACCACATCCGCCGATAATCGCTTTTCGGCCAGTTCAAACGATAGCCGTGTGCGGGTCGAATTCTCAAAAAAAACGTTGGCAATCGTCACGTCACGCAACGACGGGACTTTCTTGATGGGGCGGTTGATGACTTCTTTGAACTGATTAGCCGTTTCCAGAATGAGTTGAATGTCAGATTCAGTAAGGTCTTTGATGCCCACCAAATGGCGGACGCTGAGAGCAGTTCGAGGGGTCGGTTGGGCCATGAGCGAATGATACGGCTAAAATTGGGCAAAGATAGGCCGCGAATGGCTAAAGGCAACGGCTGATCGACCGCGCTACTTTTTGGCAAGCGGTTTTACGGCAACTTCTTTAAAAAACACAACATCGTAGTCACCGTGATTTTGCAGGCCGATATAGCCCGATTCCGGGCGCGGGCCATGATAGGGCTCAAAACTGAATTTGCGTGGCGGTACTGGATCGCCTTCGCGGTAGTCGGTCACTTTTACGCCATTAACAAAAACGAGGGTGCGTAAGCCGTCCAGCGTAATGTCCATCGTGTTCCACTGCGGGCCGGGTTTGCCGGGCTTGGCCAGCGGTTTAGTCAGCGAATAGAGCGTTCCCGTAACGTGGTACTCATCTTCGTTGGAGGTTTCGGGGTGATTGTCAATCTGCACTTCGTAGCCGTAATAAACAGGCATCCATTCTTCGTAAGGTTCGATGGGAATTCGGATAAATACGCCCGCATTGCTGTTTTCTTTTTCCATTCGATACACCACCCGGATGGTGCAATTGCCGAATTTTTCTTTTGTGTAGTACAGCAAACCCAGCCCGCCGTGACCGCGAATCAGTCCGTTTTCAATTGACATGCTACCCTTGCCGACGTGCTTCCAGCCGGTAAGGTCTTTTCCGTTGAAAAGCTGCCGCCAACCATTATTCGCCTGATGGTTTGCCCGGTGAGTGCTAACGGGGGGCGTTGCTGCATAACTATAGCCAGCGATGACCAATAGACTTAGCCCGGTCAGCAGGTAATTGATTAGTCCGTTTTTCATATCAGTAAGTTAATTCAGTGCTTTCAGTCGTTTTCAAACGGAAACAAGGCTGATTCCACGTGCGCTTCGGTCATTAATTGACCAAGTTGTCTGGCCTTATCCGGGTTTTGAGTCGCTATGTTTCGGGTTTCGGCCGGGTCTTTTGAGAGGTCATACAGTTCAACCGCTCCGTTGGTATTCTTAGCTACGTTCAGTCGAACGGCCTTCCAGTTACCTTGCCGAACAGCTTGCCGACCACCATTTTCGTGGAACTCCCAATAGAGATAATCGTGCTGTTGCTGCGTGCCTTTGCCCGTAAGCGATGGTACAATGGAAAGCCCGTCAATGCGGTCGGGTATTTTAACCCCGGCCAGTTCGGTAAAGGTTGGGAGTAAGTCCCAGAACGCGCCGGCGAAATCGTTTTTAGCACCGGGTTTAATAACGCCCGGCCAGTGGGCCACAAACGGCTCGCGGATACCGCCTTCGTAGAGGTCGCGTTTGACTCCCCGCAAACCTCCACCGCTGTTGAAAAACACCGGGTCTGCGCCCCCTTCGATGTGCGGGCCGTTATCGCTGGTGAAAATGACGAGGGTGTTTTTATCCAACCCTTTTTGTTTCAGTTTGACCATAATCTGCCCGACATACCAATCCAGACGAGCGACCATAGCGGCAAACGTAGCGCGGGGATACTCCTGCGAGGCATACCCCCCGGTGTTGGCATCAGGACCATAGTCGGCTCCTTTATACGGTTTTTCGGGAAATTGCCCTTTGTAACGCTGGAAAATATTGTCGTTGGGCACCAGCAGTTCGGCGTGGGGGAGAATGTAGGGTAGAAACAGGAAAAAAGGTTTGTCAGCTTTTTGAGCTTCCAGAAAAGCCAGTGCCTGTTTCTGAATCAAATCGGGGGCATAGTCATGCGTTTTTTCAAGGTTTTGATTAGCTGTCAGCACCACTTTCTGGCTGTTGTTCCAGAGGTGATTCGGGTAAGCCCGGTGTGCCAGCGACTGGCAATTATATCCGTAAAATCGGTCGAAGCCCTGCTTATTCGGGTCGCCCGATGAACCAACCGGCCCCAGTCCCCATTTACCAAAAGCTGCCGTTGCATACCCTCCGCCTTGCAGCAGTTCGGCCACCGTCGTAACCGAATCGGCAATGGGTTCCTGTCCTTCGGGTTCCACGCTTTTGTTGCCCCGGATGTAGGTATGCCCGGTGTGCTGCCCGGTCATGAGCGACGAGCGCGAGGGCGCACAGACGGACGTACCGGCATAGAACTGCGTAAAACGCATGCCCTCTGCCGCCAGCCGGTCAATATTAGGGGTCTTAATTCGCTTTTGTCCGTTAAATCCAACATCGCCATACCCCAAGTCATCGGCCAGAATAAAAACAATATTTGGGCGGGTGGGTGTGTGGTTCTGGGCGTTGCTGAACGAGTCAAAAACCGTAATAATGAACAGGGAAAGGAGGAGTTTGTTCATAAGGGTAAGCGTTTCGTGCCGCAATATCTATCGGCCATTCGCATTAGTTGTCTGTCGTAAAATTTAGTTTCGGTTGCCGCATTGCGTTTTCAAGTAACTTAATTTCCAGTTTCAAAATAGCTTCTTCAGCGGTTGCGTCGATTTTGTCGGCATCGTCGGTGGGTTTGTGGTAATCGGGGTGGCCGCCCGTGTGAAAGAAGAGCACGGGAATCTGTTTAGCGTAAAAAGCAGCGTTGTCGGAGCCGCCGTTCCCGGCCCGGTCGGTGAAGAATTTTATGGAACTTTCTACTCCCGTAAACACGGCAGGCCAGCCACCGCTGGTGCCATATCCACCGATACCCACTCCCCGTTGCGGATTGTATCGGCCAATCATGTCCATACATACCATGAAATTCAGTTTATCGAGTGGCAGCGTTGGGTTGTTCAGAAAATAGCGGGAACCCTGCAAGCCTAATTCTTCAGCCCCGAAAGCCATGAACAGAAAATTGTAAGGCTCTTTTACGCCGTTTTTACTGAAATACCGGGCTATTTCCAGCAGACCAGCCACACCCGATGCATTATCGTCGGCTCCGTTATGAATTTTTCCCTGCGGTAAGGAATCCAGCGAACTGCCTTGTTTGCCTAAACCTAAATGGTCGTAATGTGCGCCAATGACAATGGTAAACGGCGCTCCGTTGTCTAAGAATCCAATTACGTTAGCTGCTTTTCGCAGACTGTCGGGAACCACCACCCGCCTGACTTTGGCCGTAAAGGATTGATAATATCCCTCTGTTCCTAACGGTGTCAGGCCATATTTTTTAAAGTGGGTTTCGACGTAGCGGGCGGCTTTGGCATTTTCGGCGCTGCCCGTTCTCCGCCCCTGCATTTCGTCGGAAGCGAGGTAACGAACGTGCCGGGCGATTCGTTTTGCCGAAGGAGTCTGCCCAAAGAGAGAGGTAGTCAGGAAAATGGATAAAAGAAAAGATTGGGGATTCATACCGGGTAAAAGTAAGGAATCTTATTCCACTACTACACAGCCATAGGCCGGTACGGTAATTCGGTCGCGGGAGAGTGAACTGCCTGCCGCCGTCTCGAACGCGATTTGATGACACCAGTATTCACCGGGTGATAACACAACCTCAATCGGTTTTTTTGTCAGGTTATGGAGAATCAGCACACGTTGCCCGTTGGCCGACTGGCGAATAAACGACACCGTTCCCGGCTGGCGAATGCCCGTTTGCCTCAATCGACTCAGGTTATCGTTCAGCACCGGATGGCTGTTTCGGTAGTGAATAAGTCGTTTATAATGACTGAACAGCGAATCGGGGTCGGTTTGCTGAGCGGTTAATGGCCGAACGGTTTGGCTGGTGCTGTATTTGCCGCGTCGCCAGAACGTGCGCTGCTGGTCGCGGGGGCGGATGTCCCACAGGAAAGGTTCGCGCAGGTTTTCGTCGGGTTTCATTCCCAGCATTCCTATTTCTTCACCATAGTAGAGATAGGGCAGTCCGGGCAGCGTCATCAGTAGATTAGCGGCCACTTTCAGATGATTTACATTCCCTTTCAGCAAACTGCCAATGCGGTTCTGGTCGTGGTTCGACAGGATCAGCGCGTCGATAAACTGCGGATTGACGTTGCCAAAGGCTCCGTGAACATAGGCCAGAAACTCTACCAAATCTTCAGTGTCGTCTTCGCGCCGAACCACTTCTTCAATCATTAGCCGCAGATCGAAATTGAAGTTGGCTTTCAGGCCCCGGAAGTAGGGTGCAATGCGTTCGGGCCGCGTCCAGACTTCGCCAACGGCATATGCGTCAGGCTTTGCTGCTTCAATTACTCGCCCAAATTCTTCCCAGAATTCATGGTTCTTTGGCTCCTCAAACTCCCGGTACAAATGCCGGGCCGCATCAAGACGAAATCCATCAACGCCTACGTCGTTGAGCCAGTAGCGGGCAATGTTGAAAAACTCGTCGCGCACGGGCCGATGGTCGAAGTTCAGGTCGGGCATACCGCTCCAGAACATACCGTAGTATTGTTTCTGAAAAGCCGCTCCGCGCACTGAATGCCAGGGGTTCCGCTCACCCGAATCGGCGGTAATGTCGCGCGTGGCTACTTTTTGCGCTGTTATTTCATGGGGGTGCAGCCATTTATAATAAGGCCAGTATGGATTATCGGGTCCTTTAGACGCTTCCTGAAACCAATGATGCCGAATGCTGGTGTGGTGTAACACTAAGTCGATAATAACGGCTATATAGCGTTGATGGGCTTCGCTGATAAGCCGCCGGAAATCATCCATTGTGCCATACTCCGGGTCGATACCGTAATAATCCGTTACATCATATTTGTGGTAACTCGGCGAAGGGCTAATGGGCATAAGCCAGATAGCCGATATGCCGAGGTCTTTCAAATAATCGAGTTTGGCCGTGATGCCGTTCAGGTCGCCGATGCCGTCGCCGTTGGAGTCGGCAAAGGAGCGAACAAAAATTTCGTAGTGAACGCCGGTGTGGCCAACTTGAACTATACCCTGAGCCGGGTGGTCGGGCCGGGTGGAAGGAGAAAACGACTGCATGAATAATAAGCTTCCGAAAGATAGGCACCAACCCGGTTATCAGCAACGTTTGGTTTACTTTCGCCTGGTTTTAGCCGGAACTGGCACGTTGTTTTCAGAAAGCGCTTCGGTGAGAAGTTTATCATAAACGACGCGGGCCTTGTCGTAGGCTGCCTGAGCGGCTGCTTTTTCGGCGGGCCGAATATTCTTTTCCTTCATCTTCCAGCACTGGTCAACCGACTTCCGACACCACTCGATGCTCTTCCGTTCCCGAATGGGTTGACCACTTACCTGCACAAAAACCGGGTTGGTATGGGCGCTGGGGTACACGCGCAGAGCCACCCAGCCCGACCGGCGCATCGGGTAACTGAATTGCAGGGGTTGCGAATGCCCATCGGCAATGATTTCGGTTGTGTCGACCGGAAACCCGTTGACAATCAGTTCTACACGCACCTGCCGGGATTTGTCTATCCGGGATCGTTCGATGTGCCAGTAGGGTTGTTCAATCGGGTTGCGTTGAGCAATGGATGCGCCAGCTTCGTCCTGTTGTTCGGGCAGGTAGGCGGCTGCCGTAGCTGAGATAGTCAGCATCTGCGGTTTTGCGAGTGATAGCTGGCTATCGCCTGCACCGGGAGTCTGTCCGTTCACCGTAAAATCCATGAGGTGGGCGTGCCCTTCCGACACGTAGGCGCCCCCTTTTTTGATGGCTTCGGTAAAGCTCTCGTAACTCAGCGGACCGTTGGTTCTGAAGTAGCTCCGGGCCAGGCCAACCCGCTCATCGAAAATGCAGGGAAAATCTGTTTCGCCACTAAGCCGGGGCCGAAAACCGCTGTTCAGCGTATGGTACCACATATTCAACTCCCAGGCCGGTGGCGTATCGCCCGCACTATAAAAATCAACGGCGTTCTGGGTTACTGTAACGATATATTCATTGGTTCCAATGCCATCCATTTTCGGTAATACATAGTTGGGTAGCGACTGGCGTGGCGTGATGGGTTCCAGCCCCCAGCCCGAATGGGCGTATCCTACAACACCCCCCTGTGCTTTGGCCCATTGCAGAATGGGCAGTGTCCAGGAAGGCCAGTCTTCTATTTTTTTCGTATTCGGATAATCATCTTCTTTCAATCGTAGCAACACGATGTGCCCATTGTCAGACGAAGGGAAACCCGATACTTCAACATCGTTGCGAAGGCGGTTATGCTGATTCGAGAAGGGTTCGTCCTGGCCGGTGAAGAATGTTTTCTGGTAATACCAGCTTGGCCCCCAGGCTAACGAAGCGCCAATGTTTAGGTCTTCGCCCACAATCTGTCGGTACATAGCTGCCGGTGTCACTCCTTCCTGCGGCATCTCGTAATGACTGCATCCCGCCCCATGAATGTGGTGGTCGGCACTGTGCCAGCCAAGCTGTGCCATGTTTATCCATCGTTTCAGCCGAAACGTAATGCCCGTTGAATCAACACCTTCAGGAATGGTTATGTCTTTTTGTTGCGGAATGTATTCCGGCCCGCGTGTGTACGTAACGGTATATTGGCCGGGTGGTAGAAACACGTGCTCGCCGTCGGCGCGGTAAATCTGGGGATGAAAATAAAAGTCAGGGTATTCGTCTAAATCGGCTACGCGCCGGGAGGGTAGCGGATAAATGCCGGTCAGCGTTTTTTGTCCGGCAAAAGCATTGTCGATGTTGAACTCTCGACTCGCACCCACTAACCGAAAATCCTGTTTTTGGTTAGTGGTGTGAGCCGGTAATCGGTTTACGCCATCGGCAATGACGAACGAAGCCATTGTGGGCCTACCATCGTCGTCCTGCACGCGCAACACCACCTTCACGGCGGGAGCAATGCTAAACAGAACCGGAATGGCATTCCGAAAGCCAATGTCCTGTGTGCCCTGCCCAACATGAAATCCGATGCTGGCTTCGCGCTGACCCGCATCTTTGCTGTAAATCTGAACAACGGCATATTCCAGCAACAAACCGGAGAGCGTAGTCAGCAAGGGACGATTCTGATAAAGCTGTACCTCCAGAAACCGATTGGCTACCTGTGCGGGCGAAATCTGTTGCTCAACGCGGTCTTTGGGATACCACTCATAGCGTTGCATCGGGTAGTTGGCGTTGGGGCTTTCTACCTGTAACCGCGCCGTGCTATGCGCTTCATTGTGAATTTTGACTAAGAAACTTTTCCAGCCACCCTGCATCAGTTTGGCCGAAGCAGGTCCCCGCATGACCTTCACCCGCGCTTCGGGATTGATGTTAACAAACGCTAAGCAATACGGGTCCAGAAGGGCCTGAATCTGCCTGACGGTTTCTGGGTCGGGTACTTGCTGTTGCAGGGCTTTCAGCATGCGGGCGTCGTCGGTTGTGAGGGCACTACCCAAAAACGTCAGCGCTTCCTGCATACGTCCGGCCTGCGCCAGCAACGGTTGTGGTTCCACGTTGATAATAATCGGCAGGGTAGCCGAAGTCGCGGAGGGAGCAGTCATTGCCTGATGATCGTGGTGCTGCCCGAAAACAGGAGTCGATAGCCACGCGGCCAACAGTCCGCCGAAGGTCAGTAACTGTTTCATTTAATAGCAGACGATTGGAATAGTTACCTTATTGCTTTGCAGCCAACAGAAACTGGATGGGTATTGCCAGCCGGTTACGCCAGGCCGTTTCGGTATGAGCGTCGCCCGGAAAGGCTTTGGTTAGCCAGTTAGCGGTGGTATAGCCATGTTGTTTCAGAAGGACGTCGGCCTGTTGCTGAAAGGGTGCGTAGAGACTGTCTAATGTTTTAGTGCCGTAGTCGAAATAAAGAACATGGGTTTTAGGGTCGGGCAGGTGTGTGTCCATATAACGTAGAAAAGCCGTCGGAACCGGGTTATTCTCCACAGAAAACAAACCCGGCCAATGCGTTGATAAACAGGCCGCTCCGCCGAAAACGGTTGGGTATTCACAAATGGCATACATCGAAATCAGCCCGCCCATGCTCGAACCAGCCACGAATGTACTGGCACGGTCGGGTTGAGTAGCAAAGTGCCGGTCAATATAAGGCTTAAGTTCCTGAACCAGAAATTTCAGGTACTTGTCAGACTGAATAGGCGCGGCAAACAAGGGCTGTTTGCCGCCCCGGGTGGCCCCATAAATGGAATCCTGTTGCTGTTTGGAGAGCGATTCAAAAGGCTTTTGAGGAAAATAATCGGCGTGGCGCGTGGCCCCGGTGTTCCAGATACCCACCACAATACATGGACGAATAAGTTGGGTTGCCATAAGTCGTCCAACGGTTTCGTCAATACCCCATTCCTGCCTGTTCCAGTTGGTCGTACTATCGAAAAGCATCTGACCATCGTGCATATACAGCACGGCATAACGGGTTTGGGCATCATATCCGGCGGGCAGCCACACATCCACCGTGCGCGGCTGAACATACCGCGAGGGGAAGTTGGTCAGTCGCTTTACGGTGCCACTTGCCACAGTGGGTGCCTGCGCCCACAAACGGGCACTCAGCAGCAGTAGAAACAGCAGTCGATACATGATTTATCGTTTGAGAATCAGGCAACTGAACGGCGGCAATGCCCAGCCTTGCCCTTTTTTTGACATCGGCTCGCTCTGAAAAACGACCTGCCGAAAATCCGTTGGCTGGACCGTCTGTGGCTGGCCGGTCAGGTTATGCAACACCAGTAGGTCGCCAGTGGCGTGGGGGCGCACAAACGCCAGCACACCTGCCTGTCGGATACCTGCCTCGCGCAGATTGACCGGGGTCACATGGCGCAGGGCGGGCTGCTGTTGGCGAAGCGCAATCAGGCGTTTATAATGATGATAGAGCGAAGTCGGGTCGGCTTGCTGCAGGCTCAGCGGGCGCACCGTCTGATCGGTGTTATAGCGGGGAGCCATCCAGCGGGTGCGGGTACTGTCGCGTGGCCCGGCGGCCCACAAAAAAGGTTCGCGCAGGTTTTCGTCGGGCTTATCGCCCAGCATTCCCAGTTCTTCGCCATAATAGAGGTAAGGTTCGCCGGGCAGCGTCATGAGTAGACTGGCAGCCAGCCGGAGTTTGTTCGGGTCGTTGCCTACAATCGTGCCGATGCGGGTGCCGTCGTGGTTGCTCAATAAAGTAGCGTCGATAAAGCCCGGATTTACTTTTGCATACTGGGCATAATCGGCAATCAGCTTTTGAATCAGACCTTTGTCGTGCCCGGTTTTGAGCATTTCATGCAGCATCAGGTGCGCGTCAATACCAAAATTAGCCGGTAATCCCCGAAAATAAGGCGATACGATATCAGCCTTAGCCCAGACTTCCCCGACTAAATAAACATTGGGTTTGGCCCGCTGCATCTCCTGCCGGAATTCCTGCCAGAAAGCGTGAGACTTAGCCGCTTCCCATTCGGGATAAATGTGCTTGGCCGCGTCGAGCCGAAAGCCATCTACCCCCACTTCGGTCAGCCAGAAGCGCCCGATTTTGTAAATTTCCTGCCGTACAAGGGGGTTGTCATAGTTTAAATCAGGCATCGTACCCGTAAACAGGCCATAATATTTCTCATCGTCGCCGGGATGGGCGAAGTGCCAGGGGGTCAATTCCCACGAGCCGCCGGAGGCTTCGCGGGTGGCAATGCCAAGCGAGTCGATACGGCCAGGCGTTTGCCAAACGTAGTAGCTGCGGTAGGGGTTGGTTTTATCTTTCCGGGCTTCCAGAAACCAGGGGTGTTGGTTGCTGGTATGGTTCACGACCAGGTCAAGCAGCACGTTTATACCCCGCTTGTGCGCTTCGGCCAGCAGACGCTTATAATCCTCTAATGTGCCATACTCCGGGTCGATGCCGTAATAGTCCGTTACGTCATATTTATGGTAGCTGGACGAAGGGTTAACGGGGGTGAGCCAGAGCGCATTAACGCCGAGGTCTTTCAAATAATCAAGTTTGGCCGTAATGCCATTCAGGTCGCCGATGCCATCGCCGTTGGAATCGGCAAACGAACGAACAAAGATTTCGTAGCAGACAGCCGGTGTCTGAGCAGCCGCCCGGTTTTCAACAAATAGACTAACGCTAACGAAAAAAAGCACTAAGCGCAGGTTCCGTTTTGAAAAAACAAGGGTCATCCATTGGGAATGGGTAGGGAAATGCTTCATAATACAGGGTTGGAAGGACGGAAACCATCTGCACAACGGACGTTGTGCAGATGGTTGACTAGTTATCTATACAGGAACCAATTCTATTTTTTGGTGAGTTTATACGTCCGCTTGCTGGCACTGCTGAGGTCAAGCAGAATATCGTAAGTACCGGCCTTCACGACAATGTTGGCCCCGCCGTCTTCGAGGGTTCCATCGGCACCGTTATCGCCCATATTTACGGCCCAGTCGTTATTCTGGCGGAATTTGATTTCCCCATCCGTTAGTTTTACATTATTAAGTGTCCAGACGCCATCCGTCGCAAAGTTGGGCGTAAACAGCGCATCGGGACCGTTCCAGCCATTGGGCGCGGCACTGCCAACAAGCCCCCATACTTTGAAGGCTTCGATGGTGTATTTGAGGCCCGAGTCTTTGAAATCGGCCGTAATCAGGTAGGTTCCGGCGGTTACGTTAATATTGTCACCACCCGATTTAAGCACCCCACCGCTGCCACCATAGTTGACGCCCCAGTCGTTGTTGAGCCGGAATTTAATTTGTCCGGTTTTTAGCGTGACAATGGCACGCCATAGGTCAGTAGAAGGATCGTAGAAGAAGGGTTGGTCGGGACCATTCCAGCCGTTGGCCGTAGCATCGCCGATAACTCCCCATGAATAAGGCTCAATTTTATAGGTTAGTGCCGACGAATTGAAGGTAATCCGATACGTACCGGCCTTTACGGCAATGTTATCGCCCCCCGCTTTAAGCGTTCCGCCACTGCCGCCATAATTAACGTCCCATTTATTGTCCTGCCGGATTTTAATCTCACCATCGGCCAGAGTTGCATACGCCACAAACACATTCGCACTGGCGGTTTTGTAGAAAGGTACATCGGGGCCGTTCCAGCCATTGGGCGCAGCGCTACCGACTACCCCCCAATTGCTGCTCAAATCAAGTTTATCCAAATAAGGCGTGGCCTTAAGCGACGATACGACCGATGAGAGTATGGTGCTTGAACTCAGCGCCGACTGTACTTTTATATCCACGTCGCCCACTGCGGCTGCGGGTAAACCCAGCTTCAGCAGCGTAGCGTTCAGTTCCGACGTTTTGAATGTTTTCGTCAGGGCATTACCGGTTGTTACGGCAACGGCACTGGCAAAATTATTGCCTTTTTTGTCGATTAGAATCGTGTAGGCTGCCGGTGCATCGAAGCCGTAATCGGGTTTGGCCCACGAAATAGTCAGCGCGTCTTTATCGGTATTGTCTTTGGTCAGCACCACCGTCGGCGACGAGAGCGTAACCACCGGAACGGCAGCAGGGTTCAGGACGGCCCGAACTTCGTCTTTCTGGCAGGCTCCCAGCGTTAGCAGGACCAGAACCAGCGCCAGGAAATTGTAGATTCTATTTTTCATATGTGTTTTACGATTTCTGTTTTCGGTTTACCGTCAACTGGCACGTCAGTGTGTCATGCGTCAGCCAACGGTAAACCGAAAACTAGTTTAATATCCTGTATTCTGTTTCAGATTCGGATTGGCAATAAGGTCGGCGGCAGGCAGCGGATAAATAGTGCGGAACGACTCTACGCCCCGTCCGTTCTGAACGCCACCTTTAAAAGGCCACAGATAACTGGCATCTGTAAACTTCCCGAACCGGATCAGGTCCGTGCGTCGGTAGCCTTCCCAATACAATTCGCGGGCGCGTTCGGCCAGAATAAAATCAAGGGTTAGGGCCGAGGCCGTGACATTACCCGACGCGTTCCCGTAAGCCCGTTGCCGCAACTGGTTAATGTAGCCCAGAGCCGTGGCAGCATCGCCCCCTGTGCCACCCCGCAGCACGGCTTCGGCATACATCAGATACACATCGGCCAGCCGAAGCAGCGGGAAGTCGGTATCGACAAAGTTGCCCGCCGGGTCGGAACCTTTCGCACCCGTTGAAGTCACGTTCTTGTATTTCGTGATGGCGTATCCGTCTGTAAATGTGTTCAGAACGGTCGTAATTTCTAAGTTCTGTCCATTGGTGTAGAACATGGCCCGCTTGTCGGTTTTACCCGATGGGTCGGCAAACTGATTGACTAACGCTTTGGTGGTGCGGTTGCCACCCCAGCCGCCATTGATACCGAAGTCGTTGGGGTTCATACTGCCACCAACAGCCGCGTGAACCAGAAACACCATGCCGCCGTAGGTCTGCGTCCGCAGGCCATCAAAGGTGACCGGCAGAATAATCTCTTTCGAGTTATTGTTATCGGCCAGGAACAGGCTATTGTAATTGGGTTCCAGCGAGTAAGCACCCGACTGAATTACCTTACCGGAATACGTAACGGCGTCGTTCCAGCGGGCCGTGCCGCTATATACCTGCGCGTTCAGGTACAGCCGGGCGAGCAGCGTCCAGGCAGCGGCTTTGTCGGCCCGACCGTATTCGCCTGCTTTTGGCGCCACCAGGTCGGCGTCGATGGCCTTTAGCTCCGATTCGATATAGGCAAACAGGTCTTTGGCGTTCGTTTGCTTAGGCAGAAACGACCCCGGCGCGTCGGCTTCGGTCACGAAGGGCACATTGCCGCCGAACAAATCCAGCGCGTGCAGATACGCCATTGCCCGCAGGAAACGCGCTTCGGCCCGGTAGGCTTTGATGTTCGTGACATCGGTTGCCGCAAAGCCATTGATGTTGCTGTCTGATGCCTGCCGAATGAATTCGTTGGTTTGCGTAACGAGGTAAAAAATCCGGTTATACATGGCCGTAATGAACTCATTGCCCGACGACCAGCTCATGTTGTGGTAGTCCTGCACCGAACCGTCGTTCCAGGCAATAACGGCCTCATCGGTCGGTAGTTCCTGAATCATCCAGTACTGTCGCAGGTAGTTCGAGAATCCTTCGTCGATCCCGCTGATATCGGGTTTACCCGCTGGTCCCTGCTGCCCGCTCACAGCCATTACGGCATAGAGTTTAGCCAGCACCTGTTTGTAGTTGCCCGCAGTCGTGTATACCGAGGCCGATGTGACGTCGTATACCGGCTGGCGGTCGAGGTCTTTCATGCAGGACGACGCCGTAGCCAGTGTGAGCGCCAGCAGCCCGATTTTTGTTATCGTTTTTATTGATTTCATGTTTTTATGAAAGAAAGATGAGTGACACAAGAAGCAGGACACATACATGAGGGTAGCTTTCGGTCTTACTTCCTGGGTCGTTGCTCTTACATCTTATTCGTTAAAATCCCAGATTTAGTCCCAGCGAGAAGATGCGGGGACGTGGGTAGAAATTATTGTCGATACCCCCGGCGATTTCTGGGTCAAGTCCCGTGTATTTAGTGATCGTGAACACGTTCTGAACGGTTGCAGATGCCCGCAGGGTAGCTACGTTGCCAATAATTTTACCGAAGTCGTAGCCCAGATTCAGGTTGTCCATCCGCAGGAACGATGCATTCTCGATGTAGTAGTCCGAGAAAAACTGGTTGTTCAGGAAGTTGGTCGTCAGCACGTCCGTTGACCCGTTCGCTAAGTAAGGGTTGGAAGTAACGAAGTTGCGTAATGCGCCATTGGCTGATTTCACGTTGTTATACACGTAATTGCCAACGTTGCCCCGGAGCACAAAACCCGCATTGAACCGCTTATACGTTGCCTGGGTCGTGAAGCCTAAGAATAGTTTCGGATTGGCTGTTTTGTAGCGGTAGCGGTCATCGATGGTAATTTTGCCATCGCCGGTGCGGTCTTCATATACGCCTTCGAGCGGATTGCCGCTGGCATCATACACTTGCTTATACACATAGAAGGCATACGTAGGGAAGCCCACCGTTTGAATCTGGACTTTGTTACCAACGCCACCGCTAATGTCGCCTACGAGCACGCCCGGGTCGTTCGGAACCGGAACTTTACTCAGGTTGGTGATTTTGTTATCGTTATAGGTAATGTTGAAGCCCAGGTCAAGGCTAAGTCCCTCACGCTGAATTGGGGTGCCGTTAATTTGAAACTCAATCCCTTTGTTTTCCAGATTTCCTACGTTAGTCAGAAGCTGGTTGGTCAGGTTCGAGCCAGCCGGAACCGGGATGGAAGCCAGCAGGTCTTTCGTCTTTTTCTGGTACACGTCAATACTCCCCGACAGTCGCCCGTTGAAGAAAGCGTAGTCGATCCCGGCGTTGATGGCCTCGGTTTGTTCCCATTTCAGGTTGGCGTCGTAGCCTTCTGCCCGCAGCGTTCGGTAGAAGGTGTTGCCAAACTGATACTGCGCCGTTGGGTCGCTAAGGGTGTAGCGGGGCAGGTAGGGATAGTCGCTCAGATTCTGCGGCAAATCCTGTTGACCCGTTACGCCATAACCCGCCCGGAATTTAAGGGCCGAAAGTGCTTTCGCAGTTTTCAGGAACGATTCTTCCTTGATGTTCCAGGCAAAGGCCAGCGAGGGGAACGTACCCCAGCGCACGTCGGGCGCAAAGCGGGACGTTGCATCCCGGCGCAGGGTGGCCGTTAGCACATACCGATTTTTGAAGGTGTAGTTGGCCCGGCCAAAGAACGATAGCAGCGTGTACTGGGTTTTGAACGGAATACCAGCCGCGCTAATGGTGTCGCTCTGGCGTTTGCCGTCGACAGTGAGCGGGGCAGCGCGCAGGGTGGGATAGCTGGGCTCTTCGCGAATGAAGTCCTGATAAGCATATCCGGCTGTGAGGTCAATCCGGCTGGCAATCTGCTTCAGGTCGCGGGCGTAGTTCAGGTAAAATTCCAGCGTTTTGTTGTTCCGCTTTTGCGAATAGAGCTTGTCTGAACCCGACTGATTAAACTGCGATGCAGCCGTGGCCGGAATGAACGTGCGCCCGTCGCTCGATGATACGTCATAGCCTAAATTCAGGTTGGCCCGTAACTCCGGTAGGAAATGGAATTTGTAATCAAACACTACATTCCCGAAACTCCGGTTAATGGTACTGCGGTCGTCTTTCTGTTCCAGCAGGCCCAGCGGATTTCGGGGAGCCAGTGTATTGGGTTTATTGGTCGAAGGATCGAGCCACTCAAAGAAACCACCGTAGTTCGAGTTGCCGCTGTAAACGGGCTGCGTCGGATCGAAGGCTACGGCCGCACCGATAGCTCCCTGGTCGGCGAAGCGGTTTTTCACAATCGATCCTTTCAGGTTGATATCTACAGAGAGGTGATTGGTGAAGAACTTGGGCGTCAGGCCAATTGAGCCGGAAACACGTTCAAAATTTGATGTTTTCAGCACCCCATTCTGATTGAGGTAACCTACCGATACCCGATACGGAATGGCTTTGTATGATCCCGTCAGGCTCAGGTTGTTATCGGTACTAATCGCCGTCCGAAAAATCTGGTCCTGCCAGTTGGTGTTAGCGGTACCCAGCAATTTTTTCTGGTCGGCTGTAGCGCCCAATTTGGTGTTGGTCTGAATCAGGTTGCGAAATTCATCAGCCGACAACACCGAAAGTTGTTTGGAGTTGACCGATACGGAGCCTAATGTGCTAAAAGTTACACGCATCTGGTCGCCCTGACGCCCTTTTTTAGTCGTAATCAGGATAACGCCATTCGCGGCCCGTGAGCCGTAAATAGCGGCTGCGGAGGCATCTTTCAGCACCGTAAAGGTTTCAATGTCCTGCGGGTTGATAAAACTAAGCGGGTTCGATGCGCCTGAAATGCCGTTATTGTCAACAGGAACGCCGTCAATTACATAAAGTGGATCGTTGCTGGCGTTAAGTGATGAGCCCCCCCGAATCCGAATCTGACTGCCGCCACCAGGTTGACCACCGGGCGGGGTGATGTTTACTCCGGCCAGTTTCCCCTGCACTAACTGCTCCGGGTTAACGATGTTCCCTTTCTGGAACTCAGCCGACGAAATGGCGGCAATGGCCCCGGTAACATCCTGTCGGCGCTGCGAACCATACCCCACCACCACCACTTCCTGAAGCGATTTGGCATCGTCGGCCAGAATCACATTGATGCTTGTGCCGTTGCCAACCGGAATCTCCTGGGGCGTTTTACCGATGAAACTAAAAACAAGCGTAGCGCCTGCGGGCACATTGGTAAGTTGATAGGTGCCGTTAACGTCGGTTTGTGTGCCTCGTGTCGACCCTTTGATCTGAACAGTAGCCCCCGGTAGTGGCGAACCGTCTGGCTCTTTAACAAGGCCCGTTAGGGTTTGGCCCTGCGCCAGAGCGGCTGTACTAATAAGGCTCATCAGCAGAAGAACCATTGCTTTCTGCCCGAACAGTGTCGGTATGAGCCATTGGCGAAACCTTTCAGGAAAGCGTTTCATCATGTGTTTAGTATGGTTTAATCAGATTAATTTTTTGACCAGATGCAGTCAATCGGTCAACTTATTCTGACAAAAGTACCATAACGACCAACCCATGTCGTCCCACTTTACGAAAGCATAGCAGTTTAGCTGTAAAAAAAGTTAAATTATTGATAGTTAACAGGTTATAGGTTTTTGGAAACGGGCCATTTTCATAAAACGGTACGTTCTGGAAGAGCGCTGCTGTTGGTGTAGTTAATACATCCTGCCATTAGAGCAGATGCTCATCGCTTACCATATTAAAATATTCTTTGGGAGTCTGATTAGTCAGTTTTTTAAAGGCGCGGTTAAAGGCTGTTTTTGAATTAAACCCAACCTCAAATGCCAAACTGAGCAGCGTATAATTTTTGGATCTGGGGGCATCCATTCGCTGTTTGAACTCCTCGATTCGGTAATAATTGATGAAGTCAAAAAAATTTTTGCCAAACCCATCGTTAATTACCTTCGATAACACATGCGGGGGTATTTTCAGACCCGCAGCCAGTTCATGAATGCTTAGATTCGGATTCGTGTAAGGTTTCTGTCGGAGTATATACGCTTCTACCGTATCGCGCAGTTGGGTCAGGTCGGGAGGGGTTTTTACAGGAACGGGCCGTTGCTCATCGGTTGAAGGAATGGCCTTTACTAGTAAGACCGATTCAGCAACAGCTACCGGCTCAGGAAGCGGATGCACGACCTCTTCAAAAAAACCGACGGGCTGAATTTCCGGGTGCCGGGGCTGCGGTAATTTGAAGATTTCGGGCTGATGAACGGCCACATAGCCGAGAAAATACGTAATCGTGGAAAACGCCAGCCAGATAACATCCACGCTTCGGTCGGCAATCGTAATCACATCAAATTCAACAAAACGACTAATCAGCACCAGCTCGAACAGGAAAGCCCATAGAGTCAGACAAACGGCCTGAATTGTAAGAACAGAGCTTAAATATTGAAGATTCTGCTCATACGAAACGCTGGTCTGGTAATGAACTTTATAACCCCGTATGGTTCGGCGGCAAACCAGCCAGTAGGCTATGTTAAAAAGCAGCCCCAGAAAGCCCGTAACCAGAAAAAACGCCCTGAACATCGGATCATTGCCCACTATTTTTAACTGGAACAGCTTGCTGTCCATCAGGAAAAAAGGAAGATAAGCCAGAAACTGAACAATGGCCGGAATGAAATGATACCCCCAGCTTCGGGCAGGTAATCCCGTGTCGAAAAGAAGTCGGCGGATATAAAAATAAAACAGAGGAGCGTATAGAAACCAGATTAAATCGGGCAGCAGCATCAACTTAGGGTATGTGTTTGCCACATCGCGATAACTACCCAATACTTTTAGTAGAATGAAGATCGACGCAATACCGATTAGTACAACCAGCCATCGGTTGGCGACTCGATTATAATTTTGAATGCTCGGAATAGCAATCAGTAACAGCAGCCCCTGCAAACACGAAAAGAGCATTAGCAGGTCGTAAATCGAGTAGAATTGAAACGTACTCGTGAGGTCTTCCCAACTTCGGATGGTAATGTCAATATCTTTACCTGCTGCTTCTGCCTGGATGACAACCCGATTAGGGCGAATCTTGCCGTTTTCGCTGCCTTCTACCGACGGCCAGTTGCCGCGCGTAAACTTGTATTCCAGCCGGGTCAGATGCGTATATACCGTTACGCGATAGGTGCCATCGGGTTGTCGCCGGAGCTTGTAATTCGGGTCGGCGGGGTTCCACTTGTTAAACGTACCGGCAATGTAGAGAGACGCATCATGGGGGGTGTTGGCGGGCAGTTCAAGGATAACAAAGTTATAGGCTGTCTGATGCTCCCAACCCGTAATGACGTTCTGCACTGTTGACGCTTTACCGGCGGTGCGCCGGTTAAATCGCCGGTTTGCAATAGCCCGACCCAGTGAGTCGCCTTCTGCCAGCGTCCAGCTTCCCTGTGTGAATTTATACTCAAACGTTTCGACCGAATCGGGTAGCACCAGCAGATAAGACCCGTTCGGCTGGCGCTTGAGAGCAAAGCGCGGATCGGCCGGATTCCAGTTGTTGAGATTGTTCGCCATAAACAACCCCGTACCTTCCGGGGATTTCGGAGGATACTGCACCACCTCTATCCGAATCTGTGCCGAGGTTGATACGACGGCCAGCCAGAACGTAAAGAATAAGCCGATTCGGATCATGTTTATGGATAGTCGTTAGGTTGATAGCTGACGATTCATGACAGACGGCCCTGAGCCACTCCGTCTTTTAGCGTTTCAGAATTTTCATCACTTGCTGGCGGTCTCCCTGCCGTACCCGCAGCCAGTAAATACCCGCCGGTTGCTGGTGTAAATCAATAGGCTGGCGCAGTCGAGTACCGTTCTTTTGCAGATTTACTGTTCGGATAGCCCGACCAGTTGTTTCGCCCAGACTGACTTCTACTTCGCCCCGGTAAGCGCCATTCAGTTCTAAAACCACCTGGTTGTCGGCCGGGTTTGGCGAAACAAGCATGTGGTCAGTCACTTCTTCCTGAGCGGCTGTCACCTGGCTGGGCACTACGGCAAAGGGCACCAGTCCGGCTTCGGGTGTGGGCAACTTAGCTGTTGAATACAAATGAAAAGCGCCCGGCTCCAGCGAAACGGATTGATTAGCGTCCGTCACCTGCACTTCCTGTCCTGAGAAGAAATGATACCACTTTCCAGCCGATGGAAATCCCGCAGGAATGGTTTGCGTTTTTGTATCGAAATTACCCAGTAAAAATACCGTTCCTGATGTACCGCGCAAGGTTAATCGTTTGACCGGATTACTAAAATCAGTCGTAAAATCCTGGCTGGCAAAAAGCGGACTGGTCGTTTTGAGCTTAATCAGTTCGGCATATACCTTGTAGAGTTTCTGGCGTTGTGCGTCCTGATAGTACTCCCAGCGGATGGGTTTGGCGGCCGTGCGGCAACCGTCGTTGACGGTGGTGCCATCGGAGCAGGTGTTGATGGAGAGATCGTAGCCCAGTTCGCCAAACTGCCAGATCATTTTAGGACCCGGCACGGTGAGCAGAAAAGCAGCCGCCAGCTTGGCGCGGTCGAGGGCAGTTGGGAGAGCCTTCACGTTGTAGCTGCCGTCGGTCGCTCCGTTCTGTCGCATATCGAACACGAGCCTTTCCTCATCGTGGCTTTCGGCGTACCCAATCAGATTGGGTTTCTGAAAGCTCCGTTTCTGGTACGAAATGCCTGAGAAATCGCCCTGCCCGGATTTCGTAGCGCCCCGGAAATCGTAGTTGTGGTTTCCCCAGAGCATCATCCCATAATCCGCCAATTCTTTCTCTTCGGCATTGTCGGCAAAATGTTCCAGAATTACGTAAGCTGTTGGGTCAACGGTACGAATCTGGTCATAAATCCGCTTCCAGATAGCCACCCGGCTGGCGTCGTAAGCACTCCATCCGCCAACGTCGTTGCCCGTGTTCTTTTGGGTAAACCCTTTCGAAAGGTCAAACCGGAACCCATCAACTTTGTATTCCTGCAGCCAGTATTTACAAACACGGTCTACAAAGGCTTTTGTGTCGGGGCTTTCGTGGTTGAAGTCAAAAAAAACGCTGTAGGGGTGCGTGGCTTGCTGATTGAAATAGGGGCTGTCGGTTGAGGGCCGGTCCCCTGCCCAGTACATTTTTACGTATGGAAACTCATAATCGGCCTGGTTTAGCACCATGTCGAGGACAACGGCAATGCCTTGCTTATGTGCCGCGTCGATGAAGCGTTTCAGGGTCTCTTTGCTGCCATAGGCTTTGTCGGGTGCGAAGTAGTAAATAGGGTTATATCCCCACGAATCGTTGCCCGAAAATTCTGTGATCGGCATTAATTCAATGGTGTTGATACCAAGTCGTTTCAGATACGCCAGGCTATCCGTGAGAGTCTGGTAGTTCCGGTTCTGCACGAAATCACGCACCAGCAATTCATACACCACCAACGAGTTGACAGCCGGGCGCTGAAAACCGGTGGTCTGGAACGCAAACGGCGTTTGTCCCGGCTGCAATACCGACACAATATTGCCCTGCGCTTTGGTGGGAAAAGGTTTCGGGTTAGGGTAAGTTGTGGCCGAAATGAATTTGTCGTTGTTCCGGTCCAGAATTTTATCGGCATACGGGTCACCTACGGGAATGGTGCCATCGACCAGATATTGAAACGCTGTCTCGCCGGTGGGCAGATTGGGCAGGTCGAGCCAGTAGCGGCTACCATCCGGCGTTCGGTTCATCAGGTAGGCTGGATTGATGGTCCAGTCGTTAAACTCGCCGAGCAGATACACAAAGCTTTTTTTCGGGGCATACAGCACCAGCGTCACCTTATTCGTGCCAGTATAATTAATGCCATCCTGTAATCCGGTAGGCAGGGCAGCTACAGGTGGTTGGGGTTTAACCGTGAAAAAAAACGTATCGGCAATTGCAGCGCCTGCAGCACTGAGCGACGTAGCTTTCACAATGACGGTTCGCTGTAAGCCAGCCTGAGTTCCCGTGTTCAATGTAGCACGGAGCGAATCGGTCCCGGTCGAACTGGCAGCGGGTTGCCCGTCGAGGGTGAGGGCAAACGTGGCCGACTGCGAGGTTTTATATCGTACCAGGAGTGATGCACCGGCATCGACATAGAATTGTTTCTGACCGGGCGATAGCCGCGAAAGATTAAAGCTATTGTCGTATATCGTCACAGACAAATCTTCCGTCTGCGCTTTGCCGTCACCACTTTTCAGCAGGAGTCCGAGCTTACGAATGGGCGTTCCAGTCGGAACGCCGAAGTAAGTCCGGGGCACAAGTTTAATCTGCCATTTATCATTGCCGAGGGCTGTCATCTTTCCCGGGGCAAACGGTTTGGAAAAGTCGGTCTGACCCGCTGGCTGAAACTCAAACGCGTTGCCAGTAGCCGTTGACCCGGCTCCCGACCATAAATAAACATCGTCCTGTTTGCCCAATAAACCCTTAGCCCGACTGTCTTTCGCCTGGGTTAAGTCAAAAATCAGCGTCACTTCCGCGTCGGCAGTCGGAAAGGCGGGCTGTGTCGTAACAACCTGAGCCAGCACCGATTGGATAAGCGTGCAAAAAATCAGGACGTAAAAAAGATGTTTCATAACATTGTCTGGATGAAGTAGGTCGTAAAGATACTGTTTCAGGCGAGGCTTTGGAACTGTTTCAAAGCCTGATAGACCCGGTGGGTAGGCAGGCCCATTACCGTATAGAACGACCCTTCGAGCCGCTCGATGCCAACCAGACCGATGAAATCCTGAGCGCCATAGGAACCAGCCTTGTCGAAAGGTTTGCATTCCCGAAGGTAATAGGTAATCTCGTCGTCGGTCAGGGTGGCAAACTGCACGATTGTCTCGTCCGTAAACGAATATAGGTGTGGTTTGCCGGTGCTGTCTGGCGACAGAATCGCTACGCCCGTTCTGACGCGGTGGGTGCGACCCGACAATGACCGGAGCATTCGGCGGGCATCGGCTTCGTCCTGTGGTTTGTTCAGAATTTGATTATCTAAAATAACAACGGTATCGGCACAAAGCACGATTCGATTGCCTAAATCGTTCAAAAACTGCTCGGCTTTCTGTCGGGCGAGGTACTCGGCTACGTCATCGACGGGCATCGTGTGGGGGAAGGTTTCGTCGGTGGGGCGAATGTCGATGGTGAACGGAAAGCCTGCGTCGGTCATGAGTTGTTTTCGACGGGGCGAACCTGATGCCAGCACGAGTGGGTAGCGTAAATTCATAAACGGTTAATGCGTACAAATGATGATTTATAACGGCAAAATTCGTAATTCGTAAGCCGTAAATCGTAATCTATCATTCCTTTGTTTATTCGTCCTGCTACTTCTGCCGATGCGTCTGTACTTACAGACCTGTCGGCCACGACCATGCGCGAGGCATTTGGCCCACCCCATAATCCAGCAGAATTAGTTGAAGAATACATTCAGTCGGCCATCTCGATACCCACTATTGAAGCCGAACTGGCTGATCTGCGTTCTACTTTTTTTCTGGCAACACTACCCGATGGCGCCCCCATTGGTTATGCCAAACTCCGTCGGCATAGTCCTCCGCGCCAGATTCCGGTTCCGTATCGGAAAGTGGGTTTAGCTATTGAAATTCAGCGCATTTACCTACTCAATTCGCAGGTAGGGCAGGGGCAGGGCCGACAATTGATGCAGTACTGTCTCGACTGGGCACGTTCGCAGGGATACCAGGCCGCGTGGCTGGGTGTATGGGAACGCAATGAGCGGGCGTTGACTTTCTACAAAAAGCTGGGTTTTGAGAAATTTGGGTTTCATTATTTTCAGTTCGGCTCCGAACGGCAGCGGGATTTTTGGCTTCTAAAACAGTTAAGTGAATAATGCGGTCAGGAATAGGTTATATGGACATTGAACAAAGAAGAAAGACGTTAGAAGAAAGATATATTCAGCTCTCACTAAACTGTCTTTCTTCTTTGTTCGATAACGAGATAGTCAGTATCCATACCCCACCCCAACCCCTCCCCGTTAGGGAGGGGCATATTTAGTGTCTGTTTAAGCCCCTCCCTAACGGGGAGGGGTTGGGGTGGGGTACTCTACGTAATTGATTCATATTAAACCATTTATATTGATAAAACTCTAATCGTCGTTCCTGTTAGCAATGAATACCCGGTATCTGCACGCCTACATACTTTCCATACGCCCTATTCTGGTGTGGTTAGTCATATGGGTAGGGGTTTGCCCGAAGGGGATGGCTCAGCAGGATACGGCCCGATCAACAACACCTAAAGACGTGCGTTCGTCGTCCGCTTCGGAGCACTTGAGAATAGACACGCTCCGGTCCAAAACGCTCAACGAAGTCGTTACCGAACCTTTGGCCACCACAGTGTCCACCGCCTTCACCGATAGTATTCTGAATCAGCGCGACAGCGTGTTTTATAGCCGTCTGAAAATTAAAATGTATAAGCACCGGCTTACCCGCCAGCTTTATGATGCAATTTTTCAGGATGTGTACAACAGCCGGGTTAGAACTGGGGAAGTCAGTCAGCTTGAAGTCAACCCGTTTAAGGCCTTTGAAGGGCGAATCATTGGTGATATTTACATTCGGCGGTTGAGTGTGTTTGGGCAAACGGTTTATGACACGCTGCGTAAGCCCGGAAACTGGATAGAACGCACGGGCAGCCGCCTGCACACCAACACCCGCGAACATGTAATTCGATATTCGTATCTGCTGTTTAAAGAGGGCGATGCCGTTAACCCAACCGTCCTGCGCGACAACGAGCGGCTATTGCGGAGTACGTCTATCTTTCACGATGCCCGGATTCTGGTGGTTCCTCGTCCCAATAGCCGACAGTTTGTGGATGTATATGTAATCACGCAGGACGTTTGGTCGCTGCTACCCAATGGGGGCTTCGGGGGCTTCAGCAATTTCAGTCTCGGTTTTGACCAGCTTAACTTTCGTGGCCTGGGCCATCAGCTATTTGCTCAGGTGGCCTATTCGGGAAAAGACCCGCGCCAGACGGTAGAATACCAGACGCGGTATAAAGTACCTTTTATTGGGAGAACCTTCCTGACCGGCGAGGCAGACTTGCTGTATCTGCGCGATATAAAGCAGGTAGCGCTGAAACTGTATCGGCCTTTTCTGACGCCCGATATGAAATATGCTGGTGCTATCGAATTGAATCATACGCAGCTTAATAACCGGCTGGTTACCCGCACCGATAGTGTTATATACGTTCCGCTCAGCTACAATTATTCCGACATGTGGATTGGCCGGTCGTTTCGATTGTTTTACAAGCAGCGGGATACAGAAGAAAAAGGCCGTTCACGCCTAATTATTGCCCTGCGAAATACGAACTATGCCTATACCAAACGCCCGGACGTAACCGCCGACACAAACCAGATTTATCAGGATAGCCGCACAACGCTGTTCAGTGTTGGATTCTCCCGGCGTAAATACGTCCGGGATGTTTTGATTTATGGCTTTGGCCGCACGGAAGACGTACCGATTGGTGAATCCATAGCGGCTATTGTGGGCTTCGATAACGCTGAACTGGGCGAACGACTCTACACAGGCCTAAATTTTTCGCAGGGCAAATACGTCCGGCATTTCGGCTACCTCTACGGTTTAGTCAGTTTGGGTGGGTATGTACGTGAACACCAGATTGAGCAGGGTGTTTTCTCACTTGAATCGAATTTTTTCAGCCCACTGATGAAAACCAAATGGGGGAATATGCGCCATTTTTTCAACACGCGCTATACCACCGGCATTGGCCGATTCGACAATGAATACATTACCTTGGGAAGCAACGGGAGCGGTATCAATACCGATGGCATTGGTATTAACAGCGACGCCTTGCGGGGCACGAAGCGGTGGTTTATCAATTACGAAAACATCCTGTTTTCCCGCCTGAGTTTGATCGGATTTCGGGTGGCCTTCATCACCTTTGTCAATCTGGGATTAACCAGTTTTCCAGAAAGATCGTTATTAAGCGGACCGCTCTACCAGGGCTATGGCATTGGTTTTCGGCTCCGAAATGAAAACTTGACATTTAATAGTTTTCAGATTCGGTTGGCCTATTACCCAAATATTCCTGGTAATACACTACCCTTTCGGCAGGCCTTTGAAGGGATTCCAACCCTGCGTCTGCGCGACTTCGACTTGTCGGCCCCGCAGATTATTCCATATCGGTAAAAAATAGTTTAATATCATGTACCGACATTAAATACAATTACACTATATTTGCAGCATGTCTATCGAGACCGACATTAAGCAACAACTTCCCTTTAAGTCGCCCTATCATCGGGCAGTGGTTAACTTATTCTACACCAGCAACTGGCTTGCTGGTAGTCAGGCTCGCTTATTAAGGCCGTATAAACTTACATTGCAGCAGTACAATGTACTGCGAATCCTGCGGGGGCAGTACCCGAACCCTATAAAAGTGGCTGACATTACTGAGCGTATGCTTGATAAAATGTCAAATGCTTCCCGGTTGGTTGATAAGCTGGTTGGTAAAAAATTAGTACTCCGAACCGAATGCCCAAGCGACCGTCGGGCTGTTGACGTGATTATTACGGATAAAGGACTGGACTTGCTGAAAACGCTGGATGAGCGCCAAGCTGACCTGGATAAGGATTTACAGGATAAACTCAGCCCAGACGAATCAGATATGCTTAGCCACTTGCTCGACCGGATGCGGGCCTGACTAATAATGCCGTTTTATTTACTGAATTTGCAAACCGTTTAATACATACATACCAATGAAAAAGGCAACTTTATTTGCAGCCCTGTTATTTTCGTCGATGAGTGCATTCGCTCAGGAATGGACACTCGACAAAACCCATGCTAACTTAGGGTTCACCGCTACGCACTTGATGCTATCGGATGTGGATGGAAAATTTAAGAATTTCGACATCAAAATGACTTCGTCGAAACCCGATTTCAGCGATGCCCAGATTGATGTAACCGCAGATGTAAACAGCATTAGCACGGAGCAGGAAAAGCGTGATGCTCACCTGAAAAGCCCGGATTTCTTCGATGCAGCCAAATACCCAACGCTGACGTTCAAAAGTAAATCGCTTACGAAAGTATCGGGAAATAAATATAAACTGGCGGGCGACTTAACCATGCATGGTGTAACGAAACCCGTTGTCCTCGATGCCGTTATTACAGGGCCAATTCAGCACCCCATGAACAAGAAAACCGTAGCCGGTTTTAAAATATCGGGTGAAGTAAAACGCGCTGATTTTACGTTGGGTACGATTCCAACGGCTGTTGTGAGTGATGAAATTGCCATTCGTGGCAGCGGTGAGTTTGCCAAGAACTAACTAACCCATATCGTTTTGATTGATCCCCGGCTTCGTCTGATGTCGGGGATTTTTTTGTGGTAGTTTGGCATCTAACGGCCACAGGGGTTGATGGCGACTTAGTAACCTTTAAGCCCCTGAACGGTTGGGCTGAAAAGGCTGACTTGGCGGCCTGCTGCCTGTTACCGAGGCCCACCCACGCGGAGCGCACACAACGAGCTAAGCAAATTTTTTACCTAAGCACTATTACGTTTACTTTTCTACTTCCATTCAAGAATTGTCAATAATTCCTGTATCCACTTCTTTGTTTCATCCTTCGCATTTATCTCTACTGTAGTTTTCATTATAGTATCGATAAAATCTTGTTTGCTGTTAAGATCAATTTTAAATAGCATAGTTCTTGAATAAGTAAAAATATCTTGAAAAAGAACCATAAACCCATCTTTTTCAAAATCCGAAATTCTTTTTGATAGTTTATTCTCCTCAAACGTTGCGTTAGGGCCGTACACGAATTGACCTTTTACTCCGCCTGCTTTTTGTATTTTTCTAAATGCATGTTCTAAATCATAAGTAGTAAATCTTTTGTCTTTTACCTCAATAGAGTAATAAAATTCACTTCCTTTAAAAATGTCAACATCTCCAATTTCTTTAGAAGATGCACCACTTTGATTTACTTTGTGAGCAATGACGTTAAAGTGTTTTGAAAATTGAGAGTGGTATATTTTCTCTAAAGAACCTACAACTATGGCTGAAGTTTCTCCCTCAAATGATTTCTCTAAAAATCTAAACACAAATTCATAAAGTTCAATCAAAGTTGGGTTATAGTTGATTGTACTGTCGTGCTGTAATTTATTCTCCTCAATTTTTTGATTTAAAAACTCTAATGCACATGCTAAGTAGTTATTAGCTTCAGTACTTATGTGGATAGAATTGAATATATCAATCAATAACGAAAGCGTTTCCTTATCTTGGCCTTTACGTACCGCATTTGTATTACTTAAATGAGTGAATCTCGCGGGTTTATTTAAAAACGGCTCATTAGAACCTCCAAGTGCATTATGTAGAAAGTCGCGTTCAAAAGGTACCAACACGTTATGACATAAACTTCTTGCATCAAAAGCTCCGTCTAAAGGAGCACCTGCTTGTAAGGCTAATGCATTAATCTTTTCATTTGTTGCTTTGGCAAGCAAACCGTTGACTAAAATGTATTTATATGTCTTGTGATTACTTTGTAAAACAGCTTTTATATTGGCTGAAATAATGTCCTTCTTTATGCACCTCGCTCTAAAAGCAGATAGTAGTATCTTTTCGGCATCAGTTTTTAAAATTATTTCAGCCATGTGTATTTTCTATTGTCAAGGAAGATAGATACCAGCAGGTGCTAAGTGTTAAAATAACTGCTGTTGAATTTTAACGTTTTTAGTTTTTGCATCTTTCCACGGATCATAATTTAACCAAACAACCTCCTGCCTTACATCTTTCGTTGAATGAATCGTTTTCTCGATACTATAATGCTTATACCATTTTGTAGCTGGAAAAAGATCATTCATTAAATCACAATCATAGTTTGAAATAGCCACTTTACCTTCAACACCATTCAGAATTTTAGCTAATTCTGTATGTTCTATATTACTCATTTCATATCCATATGCTTTACTGTCACCTCGTGTTTCATGAATGTAAGGGGGATCACAATAGAACAGCGTTGTAGGACTGTCATAAAGTTTTATTATATCAATTGCGGGCCGATTTTCTATTTGCACTCTTAGCAAACGTTCAGCTATGTAATCAAGCTTTTCGATACCTCCTAACCATCGGCTAACAACGCCACTCATACCAGCCCTACTGGTATCTTTACAGTTAGCCCAGCGTCCGACAGTAGCAGTTTGAGCAAGACCGGTACGAACTTGTCGTGCCCTAACATAAAAACGCCGAGCACGTTCCAAAGCTGTCACGTCTGGGTCCAACTCACATGCAGTGGCAAATTCTTCGCGTGAGAAGGGCGTTAATGAAAGAGCTTCGATTAGAGCCTCTTTCTGTTCTCTTAATACACGAAAGAAATTTACTACTTCACCGTCTAAATCATTGTAAGTCTCAACTGGTGAGGGTTTTCTATTTAACAAGACAGCTCCTGAACCTGCAAAAGGCTCACAATAATGGTGACACTCTGGCAGTAGTGGTACTAACCAGTCAAGGTGTGAAAATTTGCCACCGTACCAGCCGAAAGCAATTAATTTTTTTCCTCTGATCGTATTGATAGCTGGAGGGGCTGATTGCCGCTTTTTAGGTGCTACTACACTCATTAGTTCAACTCAAATAAATTGTGTGTAGCAATATTAACACTTCTCACGGAATTGGCAACTGATAAATCAAGCATGTATCGAGTGTTATTTTGTCAGCCGAGACCCGCCGAACCAGAAAAGCCTGACTTCTGGGATGCGCTGCCTGTTAGACGGAACTCAGAATTGGAAGTGCCGACTTGGACGAGCTACCCAACTTATTGAAAGGCCGGAAAATCGTCCATAAACTGCAGCTCGGTGGTATCGTGATTCACGCAGCAACAATAGTGCGTCATACCGTTGGAAATCACTATGTAGGGCGCCCGGTGAACATGATTGTAGCGGGCAATCTGGTCAAAAACGGCCTGCGAAAGCGGAACGTGCGGAGCTTTGCACTCGACTATTAAAAACGGTTGACCCTGCCGGTCGAAGACCACAACATCTGTGCGCTTCTGGGTCTGATTTAGTATAAGACCGCCCTCAGCGCGGATCAGGGCTTTCGGATACGCATAATGGGTCAGCAACAGGTTAACGATATGCTGACGTACCCATTCTTCGGGCGACAGCCGAACGTACTTCCGGCGTAATGAATCGAAAATATAGGGTTTCCCTTCGACTTGCTTAGTTTTGCAGTCAAAAGCCGGGAGGTTCAGCGTAACCATACCCAAAGATAATGAGTGAATGAGCGAATTAGTGAATGCCTGAATGAATTCGTGCTCTTAATGTTATTCACACATTCACTAATTCGCTCATTCACCGCAACGGCGGCCTGGTCATTGATAAAACATGAAAACAAAAGAAGAAATCGTCCAGAATTGGTTGCCACGCTACACGGGCACCCCAATTGAAACATTCGGCGAATATATTTTGCTGACCAATTTCATCAACTACGTTGAACTCTTTGCCAAGAAATTCGATGTCGAGATTTTTGGGATTGGCCGGGCCATGCAAACGGCTACCGCCAACAACATTACTATTATCAATTTTGGCATGGGCAGCGCGATGGCAGCAACGGTTATGGACCTGCTCTCGGCTATTGAACCCAAAGCAGTACTGTTTCTGGGTAAGTGCGGTGGTCTGAAAAAAACGCAGATTGGCGACCTGGTTCTGCCCATTGCGGCCATTCGGGGCGAAGGTACCAGCAATGATTACATGCGGCCCGAAATTCCGGCACTTCCGTCGTTCCGGTTGCAGCGGGCGGTATCGTCAACCATCAAAAAATACGAACTTGATTATTGGACGGGCACGGTCTATACGACCAACCGGCGCATTTGGGAGCATGATGAGCCCTTCAAAGATTACCTGCGCGAAATCCGAACGATGGCTATTGATATGGAAACGGCAACCATTTTCACCGTCGGGTTTGTCAACTCTATTCCGCATGGGGCCTTGCTATTAGTGTCCGATAACCCACTCGTGCCCGAAGGCGTGAAGACCGAAGAAAGCGACAAGCGCGTGACGAGCCAATTCGTGAACGTTCATTTAGATATTGGCATCGACGCTCTCCTCGAACTCGAATCCTCCGGCGATTCGGTCAAGCATTTGCGATTTGAATGAAAAATAAGAAAATGAAAAAGAAAAGGCCGAGAGGAAAGCCAGCAACTTCCTTTCGGCCTTTTCTTTTTTATAGATAGATCTAAAAACCGGCCATAATTTAAGTGTCTCGAAACGTCAAAGTGTCAAAATGTCATAATATTGCTTCTGTTTTAACTTGAATGCGACAAAATGTCATCATAAATAAAGAAAATTAGCCTTGGTACAATAGTTGAAATAGGGAGGTTGTGTTTGACAGTAAACAACTTAATTAAAACAGATAAACTCATGGCAACCTTAGTTCGATACAACAACTTCCCTACTTTTTTCAACCCATTTTATGGTCGTCCGGTAATTAATCGTTTCCAAAACACGGCCCCCAATGTACCGGCTGTGAACGTCAAAGAAACGGAGACCGCTTTCGTTCTTGAACTGGCCGCTCCCGGCTTGAAAAAAGAAGACCTGAAAATCAACGTAGAAAACAACAAACTGACGATTGGCTACCAGTCAGACGTTCAAACTGAAGAAACTACGGAGAAATATACCCGGCAGGAATTTGGATTCACCTCCTTTGAACGCAGCTTCCGCCTGCCCAAAACAGTAAACGCTGATGCCATCAATGCCGCCTATACAGACGGTGTCTTGACGGTTGAATTACCAAAAGTTGCGGTAAAAGAAGAGAAGTTAGTGAAAGAAATTGCCATTGCTTAATTAAAAGCTGGCAGAATCAGAAAGCCCACGTCAATTGACGCGGGCTTTTTTTATTTTGTCATGCTGAAGCACGAAGCATCTCAAGGCATCCTCTCTCACTTGTTAGGGTACTTTAAGATGCTTCGTGCTTCAGCATGACAAAAATACGCTCTACTGAAGCGCTCTCATAAACGCGTCGAGTTTGCGTTCGTCCAACTGTCCGTTTGTGCGAACACCACTGCAAATATCGAGGCCAAACGGCTGTACCTGCTCAACCGCTTCGCGGACATTTGCCGGGTTCAGGCCACCGGCCAGAAACACCGGCACCGGCGACTGTTCCACAATGCGTCGGCTCACTTGCCAGTTATGCACGCGCCCGGTTCCGCCTAATTCTTTCACCGCCAGATTGGGGTTGCCCGAATCCAGCAGCAGCGCGTCGGCTCCCTCCTGAACCGCTTGTAAGGCTTCCTCTAAGCTTCGTTCGTCAATGACGTGAATCACCTGAACCACTTTTATGTCGGGCAAAGCGGCCCGAAGCTGGCCGTAGGTTCCCGTTGGGAGAGCATCGACAAGCTGAATGGTGTTGGCTCCTACGCGCTGCTGATGAGCAACAATGTCTTCGGCCGTTAGTTCGCTGGTGAGCATAAACGTGGCAATAGGCGGTGGCGTTACCCGGACGATTTGGGCCGCCAGTTCGTCGTCTACAACACCGGGACCGCTGGGCATTCGCCCCACTAACCCAAGCGCATCAGCACCGAGCCGAATTGCCAGTTTAGCCTCGTCAGGGCTACTGATGCAACAAATTTTAACTTGTGTTCGGAACGGAGCTTCCATTGTTTTCGGTTGGTTGATTAAACAATATGGCCGTAAACATACGGTTAGTTCGTCAATAGCCTGCGTCATTATGGTTCAATCCGCTCCCGTCGATACGTTTGCCTCCCTTCGTATTCCTGAATTTCGCTATTTCTTAATGAATAGTTTCCTGATCACGATTACGCTACTGATTCAGGAAGTTACGCTGGGATATGAGTTGTATAAACTTACCCACGATCCCCTTATGTTAGGCTTGGTTGGTCTGGCCGAAGCCATACCGTTCATCTGCCTGTCGCTGTTTGGCGGGCACTTAGCCGACCGGCGGGATAAGAAACGAATTTTGCAATGGAGTTTGCTGGTGATTATCCTTGGTTCGGTTATTCTGTACCTGGCCTTTCGGCCTTCTGTCGTAGCTAGTCTATCACAAACCGCACGATTAGCGACTATCTACGGTGTATTAATGCTGATTGGTACGGCCAAAGGGTTTTATTCGCCCGCCAGCTCGTCGCTGAAACCGTTTTTAGTGCCCCGCGAGTTATATACAAACTCAGCCACATGGTACAGTTCGTTTTGGCAGGCGGGCGCTATCGTTGGGCCGGGCATAGCGGGTTTTTTGTATAGCTGGGTGGGCTTCGACAACTCGCTGATTGTGGTGATCGGTATTCTGGTAATTTGTTTTGTCTTGATTTCACTAATTGACCGCCGACCCGTGCCCGTTAGCAATGAGCCAGTTCTGGGCTTCCGCGAAAGTTTGAAAGAAGGCTTTCGGTTTGTGTTTAAAACTCAAATTGTTCTCTACGCCATCTCACTCGATTTATTTTCCGTATTGTTCGGGGGCGTGGTGGCTATTCTACCTGTCTTTGCAGAAGATATTCTTAAAGTTGGGGCCGAAGGATTGGGCTTTTTGCGGGCGGCTCCGTCGGTTGGGGCATTAGTGACGATGGCGTTTATGACAAAGTACCCGCCAACGCATAATGCCTGGCGAAACATGTTGCTGGCGGTGGCTGGGTTTGGCGTGGCAACCATCATCTTCGCAGTGTCTACCAACTTCTATCTATCGCTGATTATGCTGGCGCTAACGGGCGCTTTCGACAGCGTGAGTGTGGTGATCCGGCAAACTATTCTGCAAATTTTTCCGCCCGATCACATGCGCGGGCGCGTAGCCGCCGTGAACGGTATTTTTGTCAGTTCGTCCAATGAAATAGGGGCCTTTGAATCGGGGCTACTGGCGAGTCTGCTGGGCACGGTGCCCTCGGTGTTGCTGGGCGGAGCCGTTACGCTGGCGGTAGTAACCTATGTGTATGCGAAATCGAAAGAGTTGTTTGCCGTGCGGCTCGATTAAGAATAATCAGGCGTGGGCATACGGAATCTTCACATCACCCAGCCATTCGTTCACATCAATCCGCTCGTTAAGCAAAACCCGCGTGTTGAAAATTTCCCAGAACAGTTCGTCTGACAGGTTATAATCAGATTGCAGCCGGATCATGTCGCGGATGCTTTCTTTGAGTTGCCCTGCCGACGATTGCGCTGGCATAGCGAGAGACTGATACGTTTCCATGACCAATGTTTTTAGCGTGCGAATTTTTTTAACATCCTTACCAGACAATTGTTTCTATCTGAAAAGTAGAGTTTAGATAAATCGTTAGAAAAATTATATTCTGGCTTTTACTTACGCATTGTAAAGCGAATGCCGGCCCGGCATGATGCAACAAAAATTTTACCTCATTTTTTTTACCACCTGTAAACCAACCGAACCATGAAGTATTTCCTGTTGATAATCGTCGCAGAATTTATGTACGCTACGCTGGGTGCCTTACTTCCCCCTGCCTACGAGAAACCCATTAAATTAGTGAAGGCCTGGGAAACGGACACAACCCTCCGAACGCCCGAATCGGTGTTATATGATGGCAACAACACGCTTTATGTGGCTAACATCGACGGTAAATCTGACGCGCTCGACGGGAGCGGATTTATTTCAAAGGTGTCACTGGACGGAAAAATCGAAAACCTGCGCTGGACGTCCGGTTTGAACGCGCCCAAAGGGATGGGATTGTATAAAAATCAGCTTTATGTAACAGACGTCTACCGCTTGGTGTGCATCAACACCGACAATGGGCAGGCCGAAAAAACCTGGGATGCGGTGGACCCCAAAAACGCTTTCCTGAACGATGTAACAATAGCCAAAGACGGAACCGTGTATGTTTCCGACAGCCGGTTCGATAAAATATACCGTTTGAAAGACGGAAAATGGGAAGTCTTTATGGAAGGCGAACAACTCAATAAACCCAATGGTCTGCTGGCTGTCGGTAAAGACAAGCTGATGATCGGCAGCACAAAAATTGGGGCCTTGCAGTCGGTAGATGTAGCAACGAAATCCATTACGAAAGTAGCCGATGGCATGGCCGCTACAGACGGTATTGTACCCGAAGGAAAAGGTAATTATTTCGTTTCCGACTGGAACGGGCAAGTCTTCTATGTCAAAGCCGATGGCACCAAAGAACAGGTATTAGACACACGCGAAGAGAAGATCAATTCGGCGGATATTGATTACGTGGCGAAGAAGAAACTGCTTGTCGTGCCCACGTTTTTCAAAAATAAATTAGTGGCCTACCGGGTGGAATAATGTAGAGCCGCGACCCATCGCGGCTCATTGCCGGAAGGTTTTATTCGTCAATAAATTGCTGACGCGAATGAGCCGCGATGGGTCGCGGCTTTACATTACACCAACAATTCCATTATTGCCTGCTGTACCCGGTCGTTGCCAAACCCGTTCATAGCCTGTTCCATGTATTGTACAATCAGGTCGTTGCCGAGGTTGCCGATGCTGCCCTCGTGCGTGTGATGCAACCGGCGGGGGGGCTGGTACGTGTGTTCGGCGATTTCTTTTCCGACGGTTCGATAGGCTTCGCGGAACGGAAGGCCCTGTAACACCAGTTCGTTGACCCGCTCAACGCTGAACAAGAGGTCGTATTTGGGGTCGTCTAACAGGTTGGATTTTACCTGAAGGTGTTCGAGCATGAAATCGGTGATGTCTAAGCAATCTAAGATTTCGTCGAAGGCAGGCATCAGGATTTCTTTCAGCAACTGCATATCGCGGTGGTAGCCGGAGGGCAGGTTGCTCATGACCAGCATTACTTCCATAGGCACGGCTTTCATCCGGTTGGTTTTGGCGCGTAGTAACTCGGCTACGTCCGGGTTTTTCTTGTGCGGCATGATACTGGAGCCCGTTGTCAGGGCGTCGGGCAGCGTCAGAAAACCGAAGTTCTGGCTATTATACAGGCAAATGTCCATCGCCATCCGCGAGAGGGTGGCGGCTATAGCAGCCAAAGCAGTTAGCGCCGTTTGTTCAGTCTTGCCCCGGCTCATTTGAGCATAGACGACATTGACGTGCATTCCCTCAAACCCCAGCAATTCGGTCGTGAGTGTCCGGTTAAGCGGGAACGACGAACCATACCCCGCCCCCGACCCAAGCGGATTTCGATTGGCAAGCCGATAGGCTGTTTGCAGGGTTAGCATATCGTCGGCGAGGGCTTCGGCATAAGCGCCAAACCACAAACCAAACGACGACGGCATGGCAATTTGCAGGTGCGTGTAGCCCGGCAGTAAATCGTCTTTATGCTCCTCTGAGCGGCTCAGGAGCCGGTCAAACACGCGCCGGACGCTTTCGGCCACGCGCCAGAGCCGGTCGCGGGTGAAAAGTTTCAAATCTACCAGCACCTGATCGTTGCGCGAGCGGCCCGAGTGAATCTTCTTACCAACATCCCCCAATGATCGCGTGAGCATCAGTTCCACCTGCGAATGAACATCCTCAATGCCGTCTTCAATGACGAACTGCCCGGTTCCAATTTGCCCGTATATTTTTTTTAATTCATCATTCATCATTCCTAATTCATCATTGGAAATCAGGCCGATGGATTCAAGCATGTGGGCATGGGCAAGGTTGCCCAGCACATCGAAGGGAGCGAGGTAGAGGTCCATTTCACGGTCGCGCCCGACGGTGAATCGTTCTATTTGTTCGGCGGTGTTTACGCCTTCTTTTTGCCAGAGTTTCAACTTTTAAAGAGTGAAAGAGTGAAAGAAACTGAAAGCCTCAACTTGGCCGGTTTAGTAACTGCACAACCGAGAAACCAAGTCGGCTAAAATAATCTAAAATTGCCTGTCGTTGACCAACCGTTACAGCTTTAAATCGACCAGACTGGTTATTCAGATAGATCGTATTGTCTTCTCCAAACCATAATTCTCCGCCTTGTAAGGCTTTGCGCTTACCCGTGATGTTTGTATGGCATACACAACCTCGTGCAGCCAAAGGGTTGGGAGTCATTTCGTAAATGATTCGCAATCCCTGTTGGTCAACAATCCAAAGGTATTTTCGGTCGTCAGGGAAAGAATAAGGCTCTGTTACCTCAGAGCGAAGACAGGTAGCCGGAATTTGACCAGATTCTAAACTAATGATGTAATCAAGAAATATCACATCTTCACCGGGTAGAACCTCCCGATTAAAGTTTGAACGCTCGAAGGGTAATACGGCTGGTCCGAGTCGTTCTACTAAATCGTCAGTATCGAGAGGCATTAGAGTCGAGCCACGGTTTTTTCTTTAGCTCTTTCTAATGCAGCTACTCCAAATTGTTGTAAGGCAGTTAAGGCACTGATTTTGGTAAGCGGGCCAAAGTCTATTTGGGTCAGTTCATCATCTGAACTCACTAAATACGCTCCATCTGCACTGAGATAGAATGAGAAAGGGGCATTTTTGAAAAGACTTTCAATAAATAGGTTATCAATTGCTCTTTTTGCGGTTAGTGTCTTTTGTATTGCCTGTTTTCCAATTATTGATTCAAGTAGCCAAATCTGTTCAGGGTCAGCAAGATACTTGTTGTTGAGATTAAAGGTAACAAGCTGATTATTGTATAGCAGTTCTTGAGTTTTATCGTTTAAGGGCGACCTGTGATGCCTGCTCTCAAACGTTAATGAATTGAATCCTGGTTGATTAGGTTCATATACCGCACCGCCAGCGTCTATTTTTACAGTCGCTTTTTCGATATTCTCCTTCCGAATTCGACCCATCCATATGGCTTTATAATCCCTTTTCCGGGCCGCCAGACTGTTCCGTCCATAAGATCTCATAAGTTCCTAATGAAAGCTAATCCCCATTCAAATATAATAAATTCCAGCTCATAAGGGTTCCCTGCGGTTAATAATGCTCAATCGGCAGTCGTTAAGTTCGTTCTGCGCCTGATGTGCTTTCCAATCCACCAGAATCCGCCAGCCGCCATCAGACTAATGAGGGCAATAATCACCCAGTTGACAGAAAACCCGAAATGAGCTACCATCTGCGAGCCGAAAACGGGCGCTGTGGTTTGGGCTAAGGCACCACCCATCGAATAGAGCGCTAAATACTGCCCCCGCGTAGCTGGTTTGGATCGCTCGACCATTAACGACTGAAGGAAAGGCATAATCAGCATTTCGCCGAAGGTAATGACGACAACAAAAAGTAAGGCAATGCCAAAACCAGAGACAATCAGCCCTGCCTGGCCGAACCAATCAGGTAATGCCAGCACGAGATAGGCACTGGTTGTCAATAGTATACCGGACATAATTAAACTTATTTTCGACCGGTTTTGCTGCTCGAGACTGTACACCAACGCCATTTCGATACAGACAATCAGGATGCCGTTAAGGGCCATTAACAGCCCAATTGTTCCGACGCCAAGCGCCATTACTTCCTTAAAAAAGAGCGGGACGATGCTAAAGAATTGCATAAACGCTACCAGATACAATGCATTGCAAACGACGAACGACAGGAACAGATAATCGTGGTAAGGAGAATGGCTTGCGCTCGGCTCGGGTGACGTTGACTTCAGCGCGGACGGGTCGGCATAAGTAGAGGACTTGCGGGAGGGAACCGGCAAATTTGTCCAGAGCACGATACCCGCTACCAGACAGGTTACGCCATCGGCCCAAAAAAGTAATTTGTAGTCAATACTGGCTAACCAGCCGCCCAGAACTCCGCCAACTGTCCAGCCCAGATTAATGGCCAGTCGATTCAGGGAAAACGCTCGGGTGCGCGTGTCGGCATCGGAGTAGTGGGCAATAGCCGCCTGATTGGCAGGCCGGAACGAATCGCCGAACAGTGTAAAGATGAACACGCTGCCGCAGAGCGCATAAAAGTTGGTGATAAACTGGAGAACCAGCAAGGCAAGTCCACCAAAGAGCAGGCTTAGTAACTGGACATAGTAAAACCCAAAGCGGTCGGTCAGGCGGCCGCCCAGGAACGTGCCGACGAAAGCACCCAGTCCGTAAATAGCCATGACAATGCCCGCGTTGGTAACGGAAAAGTGTAGACGCTGGGTCAGGTACAGCGTCAGAAAAGGCAGCACCATCGTGCCGCACCGGTTGATGAGCATCACACCTGCCAGTAGCCACACCGACGGCGACAAGCCCTGATAGGCACTCCGATACAGGTGGATTGTGCGCTGGAACATAGCGCGAAGGTACGAGGAATCTGAACCGACCAATCCAGGCCGGACCCAGATTTGTTATTGAGGCAGTGGAATGATAAGTTTACAAAAAACACGTGAGTTATGGAAGCGGTCATTTCCGCCGGGCATTTGCATCCTCACCGGGCGCTACAAATATCTTCGTATCGGTAATCAACGGGCGGTGTTCTTCCAGAAACGCTTTGAATAATCGGATTTCTTCCAACTGCCTGTCAATCGGATGCGTCAGGGCGTAGCTCTCCACATACACATCCGAAAAATCGGTAATGACGTATTCCATCAGTTTGATGCCTTTGCGTTTGAGGGCGTGGAGGTATAAATTCTGGTGATTATGCACATAGCGGCCTGGCTGATACGAACCCGTTGTTTTTAAATCGACCGCTTTGAATTTGCCGATCAAATCTACATAGCCGTAGAATAGCACATCGTCAATCGCCCACTGGCAATACACCTGCGTATCGACAATAGGGCGGGGTAGAAGCTTGCGAACCCGTTTGATAATCTCTGGGTCGAATCGCTCTTCGTCGGTGCCTTTCACGATGGCTTCTTCAAACGAAATCCCGCGCTCCTGTGCCGCCGTTGTGGGCGCGGGCACCCGATTAATGGAGTCGATCAATTCCTGCGCCGACAGATTACCTCCGCGTATATAGCGCGAAAACACATTAAGCAGCGATGGGTAGAAGCGGTAGGCTACTGACATGAATGAATAATGGATAATGAAGAATGTATAATGAACAACGGTTTGGCGGCCTTGTTTCAGCAAGCCATTATCCATTCTTCATTAATTCTTCACCACCAGCAATACCCCGGCCATAATCAGTATAGCTCCCAACAATCGCCAGCCGTTGGCGGGGTGGAGTGAAAAACCCATGAAGCCGTAATGATCCAGAACAATAGCCGCGACCAACTGACCCGCCACGCTTAAACTAACTAAGTTTGCTGTACCAATTTTCGGGACACTCACAATCACCGTAATCATATACACCGCACCCATAACACCACCCGCCCACTTCCACCAGCTTACCTGCCGAATAGTATCGGCGGGTGGAACTACGCCCCCGGTGGCCAGAAACATGAGTACCAATACGATGAATCCCGACCCAAACGAAATGACTGCGGCCAGAATGGGGCTGGCCATAGCCTGGCGCAGGTTTGCGTTCACCCCTGCCTGAACGGTAATGGCCAGCCCTACCAGAAACGCCAATAAAAGATATACATAATTCATGTTCACAAAGGTAACCAACCAAAAGACATTGGCTGGTTTTGATGGTTGCGATACGTTACTTCTTTGTCATTGCTGAACACATTTTGTAGCTTGCTTTTTTAACCTAAACAAGATGAAGTTGGTATGTTTATCATCTCACATTACCCGCTGGCCGTTGTCGTCTGTTTTCTGGCGATGCTGTGTTGGGGTTCCTGGGCTAATACGCAAAAATTAGCCACTCAATCCGTCCCGACGACCATCTTCTACCGCGATTATACGTATGGTATTCTCCTGCTAAGTCTGATTTTGGCCTTTACGCTCGGTAGTTTCGGTGGCGGAGGCCGGTCTTTTGTGGCTGATTTTCAGCAGGCCGATACGGAAAATCTGCTTTATGCGCTGGCGGGAGGATTTGTGTTCAATATCGCTAACATTCTGATCGTAGTGGGTATTGAACTGGCTGGCTTATCAGTGGCAATGCCCGTTGGGATTGGCCTGGCTTTGATTCTGGGTGTTGTCGTCAATTATCTGTTTGTTCCTGTGGGAAATGTTGGCCTGTTGGCGTCGGGTGTGCTGGCCGTTTTTCTGGCGGTTGTGCTGAGTGCAATGGCCTACCGGGCCAAAGCATCCACCGATCAATCGGTTAGTACAAAGGGACTTATTATTTCATTGGTGGGCGGTTTTTTGATGAGTTTCTTTTTTCTGTTCGTCGCGAAAGCAATGGCTACCGATTTTGCAAGTCCGGCGCCGGGTTTGCTGACGCCCTACACGGCGCTGGTCTTTTTTGCGCTCGGCGTAGTGGTCAGTACGCCGTTATTCCTGCCCATTCTGCGTCGGTTTGCCAGTAAACCGGCCGATGGCGACATTGAGTATACTGACGTGAGCCGACGCAATCATCGGATTGGTATACTGGGAGGCATGATCTGGTGTTTGGGTATGGCATCGAGCCTGCTGGCGTCGGGAGCGGCTGGCTATGCCATTAGCTATGGGCTGGGACAGGGAGCCACCATTGTAGCAGTTTTATGGGGAGTATTCATCTGGCGGGAGTTTCAGGGAGCCCCCGCTACATCGACGCGCTACCTACTCATGATGGGCGTATGCTATGTGCTGGGCTTAGTGCTGATTATCGCTGCTAAATGATCTACGAAGTCGTTCAGGCTTTCTTCTGATAATACTGCTGTTGCTCGTTTCATGCTCACCGGGTTTTAATTCGGTGAGCATGAGACGAACAACATTATTTCGTTGTGAGGCAGGTCTACTGCCGGATGACTGATTAGCGAACGGTAGGGTGTTAAAAAAGCGGAAATTGTTCGTTGCTTTGCAACAAAAAATGAAGGCTGGGTGTACAGTCTATAAATCAACGTATCATTTATTTATGCAAAAATTACTCCTTATCAGTTTTTTGCTGGCTTCTTTTAGCGCAGGTGCTCAAACGGCCAAACCCTTCAAAGTAAATGTGGCGGGAGGGTATGCGTCACCTGCTGATAAAGTTGATAATAAACAAGTCGGCAAGGCGGGGTTTATCTATAGCCTTGAACCGCAACTTGAACTGACCAAAAGCATAGAAGTGGGCATACGGCTTGAACAGGCCTTTATTAAGCGTCCTGAAGTACTTGATGAAGTTATTTTTTATACAACCAAGGCTAATTCAATGCTATCAGCCGTCGCGACGGTCAATTATGTGGTTGATGTAGGAATTGGTTTTCGGCCTTATCTTGGCATTGGCGGGGGCCTTTATTATGCTGATAAAAGTGAACAAATCGACCAGTCTTCGGGCAATTCAACGGTGTATTATCCCTTACCGGCAACAACGTCTTTGGGTGGTTTAGGCCGAGTGGGAATAAAGTTTAAATCAATCAACGTAGAGGCCAACTATAACCTGATTGGCGATACCAGCGTGACGAACGGAGCCACCCGGCGAACCCTGATCGCCAAAAATTCATATTTCAGTATAAAGGCGGGAATAACAATTGGCGGTTCCCGGTAATAAAACGGGTGAGGGGTGGTTGAGAGTCGCAACACTTAACCATTCCTAGTCATCTTACTCTTCATTCAGTAGCAGAAACATTTCAGCCGCGTGCCAGGTATGTGGAAAGGCCAGCTTTTGTTTCACTAAATCTTTGTCCAGCACCGTCAGGCCCGGATAGTGAGCATCGCTGGCTTGTTGCTCCCAACTTAGTGGATAATCTAAATTGCCTACTTTGCCGCGTTTTTCTGAATAGAAATGATCCTCGGCCCAGACTAAATAAGGATAATTGTTACTGGAACTCTCGTCAAATTTCTTGCCCCCAACGGAGGTTGCCCCAACGGAGGTTGCTGCTACATGCTCTTTTTTATACGCCCACCAGAACAAGGATGAGTAGCTGTCATATTGCTTCGGGATGGTGTAGGGATCGGGCAAACCCAGCGACTGCAGCCCATATTTGAGCCATTTCGTCTGGAAAACCGGATGCTCGACATAGTCGGTTTTGCCACTGATATAGTCCTCTTTTCGGAACCGGTTTACTGAATCAAGCGCCATCTGCACAACCGGGTGATACCGGTCTGCTATCAGCGACACCAGAAACAAAACCTCCCCCGGATTATCCGCTTCAGCCATGCCATGATTGTTGCGGTCGAAAGGGTCGCGGATGGCCATGATCCAGTCCTGAATCAGTGCCAGATTGTTGGTTTCGCGCAGAACCATCGCCATCAAAGCCGCATCGCGATACCACGGTTTACGGTAAACCAGAAAATTCGGAACGGGGCGCCCATTGATAACGTTGATAAGAATTTCCTGGTGCAACACCCGCAAGACCGGCCCAAACGTTTTGGTGGCGAAACGAGGCAAATGAACCCGGCTGCGTGTGCCCGGAATCAATTTCGGACGTTTGTTGGGCTGGAGCAGCCACACGCCGGTTTCATCTTCCTGAATTTGCACAATCTGTCCGTCGGTAAGCACTAAATGAACCAAATAGTCCGATGGAACGATGAGTGCCTGTTTTACCTTCCATTGTTCTTCAATATTGCCCGTCAGAGCGTTCAGGAGCCGTCCGTCGCGGTAGATGAGCTTTAGCCGGTCGCCCATGCCGAACAGGAAAAAGTTGAGATCGGGTAATTCCCGGTGGTTTTGGTGGGTTTGTCGGAGTAAATCCAGATTAGCACGATAGGCTACCAAGGCTTCGGCCGGATTCGGGTGCAGCGGGGGTGGAACAGGCTTCTGCGCCCAGGCCGACAGCGTTAGCAGGAAGAGAAGCGGAAACCAGCGTGGCGACATACGGGAACAAAAAGAGTTAGTTAACTTCGGCCCGGGTGGGCATTGACGCCTGAGCGCCCATGCGCGTAACAGAAATAGAAGCGACTTTACAGGCAAAAACAACGGCATCGGACAGGGACTTTTCTTCGGCCAAAGCAACCGCTAAAGCACCGTTGAAGCAATCGCCAGCGGCTGTTGTGTCAATCGCCTGAACGCTTGCCGTCTCAATAAGATGATGCTGACCGCCGGTAGATAAGTAGGCTCCTTTTGCCCCGAGCGTAATCACCACATTGGCCACGCCCATATCGTGTAGTTTCCGGGAAGCCTGTTCAGCCGTGGGCAGGTCACTTACGCGAATGCCCGTAAGTAACTCAGCTTCTGTTTCGTTAGGGGTAATCAGAAACAGATTTGAGAAGAGCTTATCGGGAAGGCGTTGCGCCGGGGCCGGATTCAGAATAACCCGCAGCCCCCGTTCGGCGGCTTTATGAACTACATGCTCGACGGTAGATAGCGGAATTTCGAGCTGAAGAAGAACCAGCGTGCCCGGTGCTGCTTTCTGAATGGCGTCTGCTGTCTCTTCCGGGCGTAGGTGAGCATTGGCCCCGGGCGCAACGGCAATGCAGTTCTCGCCCGAGGCATCCACATTGATCAGCGCAACCCCCGACGGATGGTCGGCGTCGTTCAGAACATAGTCAGTACTGATGCTTTCCTGCTGAAAACCAGTGATTGCCTGTTTCCCAAACAGATCATTGCCAACCTTGGCCACAAAGGTTACTTGCCCGCCCAGTCGGGCAGCCGCTACGGCCTGATTAGCGCCTTTGCCGCCCGGATTCATCAGGAACGTGCCGCCCAGCACGGTTTCGCCCGGAGCAGGAAGCTTATCGGCCTTTACGACCATGTCGGTGTTTGAACTCCCAATCACTATAAGCTGATTCGGCATAGGTTAACGCAGGTTTAGGCGGTTTTGATGAGGCTAAACTTAGCAAAAAGCAACGGATAAAGAAGTTTACGATTTTTTCGGTTGTTTCCGGGTTGGTTTAGGCTGGTGCCGGATGGCCTTCCGTTCGTGCAACGCATCCACTTTATCCTGGTGGATGTCTTCGGCTTCTTCAATCGAATGCGACTCGGATAAACTGGTTTCTGTTTTAGCCCGCTCGACCAACTTGCCGAAAAACTGGTGCAGGGCGTGTAGCTCGGCTTCGGTTAAGTCTTCCACATTAAGCAGACGGTTGCTGGCTTTTCGGTTAACGGCAATCAATTCGTTCAGTTTAAGCTGCATGGCCAGTGAATCTTTATTCTGCGACTTTTGGATCAGAAACACCATCAGAAAGGTGATAATGGTGGTTCCAGTGTTAATAATTAATTGCCATGTGTCGGAATAACCAAAAATGGGGCCGGTGATAAGCCAGACAATTATGGTTAACAGAGCCAGCAGAAAAGCGGTTGAGGAGCCGGTGACTAAGGTTGCCTTTGAAGCAAATTGTTCAAAGAATCGGGTGAATGAGTTAGAGGCATTCATGTGTTTGCAGAAGTTAGAGAATGACAGTAATCTCTTGTTAACCGTTTACTCATTGCTTTGTGAGATTAAATCTGTTTAATGACTATTGACAAAAAATGGGCCGATCCAGTTAGAATCGGCCCATATCGTTATAAGTCATACTTCGCTGATTATCAATCTCATTTCTGCTTTAATTCGGCCAGCGATTTTTCCAGATCAGCCGTGTCCAGCCCAGCCGCCTTCCCTTTGGTGATAGCCTCCTGTTCGCTTTTAATGGCTTCGTCTTTGCGCCCAAGTTTATTCAACAGGCGGGCATAGGTGTCTAAATTCAAACTGCTGCGATCATAAACCAGCGATTTCGCCGACCAGGTCAGGGCCTGATTCAGGTCTTTAGGATCGGTCATTAGTTCGCTGAAACTCCAGGCTAAATTGTTCAGTCGGGCGGCTATATTTTTCGATTCACTTATTTTCGACATGGCCTCGGCATTCTTAAAGTCCTCCCTTTTTTTGACTGAATCGGGCGCTGAAGCCGTTTGAGCCTGGAAACGCTTGTAAGCCAGATCATTTTTGGCTTTTACAGAATCCATTGGAATATTCATCAGTTTTGTGGCTTCAGGAACAGCCAAGGCTCGGTATTTGTCCACGTTTTTCGTTTGCCGGTAAAAGTTTATTCGAAATCCGTTTGTGAACGTCAGTTGTTGATCCGCTGGTAAGGGAGTAGGATTGAAAGCGGAATTAATCTCCAGGCGTTTGGCAATGTATGCTTCTAACTTGGGTTCGCTCTTCTCGGCAACTGCGTTTCTGAAGTCGTTTTCAGCCGCGTTAAACAATGAATTAAAGGCCATTTGGCCCAGTCGTCGTTTAGCTGGTATCGTCCGCATTTTCAGCACTTCCTTGAGCAATATCGGATAGGCTTTTAAATTCGCTGACGACAGATTGCCCGCCATGAGTTCAATATTCTTATCCGATGACCATTGGGCTTCGGGTATGGTTTTCAGATATGCATCGAGGGCTTCGCCATTGGGCAAGCCCATTTTTGCCCGTTTTTGCAGGTATGAAACCAGAAAAGCAGGGTCACGTTTGCCCCCTTCATACTGTTTATCCAGCGTAGCCAGTGGATTGGGGTCTTTCGTGGCTTCGATGGCTTTATCGGCCTGATCGAGCATGCCTTTAATGCCGCCATAGCCAACAATTCGGTGAATAAGTTCGCCGTCAGCACCTACAAAAAGCGAGGTTGGATAAGCCGTTACAACATATTTTCTCGCTAACTCAATGCCCTCACCTTTCTCAGCATCAATCTGATAGCTGACGAAATTCGCGTTAAATTTCTCGCCTACTTTCGCATCCGGGAAGGCTTCTTTTGCCATTTGCTTGCAGGGACCGCACCAGGTGGTGAAAAGATCGACAAATACGGGTTTGTTCTGACGTTTGGATTCGGCCAGTACATCTTTCCAGGAGCCTTTAAAAAATTTAATGCCCGATGGGTCATCAATCGGGAGAGCCGTGCTTTGACCCGATAGAGTAATGAACAATAACATGGATAAGCATAGGCTTATCCGAAAAACAAGAGCAGTTTTCATGTAGATTGAGGGTTTTTGGTGATAGATAAACGGTTAAAAAAAGAGCAGAAAGTTAGTGAAAGGTTTTAAAGAGGACTATAAAATTTTGCGGAAAATTAGCATTGAAGCTTCACATCCTGATAGTTATAAAGCGAGTTTTTAGTTAAAGGCACTTTCGTTGCGGTGTTGGTTTCGCTGGATCAACTGACTGAGCAGAGGATATAACTAATCGAAGAAATTATCTGTGAAATAAGTATAGGACTTTCGCTTGTGCATCAAATTTGAGAGTTTAGCCGTATGATTGCAAAGCATGAATACATCGAATATCTGTTGAGTACGCCATTCAACTATACCTGCACCAACATGGCTGATCATAAACCC
>JAESFU010000257.1_pt1 | contig 50591 bp, 44 predicted proteins | sample 9269461 | NCBI WGS metagenome assembly JAESFU01 (sample SAMN14502556, study PRJNA617107) | algae metagenome | isolation source: Stenomitos rutilans HA7619-LM2 and co-occurring heterotrophs from cave walls | place: USA: Waikapalae cave, Hawaii | collected 2009-07-28
TCTGAGTCGTTGCTTCAGGTCCGCTTCGGTTTCAGTAATCTCGAGCTTGTAAACATCGGCCATAGCTACTGCTTGAACCCAACAGCTACTTTATATCATCTGTAGCTTAATCTTGAGGAATTGGTATAAAGCGTGAGGGGTAAGAAAGTTTTGAGTGATGAGTTTTGAGTTCAGTTGCGCTGAGCATTCAGCGGTTAGTTTTCAGCGTTTTCGCCTGAAGAGAGAGGTGAGGAGTGAGGAGTGAGAAAGTTTTGAATCAGAAGTCAGCATCATGCCCCTTGCGCCCCTGTCTCCCCAGTTTCTCTCACTTCTGCCTTTACCCGACTCCCCACTCCCCATTTCCCACTCCCTCCTATAATCGTTCAAGTGTCCGAAAACACACTTTACGCAATGACCACTCCCTCTTTTGACTTTGATGTCGCCATTGTTGGTGCGGGTATGGCTGGGCTGACTTGTGCGAAGCAACTTCATCAGGCGGGCGATCGCGTGGTCATTTTGGAGAAGTCGCGCGGTGTTGGTGGACGGATTGCCACGCGTCGGCTACACGAAACGTTAGCGGATCACGGCACCTGCTATCTCACACTGAAAGGAAAGGCGTTTAGAGCGTTGCTTGAACCAATGCTGGCGGCAGAGATACTCCAGGTTTGGACAGATACAGTACACACACTCAATCCTGATGGTACGCTCAGCGAGTCGCCCGAAGCAGAACGCTATCCACGCTATGTTGCGCCTGCCGGGATGACCGCTATCGCTAAATCGCTGGCGAGTGGTCTAGACATTCGTTTTAGCCACCTGGTGCAATCATTAACGCTTGTTGACGATGCCTATTGGAGCTTGGCTACCCAGAGAACGAATTCAGATCAGACAACAACGGCAGAAACGCTGACAGCGAGAGCGATCGTTCTAGCCATTCCAGCTCCTCAAGCAGTAGCGCTGCTCCAAACATTACCGTCAGATAGGCTGACTGAATCTTTTCTCCAACAGATGCAAAATGTGACATTCAACCCCTGTTTGAGTGTGATGGCTGGGTATCTATCCGATCGCCAGCAGGATTGGGACAGTCAGTATCCTAATGTACGATCGCTGACTTTCGTGAAGGACGGCAACCTGGCATGGTTAGGGGTAGACAGCAGTAAGCGGGTTTCGTCGCCCCAGCCTGTTTTTGTGGTGCAAAGTACGGCTGCCTTTGCAGAGCCATATCTGGACGCGATCGGCCTTCAAGCAGCAGGGCATCAATTGCTAAAGCGATCGGCTGAAAGGCTGGTGCCCTGGTTAGCCAAACCAGACTGGCTGCAAGTACATCGCTGGCGTTACGCCTTTGCCAAAACACCTTTGACAACACCGTATTTAGCAGCAACAACGCTAATACCGTTGGTTTGTGCAGGCGACTGGTGTGGTGGAATGAAAGTAGAACAGGCTTTTTTGTCAGGGCTAGCTGTCGCTGAGTACATCAGGCAGGCGCTTTGATACAGTTCTCCTCTCGTTTTAGAGGCCAGCGATCAGCTTGAGAGTTTTGCGCCAGTTGTTGGTTGTTAGTTGCTAGTGCCTGAGCCGTTCCTGACTCCTTCTAAAAACTAAAAACTCCCTTGCCTGCTGCCTTCAAACTAAACGCTTCGCACGAAAACTCCCTGAAACTGTACCAGCTCAGGGAGAAACGCGTTGTCGGTGTCTCGATTCTAGTCGGCAGCGCCTTCACCAGTCCGAGCAGCGCCCTCTTGATCACCCTCGGCATCATCCCGACCGCCGCCATCTGTGCGTCGTCTGCCAAAGCGACCTGTGTTCGTTTTCTTACGAAACTTCCGTGCATACGCCTGATTACGGAGAGCTTTTTCTTTCTTTTGGTTGCGGCGTTTAGCCATGTGTACCCCTTATAAAACAGCCGACAAGTAAGCAGCGAACCCTCAGCGCTCAAAAACCCAGCCTGTGTTCTAAGCTGGTGAGGCGCTGATGCAAAACCTGAAGAAGTGAGAATATCACTTTAACATACTCTCATGGATACCAGCTTGGCTTGTGAAAGCAGTAACGTTAACTCCAGCCTCCCGACCACTCATCCACTCAAAACTCGCATTCCTTTGCCTTTTACCCTTTACCTTTGCCCCTTCACTCCTCACTCTCCACCAACTTTGCTGCCAGTTGCAGTGCTTCAGCCGGAGTCGTAATTTTTGCTTCAGCTCTAGCTAGTTGGATTGCTGACAGTAAACGCCCGATACGTGGTCCAGCAGGTAGCTTCAATGCTGTCATCAGGTCTTGCCCCGTTAGTAAGGAACTAGCATGGGCAACGGGATCGTCAGGCGTGAGAAAGCGGTGGATGAGCGGCGCGATCGCCTCCACAGGAGTACCTAGCGCGATCGCAAGCAGAGCGGTTGCAGGAAATGTCGCACCTGCACTTTGAAAGAATTCGTACTGTTCTCGCAAGGAACGCTCCAGGTGGGTGAAGGGTTTCAGGTTCCAGGTAGCGCTGCTGACACCATCAGCACTGGCGACATCTAGCGGTTCAGTCAGACAAAGTTGTGGCAAGCTCCTCAAAATCGTGCTAACGGCTTGAACTTCCGTGCGGCTGTACTTGAGCCGCTTCAGTTGCAGCTCAGCTTGAGCAACGTTGACGGGCAATAAACTCGCCAATTTGGCAGTTGTAAGCCAAGTGCGAGTTGAGCCAGTTACTGTTAGCTCTGGCTTTGGGGGAGACGATCGCTCACTATCGGAGCTATTGCAGGGTTTGGGGCGCTGATTTTTGGGAAGATTCCGAATGCGGCTGAACAATTCCCAGGCAAAGGCAGGGATGGTTTCTTGTAGCATGCCTGCTGTATGGTCGATCGCCGCCACTAACGCCAGACTTTGGGCCGTCGCAGCGGGAAACCAATCATCCAGGAGTGCATCCTGCCATGCCATCGTGAGCCAGGTTGTGCCTCTGGTGGAACTAAGCAGATAGTTGAGTTCTGACTGCACGCGTTCAGCCGCAATTCGCTGCAAGAGCGGTGCCAAGGTGCGGATGACCGATCGCGTCTCGGCCTCGACCGTAAAGCCAAGCTGCGCCGCCTGTCGATAGGCTCGTAGTAATCGCAGCGGATCTTCTCGCAAGTTTTCAGGCGAAACCATACGCAACTGATGTTTCTGCAAGTCGGCATACCCATGCAGTGGATCGAGAAGTTGATCGGTGTGAGGATTGTAGGCGATCGCGTTCACCGTAAAATCCCGTCGCTCTAAATCGGCTTCCAGCGTTGATCCCACCTGCTGTGCGAAGTCTGCTGTGCCCTGCTCAAAGACAACCCGCGCGATCTGACGTTCGGCATCCAGCAGTACAAACCCTGCCTTGTGGTGACGTGCGATCGCCTGCGCCGTCTCAACCGCACCTACAGGCATGACAAAATCGAGATCGAGATATTCACTTTCTCGCTCCAATAGCGCATCCCGCACAGTGCCACCCACCAAACACGCCGAGTGTGGCAACCAATCCAGGCTAAACGGCCATGTTTTGGGAGAGAGTGCAGAAGACACTGCTGGAACACTCAATTGATACTTCAAATCTAAACGCTGATTCAAGCCCGTCCAACCTAACCATCACTGACACTACAATTTGGCGCTAACCCAACTGGTGCTAGACACTCCAGCACTAAATCAATACGCGCCTGCACTCACTTACCAAAGCCTAACGTTGCCAGTCCTTCTCTGCACCATCCGACAGGAATGATCGCAACGAAAATCAACCTGGTAGCCGCTGCATGATGAGTGCGTCTGAGCTAGAGTAACAGAAAAGCATCTGACATTCTGAATGTTCACGCTTCGATGCGAGAAATTTAAGCCATGTGTATTTGCATTAACTGCCACTACGTCGATCGCTGCACCACCTACAATGCAGTCGAACATCAACACCAACAGCCACATTTAACTGAAACTCCAGATTTTGAAGCGACAGAACCCACTGTCAATGTCAATATTCGTCATCAAGGCGAGATTATTGAGATGGAATGGGATGTGGTTGGCTGCTTGAGCTTTGTTGAAGAAAAAGGCAAGTGGTCAAAACTGCGTCCAGGTGAATTGGTGCCAACATGAGCGATCGGTTGCAGTAGGGACGTTACATGTAACGTCCCTACGAATGCGCCTGTAACGTCTCTACAAATCGTCAACGTTGCCGCGCAAGAGTTTGATTTGCCCTCGCTTCGTCTTGCTGTCGAGACGCTTGCGCTGAGAGCTACGGGATGGTTTACTGGCTTTGCGCGGTTTGGGTAAGACGATCGCCCCTCTAATCATCTCCTGCAACCGCTTCAACGCGTCTTCCCGATTTTGCTCCTGGCTACGATGCTCCTGAGCTTTAAGCACAATCACGCCATCTTTGGTCAAACGCTGATCGGTAAGCTTTAAGATCCGCTCTTTGTAGCGATCGGGCAGCGAAGAATGCACCACATCAAAACGCAAGTGAATTGCCGTTGCAACTTTATTCACATTTTGTCCCCCAGCCCCTTGAGAGCGAATGGCACTGAGTTCGATCTCATGCTCTGGAATGCTCACGGTGTTGGAAATCTGTAGCATGATCTTGGCGGGAGAGGGGCGATCGTCGTTTCAGTGGATATGCTTTTAGCATAAAGCAGTTGATCGCTTGCTGGCTCTACCAGTCGGCAGTTTTGGTGGTTTGGCAGGCGATCGCGTGAAGAGACACGGTACGATCGCAACAGTAAGCCTTAATCCAAAATAATGGCAAAGCAGAAACCAGAACCACCACTTACAGGAGCCGCGTCAGTCAAAGAAGTCTGTCGGCGCATTCGTGTGGCTCGTAGCTACTGGGATGCTCACAACAATGCGGCGTGTCGAGGGGAACGCGATCAAGCACTGGCACTCTACAACACCCTGACCAAAGAACAGAAAGACCAGATTCCACAGGCTCTGCGCGTTTGGTTGCGCTACCGCAGTGAAAAATATTTTGGCGCATATCGCACGCCACCTGGAAGCTAAGACATCCAAGCCACCTCCTCAAACCATGAGGGCTAGGAGAGCAAAACTGGCGATGGTGAGAAGCAACTAGAAAACGTTCCTCTACTTATGCCGCTTGCCATCTGGCATGATTGCTCCATCAAAATCAGCTCTGTCTAAGTTAGCACCTGATAAATCTGCCCCACGCAAATTTGCTTTATTAAACTTTGCACCACTCAAATTTGTACCTCCGAGATCAGCTCCTTGTAGATTTGCCTCAATGAATGTTGCCCCATAAGCTGGGCAAGCTTTAGATCAGTTGAATTAAGCTGGGCGTAATCTAACCTCACACCAGACATTTTTGCTTCTCTCAAGACTGCATGATCAAGAATAGTACTGCCCATATCTATTCCTGATAAATCTGCACGTGCTAACTTTACCCTACTCAAGTTTGCTCTCGCTAAGTAAGCTTCAACCTTTAGATAAGAACAAGAATTATAGATACTATTACCACTCCTAAATACCTGAAACTTAGCTCCACTTAGATCCGCTTCACGTAGATTGGTAGTGTATAGCTTGGCCCCGACTAGATCTGCGTTCCGCAAGTTCGCTTTAGCTAGATCTATTCCAGTCAGGTCTGCGTGCCAAAGATCGCAGCCGTCACATTCCTTAGTGGTAAGCAACCGTTTGAGGTGATCGGGATTATACTGGTGGTCTGTTTTACAGTCCTCACTACAGCCTGTGATACAAGCGAACAGTAAAGCAGTCGTCAGCAAAAGCTTGAGTTTCATTGTTTTAGACAGCAACTTAAAAAATCTCTACTGATGGCGCTTGCCGTCTGGCATGATTGTTCCAGTGAAATTGGTTTTGTAGAGGACTGCTCCATCTAACTTCGCTCCTGCTAAATTTGCTCCACTCAAATCAGCTTGATAAAGTTCCGCAGTGATTAAATTTGCCTCTCTAAGATCGGCTCCTTGTAGATTGGCTCCGTTCAGGGCAGCGGAACGCAAGTTCACGCGCCTTAGATCGGCTGAGTTGAGCTTTGCAGCCCCCAACGCCGCACGACCCATATCTGCTCCTTTTAAGACGGCATGATCGAGGATGGCACGACTCATATCGACTTCTGATAAATTAGCACCCTCTAATTTTGCATAGCTCAATTTTGTTCCAGCTAAGGAAGCTCTCACGTCTAGACCAGGACAAGAGCTATAGATACTATTACCACTGTCATAAAACACAAATTTTGCACCACTGAGATCCGCACCGCGTAAATCAGCAGTGGATAGCCTTGCACCGACTAACTCTGCATTCCGCAAGTTTGCTTTAGCTAAATTCATCCCAGCAAGGTCTGCGTGCCAAAGATCGCAGCCCTGACATTTCTTGGTAGTGAGCAAGCGCTGGAGGTGCTCGTAATTATACTGATGGTCTGTTGTACAGGTACAGCCTGCGGTACAAGCAAACAGTAAAGCAGCTACCAGCCAAAACATGCGTTTCATTGGGTTATATCCTGTTCGGCTTTGGCACTGCTAAAGTGTGCCCCATGTCCTTATCTCTCTAGACTGACGTAGCCCAACAAAAACCATTTAACACTTAAAGGTATTGGAGAATTTCGATGGATGGTACACGTTATGACTTCAGATCATTCACAAAAAGATAAACCCGTTTTTCAGACACCGAATCCAACCGAGCTTAAAGCCGCCGCAGTAGAGGACTCAATTCTCGATCGCTATCCTCATGGCGTTGATAACGACATTAACGAAGAGCACCCTGAGGCTGAGCAGGTCGATGTTGTCGATTCAAAAGTTGACGATCGTCCCGGTGCCGAAGAATCCCACAACAGCCAAACTGTTAAAGCCAACCTCTCAGGACACTGACAGATTCCACTAGCGCATATCGTAGCCAAACAGATTTGGGTTGACTTCGCCTAAATTCAGGTCTGTCAACCCATATTCTGCCCAGCGCCGATCGACCATTGCCGCCACTTCTGGATCAGATTCTAGGGGCGTGTTCCAGACGCGATCGGTTTCGGGTGGAATCTTGGTCGTGGCATCAATGCCCATGCGTCCGCCCAGACCAGACTTTTCGGTGGCAAAATCCAGCGAGTCGAACGGCGTTTCGGGCAGGATAAAGACATCGCGGGCAGGATCGACTTTGGACGCGATCGCCCAAACCACGGCACGCGGATCGCGGATGTTGATATCCTTATCTACCACAACGACAAACTTGGTATACGTGAATTGGGGCAACGCGCTCCAGAAGGCAAGCGCAGCCCGACGAGCATGACCCGGATAGGCTTTGTCGATCGCCAGAATCGCGGTTTTATAGCTCAGCGTTTCCATTGGCAAAAAGAAATCCACAATTTCGGGCACTTGCTGCCGCAAGATGGGTGTGTAAATGCGGTTTAGCGCCAGTGCCATCATCGCGTCTTCCTTGGGTGGACGACCGCTGAAGGTAGTGAGGTAGATCGGGTCTTTGCGATGGGTCATGCAGTGGAATCGAATGAGTGGTGCAGCTTCATTCACGCCACCATAAAAGCCCATGTGATCACCAGCGGGGCCATCCACAGCCGTTTCACCCGGAGTAATTGTCCCTTCGAGGACGATTTCCGAGTCAGCAGGCACTTGTAAATCTACCGTTTTGCACTTGGCGAGATGGACCCCTTCACCTGCATATAGCCCCGCAAACAGCCATTCTGACAGGTCGATCGGTAAGGGAGTCGCCGCCGCCATAATCAAGAGGGGATCAACGCCAAGAGCGATCGCCACTTCCAGCTTTTGCCCCCGTTCAGCCGCTTTACGAAGGTGGCGCGTGGCTCCCCGTACCGATAGCCACTGCACCGTCATCGTGTTTTTAGACTGCAACTGCAAGCGATACACACCCACGTTAATCGTTTTGTTTTCGCAATCCTTCGTGATCATCAACCCCAGCGTCACCACTTTGTTGGCATCCTCCGGATACACCTTCAACAGCGGCAATCGAGTCAGATCAACGTCCTCACCTTTCAATATGACCTGATGACAAGGCGGCAGCAGATCTCGACTCGGTTTGGCTTTGAGGACATCAAAGAGAGCTTGCCCAAGCGCGATCGCCTGCGGCACCGTTTTTGGGGGTCTGGGTTGATACAGCAATGCCAGTTTCTTCCCTAGTGCCTCTAGCTCAGCAGGCGTTTCCATGTTCATGGCCCAACACACACGCTCTACGGTGCCCATCACATTTACGGCCACAGGATAGGGCGACCCCTTAACATTCTCAAACAGCAGCGCTGGGCCACCCTTCTCTAGCAACCGCTGAGCAATTTCGGCAATTTCCAGGTCTGGATCAACCAGCGCTGTAATCCGCCGCAGTTGCCCCCGTTGCTCTAGCTGTCTGATAAACCCACGCAAATCTCTCGCCATGATGAAGCCATGTAAAGCATCTTCCTCATTATGAAGCGAGAGTCTACGCTTCGGACGGATTCGTCGCTAAGCCGATCGCCCTCTGCCCGGTAGCTGACCTGGACGCCTAAGCCAACTATGTGGTCGATCGCTGCCGTGCTATAACAGCGCTCTTTTGAGACGCTAAGCCATAGGCTTGCAAAGACGGGAGCAGGTATAGGCATCGGACCACGGCATGAGTTGTTTAGGACAGCCACAGTGGATTGAATTGATGGAGGCAAAAGAAAACGGCTGTGCGCCGTGAAACAAGAATCCAAATAAGAAAAAATTATTATTCATACGCCTGACTTAGTTTTTACTGATGTGATACACAAATGGCCTTTAGTTGCATTTGTTACAAACATGTTACGTGTTTAAATCACTGCATCAGTAATTTTCTCTGTGTAAAAGCTTTGTAAGACACAAACAGTCGCTTAAGTTTCGTGAAGTAGCGTTTTGACTACGTAGTTGGCGTGCAGCTAGAGAGCATACAAATGATACAATCCTGCGCTCTTTTAGATATTGTTCCTCACAATGTTCAAAGTGCTTTCATTGCAAAGCTATGGTAAAGTTTTAATGAAATAAATAAAAAGGTCTGCATTATGACGATTAATTTTCTGTAGCCTTTTAAACTTTTTTAAGCATTATTGATTCGGTAAAGTAAAGCTTCCTGAAATGCTGTAAGGCACAATCTAGGGCTAATAGTAATTGTTTCAAAAAAGCCTTATTTAGGTTTATGAAATGCTGCAATTAACTCTTACAAAGATGGATTGAATAAGCTTTCATCCGATCAAGTAGAAGTCTTAGTCATTCTTCGGAAAGCTTGCTGATCTTGCCTGAATGAAAGGGGAGCCAAGCCTTAGCGGCAGACAACGTTCAGATCTATACACATCGATCGAGCAAGCCAAATCCCCCCTTTGATTGTCACCTTCTTTCCTTAGAACGATGTTACAGCGCCACTATTCATCTAAATTGATGTTTGTTTGCAGTCGTGGAACGAAAGCAATTTGTGCTTTTTAAGCTCGCTAACCTGGCATTCGTCACGCTTGGTAACTGTCAACGCTAGTAGAACCGAAACTCACAACGCTATGATTCTTTCCAATCGAAAACGTATTGCTCTGATCTCCGTTCATGGTGACCCGGCCATTGAATTTGGTAAAGAAGAAGCTGGAGGGCAAAACGTTTATGTCCGCCATGTCGGCGAGGCTCTTTCGCACCAGGGTTGGCAGGTTGATATGTTTACCCGCCGTGTTAACCCCGATCAAGAGGCGATCGTTCAGCACACGCCCCATTGCCGCACCATTCGCTTAACAGCAGGCACACAGACATTCATTCCACGTGATGAAATCTTTGAGTTTTTACCAGAGTTTGTACAGGCGTTTTTGCAGTTTCAAAAGCAGTTAGAAACACCTTACTGTCTCATTCACAGCAACTATTGGCTGTCTTCCTGGGTTGGCATGGAGTTAAGTAAAAAGCTTGCCGTCCCGCAAACTCATACCTATCACTCTCTGGGAGCGGTGAAGTATAAAGCCGTTTCAACCATTCCACTCATTGCTAAAACCCGCCTTGGGGTCGAGAAGACGTGCCTGGAAAAGGTGGATCGGGTAGTAGCCACCAGCCCTCAAGAGCATGACCATATGCGATCGCTGGTTTCAACTCGTGGCAATATCGATATCATTCCCTGCGGTACGCGCATCGATCACTTTGGTACGGTGACGCAAGCTGAAGCACGGCAACGGTTGGGCATTGCACCCGGTGAGAAAGTGGTGCTGTACGTGGGACGCTTTGACCCTCGCAAAGGCATTGAAACTCTTGTACGGGCAATCCACCGTTGCGAGGCGCGCGCCACTGAGAAGGTACGGTTGATCATTGGGGGGGGTAGCCGTCCCGGACATAGCGATGGCGATGAGCGCGATCGCATCGAAAGCATCGTGGCAGACCTGGGGTTGACAGACGTGACCCACTTTCCCGGTCGCCTGACCCAGGAGGAACTGCCTACCTACTACGCCGCCGCCGATGTTTCAGTAGTGCCCAGCCATTATGAACCCTTTGGTTTAGTGACGATCGAAGCGATGGCCTGTGGTACGCCTGTTGTAGGCAGCGATGTTGGCGGGTTGCAATTCACCGTCGTGCCTGAAGAGACCGGGTTACTGGCTCCCCCCAAAGATGATGCAGCCTTTGCAGCGGCGATCGATCGCATTTTGCTCAATCCAGCTTGGCGGAACCAGTTGGGGCAGGCTGCGAGAAAGCGGGTTGAAGCAACCTTTAGCTGGGATGGTGTGGCAACTCAACTGGGACAATTGTATGAAACGCTGCTTGAGGAGTCATCTGAAGCAGCCTCTCAGGAAGAAGCTGCCAAAGCATTGACCCCAGTGAGTGCGTAAGGTCCGTTCATTGGAGCGAGGCTGCACTTAGGGGCTGAAATCACGTTCCCATTGCCAAAAGGTGATTGATTGATCTAGAGAATCGGCTGCGATCGCGGCGACACAACTGGGTGCTGGTGTAAAGAGCTGTAGTAGCCATAGGGCGGCTGGCTGAGGCGCGCGGCTCCATTGCATCAGCGTTGCTTTGTCATCCTTAATGCAAACTTCGATCGTGCTCAGGCTCATGAGTCCGTCTCCAGTAGCTTTCAGTAGTGCTTCTTTGCACGTCCAATGCTGAAAGAACGATCGCAACCGCAGATCGTCTGGTAGAGCGTGAATCACCGCATGTTCTCGTGGTGAAAAGAAGCGCTGCGTTAGGTCGGCAAGATTAGCAACCGGACGAATCGCTTCTAAATCAATGCCAACAGAGCACCCGCGCGCGATCGCACAGACCATCAAATCGTCTGAATGAGACAAATTGAAGGCCAGTTCAGGGGCTGATGATGGATAGGCTAAAGATGGCTTACCGCGATCGCTGTAACAAAACTGAATCTGATCTGGCGGTGTTTGGAGATAACGTCCCAATAGCGCACGCAGAATGCCCCGACTGACAATAAAACGGTGAGCATCCCGCGCAAACCGAAAGCGACTTGCGCGCCTCTGCTCATCGACTGACAGCGTTTGGACAAATTGCTCACGTTCATCAGACGAAACGGCAAGACTCGCCTGCCAGATATGGATCTCGATTTCGGCTAGCGATCGGGTTGCTAAGCTCTCGGACACGCGCTCTAAACCCCAGTTTCTTTGAGCCAATCTAGAATCAGAGGATTGACGATTTCGGGACGATCGTCGTGGGGACAGTGCCCCGTATCGGGAATCGACACAAACGTGAGCGAATGAGTTTGGGCAAATTCCTGATAAATCGATGCACCCGCGATCGGTGTCCAGGGATCGGCAGCACCCCAGAGTACGAGTAGCGGTTGACTCACGCGAGGCAGCAATTCTGATGGGCTGGGGCCAGGTGGCGCAGTCAGCACAGAGGCAAAAACTTTTTGGGCACCCTCATCGCAAGAAGGCGCATACAGCAGGTCTACCAACTCATCTGTAATGGCCTCTCGATTGCGGTAGACCTGAGACAGTGTGCGACGAATGCGATGCTTTTGGCGAATCTGGTTGAAGACAAAGCCACCTAAACGGGGTGATCGCACCAGCGCAGTAAACGCTGCCATTACCAGCCGCAATGGTGGGTTCAACTCATCAGGACGATGGCTCATGCCTCCCGCACAATTGAGCAACACACCCCCAGCAGCCGTTTCAGGATGGTTCGCCAGCATCATCAAGCACAGCAACCCACCGATCGAATTCCCAACAAAGACCGTCGGTTGCTGAATGTGTGCGCTCCAAAAATCCTTCAACAAGTCCTGCCATAGTTCCAGGCTGTAATCTAGTGCCGGTTTTGCCGACCCCCCAAAGCCCAGCAGGTCGATCGCAAACACCCGATAGCCCCCTGCTGCCAGCACGGGAATATTCTGCCGCCAATGCCCGAAAGACGCACCAAACCCATGCACTAAGAGTAACGGCTGGCCCGTGCCCGCAACAGTGTATGCAATGGAGTAGCCGCGCCAACTCCAGGTCAGCTTTTCCAGCGGTGCGAAGGTTAGTTGTTGAGTCACCACAGCGTTTTATGAAGAATTTGCAACACTTTTATCATAGTATTCTGTAGGTTTCCTTCTGTAAGCGTCTAAACCAGTCAGCCGCATACGGATAGCCCTACAGAATAATCCTACAAACCGTAGCAAGCATGGTACATCCCTGGCAGCAATCGATGGTGATGCAACACAGTCAGCGGTTGTACCGTAGCTTTCAGCATTGGCTCGATCGCCCTCTATTAACCGTAGACGATGCCCCTACAACGATCGCCCATGCCCTCTTTCACGCACCATTCGTCCTCGTCTCTCATGGCACAGAACTCGATCCCATCTTGAACTACGGCAACCATCAAGCGCTGAAACTGTGGCAAATGGACTGGACACAGTTCACCCAAACGCCCTCGCGCCTCACTGCAGAACTGATCGAGCGAGAGGAGCGCGATCGTCTCCTCGCTCAAGCCAAAACCCAGGGCTATATCAACGACTACAAAGGCATCCGCATTTCCAGCACCGGACAACGCTTCTGGATTCAGGATGTAATCATTTGGGACGTACTGGATGAGCACAACCAGCGATGCGGACAAGCGGCGATGTTCGAGCGATGGAAGTTTTTGGAAGAGGATGAGGGATGAGGGATGAAGGCTAAAGAAGTTGTTGGTTTTTAGTTTTTAGAAAAAGGCTGACGGCTGACCACTGTAGCTTGCTTCCCGCAGGGTTAGCTGACCGCTTCACATGACTCCTAAAGTCTCTTTTCCAACTCAAAACTCTCTAGATTGTCAGCGCAGAGCACTACTCAAAACTCAAAACTCTCCCTGCTACCCCTGCTGCCCCGCCTCCCCTGCCCCCTTCCGCCTCCATGCCCCTACCGATCGTCTACCACCCAGATTACGTTGCACCGTTGCCAGAAGGGCATCGGTTTCCCATGTCAAAATTCCGGTTGCTCTATGAAAAGCTGCTGAGTGATGGGGTGGTGGATGCAACGCAGGTTCATGTGCCGGAGCGATCGCCGCAGGAATGGCTGGAGTTGGTGCATACACCAGAGTACGTGCAGGCATATTGTGAGGGTACGCTGGATGCAAAAGCGCAGCGACGCATTGGGCTGCCGTGGAGTCCGGCGTTGGTTAATCGGACGTGTGTTGCGGTAGGTGGTAGCATCCTTACGGCAAAGCTAGCGTTGCAGCATGGGTTAGCGTCCAATACGGCAGGCGGCACACACCATGCGTTTCCCAACTATGGATCGGGCTTTTGTATTTTCAATGATCTGGCGATCGCGGCTCGTGTTTTACAAAACCTGGCACTGGTCAAAACCGTTCTGATCGTCGATTTGGATGTGCACCAAGGAGACGGTACCGCGTTTATTTTTCAAGACAACCCGGATGTATTCACGTTTTCCATGCACTGTGAGGTCAATTTCCCAGGCACCAAGCAGCAAAGTGACTTGGATGTACCCCTGCCACAAGGGATGGAAGATGACGCGTACCTGCAAACATTGGCAAGTTACTTACCCGACTTATTGCATCAGTTCAAGCCAGATTTAGTGCTCTACGACGCGGGCGTTGATCCACACCTAAGCGATCGTCTGGGTAAGCTGTGCCTCACCGATACAGGACTGTTTCGCCGCGAGATGCAGGTTCTTAGCACCTGTGTTTCAGCGGGATACGCGATCGCCTGTGTCATTGGCGGCGGCTATGCAGACGATATGCAAGCACTCGTCTACCGTCACTCCCTGGTTCATCGTGCTGCGGGTGAAGTCTATCGTCAATATCGACTGTAAGGGCTTCGTTTGTAGAAACTGCCAAATGTGCAAAAGCCAAAAGAGACGTTCAGCAGGTGGAAGCAATTGCACTCAGCACTCAGCACTCAGCACTCAGCACTTTGCCCTCTTGCCTCCAAAGAAACTGATGCATAAATTGATTCGCTAAAGGCGCTACAGAAGGAGAATGAAATCTTGCTTCATTCAAAAGTTGAGTTAAGTTTGTATGTTGAATTTCACTATCCTTCAACTCCTGCTCAATTACCGCAGAACAATCTTCTAAAACATGTTCATCAATTTCGAGGTGAAACTGAATAGCCCATACATGGTTTTGATAGCGAAAGGCTTGATTGGTATATTTTTCATTCTTTGCCAAATGGACACAGCCAGAAGGCAAATCAAAGGTATCCTGGTGCGACTGAAAGACTTTGAACGCTTGTGGAAAGCGATCAAGTAATGGGTCGATCGCAGCTTGCTCTGTTAACTGAACATCACACCAACCCGCTTCTCGTCCAGCCTGCCCTCGATAAACCTTTGCCCCTAAAACAGTTGCGAGAATTTGAGACCCCAAACAGATTCCTAATGTTGGAATACCCTGCGCGATCGCGGTTTCCAAAAGCTTAAACTCATCGTACAAGAATGGATACTGCTGATGCTCATAGGCACTGATGGCACCACCTAAGACCACAATGTGAGAGTAATGAGCGATCGGTTCCAACAACGTCTCATTTTGAGCGATATCGAGATACTTAAACGGAACTGAATGAGGTTTGAGAGCCGCTTCTAACAAACCCAGGCTAGAGCATTTTTCGTGCCGAATGACCAGAAGATTGGGTGTCTCTATTTCCATTTTTGATCTCGCTCTAGCAGAAGAAGCGGAAGAATATCCAGCTAATTAAATGCAGTAAGGTTAAAGATTGGTAAAGTTTAACGCTACGTTACTCAAGGGCATTTTCACAGTGTTGCCTCATTTAGAGGACGGTTTCCAGACGATTGAATCAATCAAAGAACGTTTCTGTAGCAGCCGATACGATTACCATCATCTGTCAAAAACTAGTGATTTTTCGCCTTGTTTTGGGTCTGTAGTTGTCAGGGTTAGAGAATGAAGAGTAGCATTAATCTTGTTTCTCTTGCGGTCACCCGCGATCGTTCTGCTCAAGCATTAGCACAGGCAACACAATGGTTTCTTTGACTCAAGAACAGTTGCGTCAGTTTCACGAAGATGGGTTTTTGATCGTCGAAAACCTGCTGGATGAAGCTCTGGTCGATCATCTAGTGGGGCGAGTTGAACCGCTGTTTTCGGGCGAGTTTGAAACGGGCGTTTATCCCGATGAGTGGTACTGGAATCCATCGTTGGGGTTACCGGGCGCATCGGGTCAAATGAGCAACGTTTGGAAGAGCGATCGTACCTTTGCGTCAGTGGTACTGGCGGCTAAAGTTGGCAAAATTGCGGCGGCTCTGGGGCAATGGAGCGGCTCTCGTCTTTTGAGCGACAGCTTATGGATGAAACCCTACGGAGCCACCGAAACCACGCTCCATCAAGATTCCATGTATTCCTTTTACCACACCCCCCAGAAGCTAGTCACCTGCTGGATTGCGCTCAGCCACGCGGTTCGGGGAGCAAGCACCATTGAGTATGTGCGGGGTTCTCACCGTTGGGTGCTATCGGATGCGGTGCCAGAGTTTCATGCACCCAGTCGCAGCTATCGCTGGGAGATGGAGCAGGCCGCTAAGCGATCGGGCGTTGGAGCACCAGACGTACTGGAACTAGAGATGAAACCAGGCAGTTGTGCGTTCCACCACGGTCATATGTGGCACGGCTCCGGCAAGAACCAGATGCTGGGCGTTATCCGACGCAGCCTGGTAATGGCGTATATTCCGGCAGAATCTCGCTTTAAGCCTACAGGCGCTTATGTGCCAGGAGGCTACATTGCCGGACGCTACAAGCGCTTTGGTGATGACACGATGGACGAAAGCTTTTTCCCGATCGTGTGGCAAGAAGATGGCTACCGCACTCCCTTCCTAGCGGGATATTGTGCGGATGCGCTGACAGAACAGCCTCCGCTTGTGCTGGCTTAAAGCGTATGGGTGTGGATAGATTACAGCCGTTTTCATTTGCATTCACCCCACCCCACACCCTACACCCCATACTCATATTCATAGGACTGTGGCTTCCAAATCAGTAACCGCTGTATGACACATGTGCCCGTTCAGCTTAGCGACGAACAAATCCATCAGTTTCGAGAAGACGGATTTTTGATTCTAGAGAAGTTTTTGGATCTGGCGGTGGTCGATCGCATTGACGCTCGGCTCGATCCGCTCTTTGCCACTCAGTTTGAGACGGGTGTTTACCCCGATGAATGGCACGGACGACCCGGATTGAGTCAGCCAACGGCGACCCGCCAGATGTGCGGTATGTGGCGCTGCGATCGGACGGTGGCTAGCCTTTCGCTCTCAGCAGAAGTGGCTCGGCTGAATGCAACGCTGGCAGGCTGGAGCGGGGCGCGGTTGGCAACCGATAGCTGCTGGATTAAACCGCCCGGTGCGCCGGAAGTATCGTTCCATCGCAACAACACGGCGTTTGCCTGCATCAATCCCACGTCTGTGGTGACCTGCTGGATTGCCCTCAGCGATGGAACGCCTTCAGCCGCGCCATTAGAGGTTGTTCCTGGTTCGCATCAATGGCGTTGCTCCGACCAATTTCGCTTTCTTCATGCGCCTAAAGAGGATTATCGGCAATTGCTCTGGACGGCAGCAGAGGAAGCAGGGATTGACCAGCCTGAAAGTCTAGCGATAGCTATTCCAGCAGGGAGCTGCGTTTTTCTAGATGGCAATCTGTGGCACGGTTCGGGGAGAAACATCACCCCTGACCAGACCCGTCGAAGTTTCGCCATTACGACGCTGCCAGCCGAGGCTCAGTTTGACCCTGCTGGAACAGGCCCAGGCTACATTTTTAGCCGTTACCGTCGTATAGGCCAGACGGAGATGGATGAGAGCTTTTTTCCTATCCTTTGGACACAGGCGGGCGATCGTACATCCATGCTTGCAGAGTATTGCAACGATGCACTGGTCAATGCCTGATTGGGTCTATGCCCTCAAGCTAGCCTCTTCTTTCAGACCAGGTAAGACAGCCTTGTAGCCAAACGAGGGGGGTTAGTGCGTTGGCCGACTCGTCAAACTATCGGTGAAAGGCTCAATCGCATGGGGTATCGCCTCAAGAACACACAAGACCAAGCCCGTAAAAAAGATGCCGCCAACCGATTGCCCTTTTCGCCCATGTCTTCCGAGCAAATCGCGCAGCCGATGACATCGGACGCCATGACTGTGCATACCGATTTAAAGAATGACGGCTACAGATCAATCGTTGGGTAGGGGCAAGGCAATGCCTTGCCCCTACAGGATGTGTCGCATTTTCAATTCAAATTGGTATGAGGATGTAGATCGTCCTGATCTCGATACATCTGATATAATCAGCAGCCAGTAAACGTTGATAGCACGATCGCGGCATGACTATTGAATCACGACTAGAAACGATTGATGAGCGGCTTGCTCAATTAGTAGTTATTGCAGGTGAGCTAGTCAGAGCGTCAGTGCATCAGCGTGAAAGCATTGAAGGACTGGCCTCAGGGATGGGGCAACTGATAGAGTCTAATACTGAATTCAGAATGGAGCTGGCTGAACTGAAAGCAACGACTCAAAAGCAGGCTGAAACAGCAGGGCTTCAGCAGCAAATGATTGAGCAGTTAATTCATCAGAAAGAAGCACCGTAAAGGCAGGTTGCCGTCTCTACTTCTCTGACACCACCAGGCTTGAGGAGGCCGATCGCCCAAATTCCTCTGGGGCATATTCCAGATGAGCTTCGGCACCGGGGTAGAGGAATGTGCCTGGAGTGACTGAGCGGACGAGGTAGTGCAGGGTGTACACGCCGGGGTCGAGTTTATCACCGAAGGCAACGACGCGATCGTGGTAGATGGTTTGGTAGCCTAACTGCCAGCTATCGCCCTGCGCTTGAAAGTAGGGCGTGGTCGTCTGGAAGCTGTTATCGACGGCTTCAAACCCTGCGGGTAGTGGATCAGTCACCACCACATGATCGACGGGATGATCGGTAATGATTTCCAGCCCAATATCGTAGACCTGCCCGACGGAGACGGTGAGCGGATCGGGTGCGTATAGCCCTGTTTTGTACAGCACCTTGTCTTCGTTGGCGGGACGAATGGTGCGGGTGACGCGCAAGCCATTCAATCTACCGGGTTGGTTGCCCTGAAGCCGGTAGCGGTAGGCCACCAGATAGTGCAAGATGCCCTGACCTGTCTTTTTGAGGGTCAGGTCGTTGCGATCGCGCGGAAGATCTGCCATCTTCACCGATACATCTGCACCAGGGGTACGGTAGCCTTCAAACTTAGCGGTACTGAGCGTTTTGCCTGCCAAGGTTGCCGTTGCCTCAAAGCTGGGTGGCGTGGGCTGAAGCTTGCTGTATTCAACTAAAGCCGTCAGTGCTTCCGCGTTGTCGTGAGTGCCCTGCCAGGTACCGTTACGTCGCTGCGAAAGAAGACCTTTGAGTAAGCGATCGAGGTCTTCAGACTTGGCATTTTGAGCAATGAAGAGCCGTAACGACTGAGCCTGAGCAGTCGTTGGCGAATTCAGCCACCGCCAGTTAGGAGGCAGATTGATAGTGGCGTTGCGTCCCGTCTGGTAAATGGTTTCCTGAAGCTGGCTCACCATCCCTTTGGCTTCTTGCTGCCACTCTGGGAATTGGGCCAGGTACCGCGCGAGTTTGATCTGGCTAACCGGATCAAGCTGGTTGCGCTGGCTGTAAAGGTCGGAGAGGAAGTCATTGCGTCGATCGCCCAGCGCTGCCAAAGCTATCAACGTTTCCAGCCGTACCTGATTTTTGCAGAGGGCTTCTTTGCAGTAGTCGTACTGTCCAGGGTCGGCAAGGAGTTTTTTGAGGTAGGGGGTTAGGGGAGTTTTGAGTTTTGAGTTTTGAGTTTTGAGTTCTGAGTTGGGGAAGGCGCGATCGGTGAGGGCGATCGCCTGGGCGGCGTAGGGGGTGACGAAGGGGTCGGATGTCTCCTGACTGGGATAGGAGGCGAAACCACCATCGGGCTTTTGAAGGGCTTGCAGGCGATCGAGTGCTTGGGTTGCCTGTTGTTTTGAATCAAAGTCAGCAAACGCTTGACCGTAGGTTTGGGCGAGGGTTTGCAGGTTAGCGGCGATCGTCAGTTGGCTGGCGGTAGGTTCCAGGAAGGGGAGATCGTTTTCGTCTAACACCTGTTTAGCGGGAGCAGATAGCGTCGGCATCAGGCTGCTGGCAAGGGAAAGATCCAGTCCTCCGGCATCGGGTGCCACGTTTTTATCCACATTCAATGGAATGGTGGCTTGATCGGTGGTCGTTCCCGCTTCTACCACCTGTTCCGTCACGTCGAGCGGTTTGATGTCGAGCGGCACTTCAAAGGCATCGGTGGCATTCCCAAGCTGGGTGGTAAATTTCACTTTTGCGTCGCCTGTAGACTGCACGACCACTGGGAAGCGATAGGCACTGGTGCCCGTTGCTGCCTGCGCCTGCTGCTGACCAGAGGAGTTGTCCAGCTTCAGCGGATCGGTGACGGAGCCGTTAACCGCCAGATTGCCCGTTTGTCCAGCCGTATTTGTAACCGAAACGCCTGCCTGGAAGCGATCGCCCGGACGCACAAACTGCGGTAACAGGGGGTTCGCAATCAGCGGTTTCGTCGTGACAAAGGTGGTGTCACTATTCCCGCCGAAATGCAAGTTCTCATCGGTGGCAACTGCCATGACGCGCCAGGTTGTGAGGTCATCTGGCAGCTTAAATTTGACCGTCGCGTTGCCGATCGCGTCTGTTTTCACTGAGCCGTTGTAATATGCCAGAGCTTTAAAGTCGGTGCGAATGCGAGTGCCGCCTGCGCCATTAGAAGCACCTCCCCCATAGCCCCACCCTTTTTCGAGAGGAGATGCCTGCGGTTGCAGGACGACATCGGGTCGGTTGTCGCTCAAACGAATGGAAACAGGCTGTTCGGCATAGACCGTCTTCACCAGGTCAGGCGGACGGTAGCCGCTGAGTTGCAGCACCGCTTCATTCACCACCATGAGCGTCACCTGTCCTTTGGTAGCCTGTCCCTGGTTCGTGACTCGAAGTTGAATGGTTTGTTCGTCATCTGGTTGAAGGCTGGGAGTAACAGTCGTTTCAACGTTGAGATATTGAGAACCCAAGTCAGTTTCAAACGGCGCAAAGCCAATGCGGACGAGTTTATCTAAACTGCCGGGTTCTACCTGCTCCAGCGGTTTGCCCTGGCGCACCAGCACGGCTTCGACCGCCGCATTGGGTAGCATCTCAGGTGTCACCTGGAACTGGACACTGGGCGCACTGCCCTGCACTTTAGTCAGGGTTTTGTAGAGGGTATCATGGCGCACGATCGCAAAGTACAGTTCACCGTCGGGATAGGGTGATTGAATCAGCGCAGTTGCCGTTTCGCCCACTTGATAGTGCTTCTTGTCGAGCTTGATTTCCAGACGATTATTGCGGTAGCGACTGCCCCAACTGGCGGCGGTATCCCCTGTTGCCCAAAGCTGCACATCCGTCGCGCTGACTGGGTTGTTGTCTCCAAACGTCGCACGCACGCGGTATGACCCGGAAGTCGTCGGTTTCAAATTAGCGCTTTGTGGACTGGCATCTGACTGGACATCAGCCGTAGCAACGGTTTTGTGTTCCACCTGATCTTGCTGGGTGCGGCTGCCTTCCACCAGCTTCGACACGCGGCTGTAGGTCATCTGCTGGAGCTCCAGATGCACTTTTTGATTCAAGATTGGGGTGCCAGCGGGGTCAGTGACAATGACCTTGACCGGAAAATCCTGCCCTGCCGTTGCCACAAAATCGCTTTGTAGCCCAATCAGCTTGTCGGTTGGCAGCGCCAAAAAGGTTTTGGAGTCGGCAACCGAAAGATTCGACACATCTGAGACCTGAGCATCGACGCGATAGGTCATGGGATAAGGCAGATCTTTGTCGATCGCCACGGTTTGACTACTATCCCCGGTTTTGCTCAACACCTGATTAGTTTGCAGCACGTCCGTCGTCACCGTAGGCGCTTCTTCGGGCCAGAACCACTGTTGCCCAAACGCAAAGCCATCCCAGCCTTTGGGTGCAAATTCTGCTTGCTTGCGCGTGACGTAGTATTCGACTTTGCCACCTTCTACAGGGGAGCCAAAGAGGTAATTGCTCTGGGTCTTGGCGGTAATGATCTGACCGACAGAGGCGATCGAGGAAAAGTTTTGAGTTTCAAGTGTTGAGTTTTGAGTTGAAGCACTGGGTTCAGCGGCTTTGCCGCCTTCTAAAGTCAACGCGACTTTAAAGTTCGGGGGTTTGAATTCGGCAAGGCGAAATTCACCTGCAATTTCAACCTCGTTCGCGTTCTTGGCGAGAATGGCGTAATAGCCGAGGGGTTGATTTTTGCCGATCGCCCATTCTTTAGAAAACGTGCCAAATTCGTTGGTAGTTTCGGTCCCCAGACTAGTTTCCTGACCGTTGGAGTCGCGCAGGGTGAGGGTGTAACGGGCGTTTTTGTCTTGTTTCAATGCGCCGTTTTGCAAATAGTAAGCCGCGCCCGTGAACCAGGCCGTTTCGCCCGGTTGGTAGAGCTGGCGATCGGAAAAGATAATGCCTCGTGAATCTGGCTTACTGCTCTGCCACCCGGCATCCACGCCGTACTCATAAGCACCGCTGTACTCCAGAGTGCGTGTAAACGCCCAGTCCTTGCCTTCTTGCGCCACAACCAGCAGCTTCGGTGCATCGGTAAAGCGCCCTGCTCCGCCCATGCAGGTCTGCAAGGCTTTACTGTCGAGTAACAGAGTCCCGGTCTTATCGGTTTTACCTGTAGCACAGGCACTAGGTTCAGGCTGATCTTTTGCGTCTAGCTTCGATTGGTAGATTTGCACCGTCGCATTGGCAACCGCTGCACCATCCGATAGATGGCTCACGCGTACCATGCCAGCTTCGGGGAACCATTGGGCAAAGACACCCAGGTTAGTCAGTTGCACCAAACCATATGTAGTCGGTTCGCGCCATTTCTGCTGATTGCCATCCTGGTATTGATTGGTACGCGCCTGTACACCGTAGGCCAGCATTCCGGTTGGGCCACCTAACTGTTTTTGCAGCGGTACGGGGAGGTCGATCGCCTGGTTCTTTTGCCCCTTCATAGACGTACTCTTCCAGGCTGAGGAACTGGGCAATAACCCCTTGCCGTTGTCGCTGGGAAAGGCAGAATCGGCATAGACCAGATCCGTGGGCTGCACAACGGTAAAGGCCGTTTTGTAGCTAGACAGGTTGACCGTCGAAAGATTGAGTTGAAGGTTTTTGCCCGTTGGAAAGATATTCAGCCCAGAGGGTGCCCACAGGTCAGCCGCGACATCGCCCGTGGCGTAGTCGATCGTCATTGGCTTGCCGAGTGTTTGCCCATACTTATCTTTAAGGTCAGCACCCAACTTCACGGTGTACTTTGTCGCAGGGTCGAGTGCCCAGGGGTTAAGGGCAACAATGCGATCGCCCTCGTAGACGCGCACTAAGGGAACATCTTTTTTAGGGGCAGGCTCGACGGTAATCTGGGCGATCGCAGCTTCTGCATCCACCTCGTTGTTGAACTCTAACTGCCCGCTGCCATTCACAAAGCGTCCCGGAGTGCCGCCAGCATCGGGTTGTCCGTAATAGCTAATTTTCTGAAATGCTAGCGGTGAATAGGTTTCAACCTGACTCGCAAACACACTCTCACTCGCCACATTACCTTTGGCAGACATCAATCCTGACGTGATTTGCAAGCGATAGCGAGTGGCTTTTGCGAGAGACTGTTGGGGTTCGATCGTGTAGATCCAGTCACGCGCAGATGGATCAAACTGTTCGGTGGGTGATTTTGTTTCAGGGTATTCTTCTCTGACTTTCTCTTCACTCTTCTCCAGCGCCACATGGAGTCCAACCCCGTTCTGGTCGTTACCTGGTGTCAGCTTTACATGGTCTTTGAGCGAGGTTAAATCGAGTTCTGTATTGGATGTAAATTTGAGAACGGGCTTGAGATCGAGTGGCTCTACCGCTTCGCCTTGCGGTGCGCCTGCAACGGGTGTACCAGGCAAGTTGGTAAGCTTAAGCGGTTCGGTATTGAACGTCCAGGCAATATCTTGACCCAGGCGATGCTGCTTGAGGTCTGCCAAACCTGCTTTGAGCGTCACCTGCACGCGGGTGGCTTTGGGAATGGCTTGATCACCCTGAAACCCGACCATACGCGGTGTCAAAAAGCGCCACTGACCAGGCAGCGGGGGCACCAGCTCAAACTTCTTCAGCAAATCTTGTGGTTCTTTACTCTCCAGGCTTTCAACGGGAAGCAGCGGTTCCTTAAAGCGAACGCGAATTTGAGCGGTAGTAGCGGCCTCGCCCGTAGGGCTAATCTGCTCAATCCAGTCGGGTAGCTTAGGGGCGGCTAGAGCAGCAACAGAGGGCTGGGGGTTTGCGATCGGGGTAATGTTCGCAACGCTACAGCCTTTGATGGCAAGAGCAACGCATAATGCTAGCACAACAAACCACGGCTTGATGCCATTGCGACTTCTCATCACCACTTTCCCCACTGTGTCTCCGATCGCGGTCGGCACATCGCCTGCCACCACATCATTCCTACCCGCAAGGATGGGGCAATTCCCCGTATTGGCTATAAATCTTTACTATCAGGGCTGGCGAGGAACCGTAGTAATGCCACTATCACTCCGGTTCCTGGTGAAATAGAAAAGACTCGTCCTAGCAAAGAAGCAGGAGCTTAGTTGCGCGATCGATCACGGAAGCCAGGGTTAAGGCTTAAGGCATAGGGTTGCAGCACGTCAGTTCAGTTAAAATACGGGTAAGTAGCCGAACGCAATTCACCTGGCTCACTCGTGGTAGCAAGAGAAGCGAGTAGTGATTGCGGGTTGCTTACTTAAAGCAGCATTCTACTAACTTGAAACTAGTGGCAAGTTCTAACCTGTGATTAGGAGGTTCGCAAGATGTTTCGTACTGCTGTATCTGTCCTCTGTGCGATCGCCGTTCTTGCACCGACAGCGGCATTTGCCGGCGATCGACACAATCGTGGAGCTTACGATCGTAGTAACTATGAACGCAAGTCTTACGGTCGGTCTTACGACAATCGTCGCGATGTAGAGCGCATACGGACGATCGACTTTTACCGGAATCGGGACTTTGATCGGCGCGATCGGCGCGATTGGGAACGGCGTGAAGCCGAACGATCGCGCTACTGGCGCGATCGCCGCGATGACCGTTATCGCCGAGACTACGATCGCGATCGTTACAATCGACCCAGCGTCATTATCTTTCCGCGTATCTCGTTCTAGAATGAGCGCCTGCTGTGAGTTCAGGCTGCATCGCGGTTAGCAACAGGCGGCATCTACCAACAGGCGACAACATCGGCACGCCTGAAGCAGACGACCTGAACTTTACTTAGGTGGTGCTAGCGGGGGACAGGTTTTGTAACTAGGCGACGTTTTATCAAAATTGCACTGGTAGATAGTGCTTTTCTGCCAGCTCGGCGGAATTTCTAAGAGATCCCGTGTGCCTGTGATTCCCTGCCCAAGAAAGAGCAGAAGGGCGAAACAGTTAAGCACGACGTGGGTCGTCCGCCAACGATTTGCCCGATCCTGATAGATGTCGCGCACGATCGCCAGCGAAAACACCATCAGCAGCGCCGCGACCAAGCCGTAGTAAAAGTGAGACGCAAACCAGGCATTATCCAAACGGTAAACCCCATCCTGGAAGCCAAGCACCACAACACCAATCCCGGTTAGGGTTGCGAAGACGCCTCGCCAAACCTTATCTTGTGCTCGATACAAAAAGACTAGTGACGCGATCGTCGCCACGTAAAGGAGCACAATAAACGTGACTTTGAATGGCTCTTTACTCAGCAGATCTTTCTCCTGAATGTTAGCAAAAATCGGATGAGTGATGCCGAGAAAGTAAACGCCTACGACCGCACCAGTCAACCAGCGGCCCAGTTGTACATGTTCTTGCCCCACTCCAGGGGGAATTTTACTTTTGTTTTGTGCTTTTACTTCCAGACGACGCTGACGGGTCTGCCACGCCATCCTAAGCACCATGCCAATAAGCGGAAACACGATCGTCACGGCGATCGCTGGATGTAGCAATAGGACAATATCGTCGGGATTCAGATCCATACAGCATCACCTAGAACACTCAAGGATGTTAGCAGAGTATCAGCCAAATCTGAGAGACGGCTGAGTGTGGAAGGGTAGAAGGCAAAAGGCAGAAGGCATTCCTGGATACTCGATGAGTGCGGCATACTAAGTTCATGCAAATGGCTTGATTCTCAGCTCAATCCCTTAACTTGTCACCAACGCCCTTCCCCTTCTGCCCTCTCACATGCCCAACGTTCAGCACTGCTTAAAAGTTTAAGAACTTGTTAAAAGATGACGACAACTGAATTTCTCTAGTTAACGTGAGAAACAAGATACCTCCTAACTGCGTCTCTAGCCCTGTGGATGACACCGCTGCGTCACTCCGTAGGGCTTTTATTTAGTGTTGCCCGCGATCGCGTGATGTCAATGATGATCGCGCCGCCGAAATCTGGAATGGGTGCAGCAGGCTTAGACAACCGTACTTGAACTTGCTGTACGGAAGCGGACTCTGACGGTGAGGTGGGATACAGCACGGCGTCAGCGATCGCGGTTGCGAGACGCTCTAGCAAGGTGAATTTTGAAGTTCTAACCAGCACCTGCACGGTCGCAATCACGGTGCGGTAATCGAGCGTATCGCTTAGACGATCGCTCTGTCCGGGCAGCGTCAAGTCCAGCCACAGTATTAGTTCCACTTCAAACCACTGCCCTAAGACTTGCTCCTCTGGTAGAGCACCTGTATAGCCATAGCAGCGAATGCCGCTGAGTTGAATCCGATCCATCAGTTGAGTTCTGGAGGAAGCAAAAGACATTGAGTGAATGGCTGGAGGGTTAGCAAATCACTGCCGTGCTTGACGGTATCAGCGCGATCGCAGCTCAGTCCTTACCCAGTCTACGGTCTTACGGTTTGAGATCTCTTGATCAAAAAAGGTTGACAGATTGACTCTAGTTTGAGAAGCTAAAGATCGTCTGAATTTCGCGGGTGTAGCTCAGTGGTAGAGCGTCACCTTGCCAAGGTGAATGTCGCGCGTTCGAATCGCGTCACCCGCTTCCCTCAGAAAAGTCAGAAAGAACTCCCGCTAGTTTCCAGTGGGAGTTCTTTCATTAAGCAGCTAAACCTGCGCTATCGAATCATAAGCCTATGCGCCAACCGCCTCTTTCGCGGCGTAGAGTACTTCAGCGGTGATGATTTCGATATTGCGATCGCGCGCAAATTTCTCGGTATTCCGCTTCACCTTACCGCGTACAAACCCAGGGATTTTGTTGAGTTCTGCCTGCCCATCCTTACTCCAAGCCAGGTCAGAATCGGCAGAGATGCCTTTGGTGATGCTTTCTTTGGTATCGTGACCGCCAAAGATTTCGAGCAGATGATCTTCCATACCCAGCGTGAAAGAGTTGTAGATCAGATCTACGAGTTGATTGGTGCCTTCGTAACCGAGGAAGGGCTTATAGCCGATCGGGAAGTTTTGGACGTGAATGGGGGCAGAAATCACGCCACAGGGAATATCCAATCGCTTGCCGACGTGGCGTTCCATCTGGGTACCAAAGATGGCAGACGGTTCCACACGGGCGATCGCGTCTCCTACTGCACCATGATCATCGGTAATCAGCACTTCGTCGCAGTACTCGCTGACCTGTTCGCGGAACCAGGCTTCGTCATACTTGCAAAAGGTGCCTGCCCAAACGACATGAATGCCCATTTCGCGGGATAGCACTTTGGTAATGGCTGCTGCATGGGTGCTATCGCCATAGACGACCGCTTTTTTGTCGGTCAGGTTCTGGCAGTCGATCGACCTTGAAAACCAGGCGGCTTGCGAGACGTGCAGAGTTTGCTCATTGATGTAGTCTTCGTAGTCCACGTTGGCACCTTGCGCGTTCAGAATCGCCTGAATCTGGCGGATGCAGCGTGCCGTTTCCACCACACCCATCGGTGTAATGTCTACAAAGGGAGTGCCAAATTCTTGCTCCAGATACGCGGCGGATAGGGGACCCAGTTCGCGGTAAGGCACCAGGTTGAACCAGGTGCGGGACAGATTTTTAATATTGTGAACCGAAGCACCTTCGGGAATGACTTCGTTGACTTCAATGCCCAGGTCTGCCATCAGGCGCTTTAACTCGGTGCAGTCGTGGTTGTTGTGAAAACCAAGGGTGGAGATGCCGAAAATGTTGACGCTGGGTTTCTCGGTTTTGTCTGTAGGCAGATCGCCTTTGCGACGTGCTTTCTCGATGTAGAACTGCACGATCTGCTGAAGGGTACGATCGGCCGCTTGCAGTTCATTCACGCGGTAGTGGTTGACATCCGCCAGCATGACATCGCCTTTGGACTCGATCTGAGCGCGTTCAACGAAGTTTTGCAGGTCTTCTTGCAGAATGCTGGAGGTGCAGGTGGGTGTCAGCACAATCAGGTCGGGATGCTCTTCGGCATCTTTGCGCGTGATGTTGTCTACCACCTTCTCTTGAGAACCTCGCGCCAGCACGTTGCGATCGACCACACTGGTCGTAACCGGGGTAAAGTTGCGTTCCCGTGACAGCATGGAGCGCATGACGTTGAAGTAGTCATCGCCGATCGGCGCGTGCATGATGGCGTGGACGTTCTTGAAGGAACTGGCGACGCGGAGTGTGCCAATGTGGGCGGGACCTGCATACATCCAGTAAGCCAATTTCATAGAGTACCTCGGTTGGGGTGTGGGGTGTGGGGTATAGGGTGTGGAGTGTGCCTCAACCCTTAGTCCTGCTTTAGTGCCGCAGCACGATCGCGGAGCCGTAATCGCTTATCGATTTTCTCAGACATCTCGCGTTCTGATAAGCGGCCTATTCAGTAGCTTGAGGTTTTGTCAGCACTGCAAATCACTTGAACGCTCTGCTGTAGTTACGTTTCAGCGCTGGTTGAGCAACTAACTCACATCTTGGCTTGTCATCATTCTTAATGCTGACGCGGTGCTGTAAAACCTTGTAACACGGGATCTTCTTGCAATCGCTATTCATACGCTTTGCTGCGATGGCGTACTGCAATGATGTCAATTGTGTTGGATTTGTCATCAAGGCTATAAAGCACTCGGTAATCTCCCACTCTGATGCGCCATGTGTTTTCACTACCCACTAATTTGCGGCAACCAGAAGGACGTGGCTCGTTTCTCAAAGCTTCGATTCTCGGAAAGATGCGATTCACCAATGCGGCATCTAATGCCTCTAATTCCTTTCGAGCAGATCGAGAAAATTTAATCTGGTAAGCGTTTTCACCGCTAGTCACTCAGCTTTCCCTGTTCCAGTAGACGCTGTTTTACATCTTCCAGCAGTTCTCGCGGTTCATCCTCACGCGATCGCGCCAACCACGCATCATAAATGTCTTCCCAAAGCTCACTATGCTCCTCTAAGTCAATGACTACAGCCGTTTTGCGACCCTGGCGATCAACCAAAAATTGAATCCCTTGCATGGCTTACTGCATCGAGTTAGGTGCTTAAAGTATAGGCGATCGCCCAAACCACTGCCTCTGTTAGCATAGAGTCGCTTCTTGAGCAATAGAATTCCACCAACCCTGCAACGATCTTTATCCCTCATGACGTTCCGCAAGATCTACTAAGCTGAGTCGATTCAATGGTCTATTTATACCTGTTATCTGTTAATAGTTGGATCAAGCACTAGAATGCTTGAAACTCCCTTAGTTAGTGATCATGCTGCTCAGTCTTTGGTGAGGGCGTATTGCGAAATTAGCTGTTGATGCTTGCTACTTCTTATGTTTTGGTTAGGTGAACCGTGAGTGTTGACGATATTGTTAAGCTATTCGATGCAATCACAAAATTGCTCAACGTCCTTATCTGGCCGGGAGTACTTTTGTTCATCCTGATCCGGTTTGGTCGAGATTTGCGTGAGTTTTTCTCCAGCTTAGGAGAGCTATCGCTTAAAGGGGCTGGATTTGAAGCTTCTTTAAAGAAGAAACAAGCTGAAGTGGTTGCTGCGTTGTCTGCTGCTGCTGCGTCAAACCCTGATGGAGATAAGACTCGTGAAAGCGTTGCGAAAGAGGCGATGATTGCCGCAGATGTTGTCGCTGAGGTTGTTACGCCTCGCACCATAAGACGTGCGAGTAGATCAACAGTCCTTTGGGTGGACGATAACCCCAATAACAATAGCTACGAGCGTCAAGCACTCGAAGCGCTAGGCGTTAGTTTTGTATTAGCAATATCGACAGACGAGGCGCTAAAGAAAATTTCTCGCCAACGGTTCGATGCAATTATTTCTGACATGGGGCGACCGCCTGATTCTCGCGCAGGTTATACGCTCCTCGATAAGCTACGCTCTATTGGGGATCAAACTCCATTTATTATTTACGCTAGTTCAAGGAATCCGGAGCATATTGCGGAGTCACGCCGTCATGGTGCTATTGGATGTACTAACAATGCAAACGAGCTGTTTGAGATGGTGTTGTCTGCGTTAGGCCGCGCTGTATAAAACCCTAAATGCACATCAACTTCTAAAAGGTTATCTCCGACAGGATATTAAAAACGTTTGGAAGCATTTATGTATCAAATCACGAGTGATTACGCTCAAAATAATTTTGATGAGATTCTCGATCGCGCCAGTCAAGATCCTGAAGGAGTGGCGATCGTACAGGCGAACAAAAGCTTTGTGCTAATTAGTCAAGAAGAGCTTGAAGCCTTAATTGAAACGGTTGAATTGCTTAAAGATCCAACCTTGCTGGAGGATATTCAACGAGCACGCCAAGAACACAGTCGGGGTGAGATTCTAACAGCCGATCAGGTATTCGGTTGAAGGCATGGAATCGTTTCAGGTTCTCTTCTCGAAGCAAGTTCAGAAGGATATTGCTTTACGAATACCGAAGCAAAAAGAGAAGTTTCAGCAAGTGGCGCAGCAAATTCTGGCTGTGAATCCTTATGCTGGAAAAGCTCTGAAAGGAGAACTAAAAGGACTATATTTCTATAGGCTCAATCTAACTGATCGTATTGTTTACGAAATTCTAGAAGCGGATAAAGTAGTTTTCGTTATTGGAGCAAGAACCCACTACGGCGATTAAGCGAAAGGAATCAGTCACTCGCGATCGCGCTCAAAATAACTTTGATCAAGAGCCATTTTTCCAGTGAATGCCTTGATGTGGTGCTGGTTAACGGAAAGGGAAATAGTTTAGGTCAGGCAGTTTGACCAATCAGTTGATGCCAGATGTGCTTGAGGGTTTGGTTAACGAGCATTTTTTCTTCGATCGAACAGTCGAGTTTGTCGATTAGGGGTGTAATTTGGGCAGCCGTTGCAAGCGGGATGCCGTAGCTAAGCAAAACTGTTTGGTAAGACTGGTTGCGGTACGCTTTCACCGGGTCATGTCCTTGAGCTAGCTGTTCCAAATAGTCAGTGTCAGACATACCGAGATCGACGACAAGAGGCTGATGAGTTGACATAACAGTATTGGTAGTAATGGCACGATCGCATATCACCCTTTGAGTCAGACGTGCATTCAAACTAGAGTGCCCTTGAACGTCGCGAAGCCCTTGAAACGGGCTGCGATCGTACGAAGGTTTCATCTATCTAAAGATAGAATTACACGAAAATCTGGTGCCTTTACTACCAATGGCTCACGACGCAACCCAGCGCTTCAAGGTCGAGATAATCGGCAGCAAAGGCTCGACGCAGCAATGGTGAAGGAATAAATTCGTCGTATTTTTGGAGTTTGGGCGCTTCCTCTTCAGTCAGTAACTCGTCTGCGCTCATCCGGCGATCGCTCAGGGACTTGATTTCGTGATACAAGCTCACCGTGCTGCATTTACCCATATTGACCACCAGAAAGTAGGGCGATCGTCCCATCACGCCTTTAATTTTCAGCGTGTCTCGGCAGTGCAGGCGCAAGAAGCGTTCCAGAGTGCGAACGGCGATCGTCCCTGCCCAAGGCAGAATGCAACAGGCGTTCCCTTCGAGCGGAAAGAGGTAGCTACTCTCTAGCCCTTCTTTCTTGGCGAGTTTGCGTGCCTCTGCTAAGCGCGCCCTGGCCCCAGATTGCAAATAAGGATACTCGATGTCTTCTAGCAATGCCTGTCGCATGCGTTGCAGTACGCGGGTATGGATATTGCCGCTGCTACCCCGCCAGGAAACGCTAGAGGTGCCGATCGCGGGTTTCACTTGAAGCACTTTGCGACGGCTGTTAACTTCCGTGACTTCCCAGATGCGTCCTGCCAAGGAGAGGCGATCGCCCACACCGGGCGGCACAACGACGGTACCCAGTTCGATGCCATCGCTCCAAACCGCATATTCTTCACTATCGGGAAAAATCGCGTAGAACTTAAAGTTTTTCACCAGACGTTCTGCGGCTAACCCAACAATCAGGCCGTTTTCTGGGGTGCGCTGAATGTGGTCTAGCTCAATCCAATGACGCAGTACCTGACGGAAATCATCCTGTGAGAGCGATCGAAAGGGCGGCAGGGTGAGAATGCGCTGTGCCAGAGCTGCGGGGGAGAGTTCACCCAGTGCGACGAGCGTACTCATGGTTTGCTGATACAGCAGGCTGAGAGGGTAACGCAGAGGGGCAATCGGCTCAATCCACTTTTCTTCTAAATAAAGCTGAATGACAGCAATGCACTGAAGCAACTGCCAAGGAATGCGTTCAGGTAACGATTCGCCGCCTGTGGGGTTGTCTTCAGCGCACACAAAGCGCATGTCAGCCGGACTGCCTCGCCTGCCTGATCGCCCCAGACGCTGCAAAAAGCTAGCAACGGATGGTGGTGCTTCAAGCTGAATCACGCGATCGAGCTGTCCCAAATCAATACCCATCTCAAACGTCACCGTAGCAGCGGTAACGGTGGGACTCGATGGGTCACGCATGGCGTTTTCAGCGGCTTCTCGCAGGGATGCTGCAATGCTGCCGTGGTGGACATGATACACATCAGGAAAGCCTTTTGCCTGAGCGATCTGCCGCAGAGACGCGATGACGTTTTCGGTTTCAGAGCGTCCGTTGGCAAAAATCAGGCATTTACGGGAATGACTTTGCTCGAATAAGTGATGCTGATAGGGGCTGAAGGCGGCATCTCGCGTATCGCCTCTTGCTCGCACGGTGAGGCTGGAGGTGTAGAAGTGTTCAAGCGCGAGTTGAATGGTGCGGGGTGCAGCAGGTAAATGCGGGGTGATGACGGGACGATCGGTACCCGATCGCAGCCAGTCCTCCGCCATTGCATAGTCGCCAAGCGTTGCCGATAGCCCAATGCGGCGCGGTTGGTTTTGGGTGATCTGAGCAAGCCGGGAGAGCTGACATAGGATCTGTGCCCCGCGATCGGAACCGATAAAAGCATGAATTTCATCAATGATGACAAAGCGCAACGCTCCAAAGAGACGATGCAATTCCGTATGCTTATTAATCAGGAGACTTTCTAGCGATTCGGGCGTAATTTGCAGAATGCCTTGGGGCTGCTTCAGTAAATTCGTTTTGCGGCTTTGCTTCACATCGCCGTGCCACGCCCAAACCGGGATATCGGCTTGTTTCAAAAGGTCGGTGAGGCGATCGAACTGATCATTAATCAACGCCTTGATTGGTCCAATGTACATGGCACCAATGGTTGTTGGCGGCTCGTTATGCAGCAGCGTCAGCACGGGTAGAAAGGCGGCTTCTGTTTTACCCGATGCGGTGCCTGCTGCAATGAGCAAGTGCGCGTCGGCTTTAAACAGCACGCGACAGGCTTCTACCTGTACTGGACGTAGATCAGTCCACCCCTCACTGTAGATATACTCCTGAATAAACGGTGCAAGATCATGATAAGGAGAGGTCATATCAAGTGTTAAGAACTACCTTTGAAATCGCTCGGTCTGTTATGTGAAACACATGGCTTTGGTGATGATCGTGACATGTCAAGGCATGGGTAAGTGCTGTATCTTTGCAAGCATTGACGTGCAGCTTCTAGCCTTTATGTCGGTTATGAAGCTGCGTTTAACTAAACTTAGTATTCTGTCGTATAGTAGCCTTGAATCATGCGTAAAAAGCAGGCTGTGTTTGATTTAGTCAGCCGTCAGCTGTCAGCCGTCAGCTTGGAGTTTAAAGCTGATAGCTGATAGCTGATAGCTAATGGCTAAAGACTAAGCCAGGAGCCTTTTCATAAAGCAAAGAGGGCCGCTGTAGTAGGGCTTTAGTGGCCCTGTAACCAGTGCGTTGTTGTCCTGATGCACATGCCTAAACGATCTTTCAATGGAGGGGATTGTGGCAGCGGAGCCAAAACAGATCGATAAGATGCCATAAGATAATTAAATTTTTTGGTAGCCATAAGTTTTTTGTGGGGTGAGCAGTATACTTTATACCAGTGTGAGTTTAGTAAGCCTTAATCGTTACTTGCTAAGCATCTGTTTTTCGGTTTTTAGGAGAGTCGAGATATGAATTTGATTGCATGGATTGTTTTAGGATTGATTGCGGGCGCGATCGCAAAGGCGATTTATCCTGGTACTCAGGGTGGTGGTATTCTGGCTACGCTTGCGTTGGGCGTGGTTGGTGCTTTTATTGGTGGCACATTGTTCACGTTATTAACAACAGGAACGCTTGCTTTAGCGGCTCCAGGCTTTAGCATTGGTGGCATCGTTGTTGCAATTATTGGCGCAATCGTTGCGATCTTCCTGTGGGGCTTAATTACCCGTCGTGCGGCTTAGAATGTAACGCGCTTGTAGGGGTAAAGCATTCAGCGATCGCCATTTAGTTGCAATGCCAAAGGCTTCCTAAGTGTGCTTTGTCCCTGCAGCAATTATCTCTATGACTCCTGTTGCCGTTCCTCTAGACAGTAAATTCAGCAAACTCATTTGTTTCTTCGATCGAAGCATTGCTTTGCATCTTCGATTGAGGAAATGTGTGGCTTTGCATCAACTGATTAAGCGTCATTTTAGGATGCTGCTGCAAGACGTTGAGGAGACCCATAAAATCGCGCACCACTTCACCCGGCGTGAGTAATGTGTCTGCACCGACTCGACTGGTCACAGCGCCTAAGAAGTCCTGTAGCTCTCGTTGCGTCAGTCGCGATGTGCTATCGTGATGCGCCGCGTGAATGTCTGACAGGCGTTGCAATAACCCCAAGATATCGTCCTTTCCAAGTGGCTCTAGCCAAAGAGCAGGGCCAGACACATCTTCAGTACCCACCGTAACAAAACGACTTTTAGCGGTACGACGCTGCCACGCTGGGTCACTGTATAGCCCTCGGCGCGGATCTTCCAGTAGTTGTGGGGTGCCTCCGATCACCGTGCCCAAGAAGCCGACTCTGCCCTGCATGGCATCGTTGAACATCGCCAGCAGCTTATCGTAGTTGTTTTGGCGGGCGATCGCGGTGTTGATTTTGTACAGATGAATGGCCTCATCCAAAACGATAAGCAAGCCCTTATAGCCAATATCGGCCACAAACCGGGCAAAAAGTTTGATGTAGTCATACCAGGTTTCATCGTCAATGATGACGCGTACCCCTAGTGCGGCCCGTGCCTCCGTTTTGGTAGGAAATTCGCCACGCAGCCAGCGCAGTGCGGCTGTTTTCTTGCTGTCGTCATCGGTGCGATAGCCCGACCAGTAAGCAATGATGACATTTGCAAACTCAAACCCGTTCACCAGATCGGCGACATCGCTCACCACTTCGCGGATTTTAGCTTCTACGTAACCATCAAAGCCGTCATCATTCGGTTTTTTACCTGTTTCCTGAGCAACCTGCGTTTGAATGCCTGCAATCCAGCGCTCCAGGATGATCGTGAGTGCACCCCCATCGGGACGGCTCTTGGTTGCCAAATTATGCATCAGTTCGCGGTAGGTGGCAACGCCTGCCCCATTGGCACCAGCCAACCGTCGCTCTGGTGTGAGATCGGCATCGGCCACAACAAAGCCCTGTTCCATCGCGTAGTTGCGCAGCAATTGCAAGGTGAAGCTTTTGCCTGCTCCATAGCGCCCTACCACAAACCGAAAGGCGGCTCCACCCGCTGCAACGTTATCCAGATCTTGCAGAAGGGCAAGCACTTCCCGTTCACGCCCCACGGCGATGTGCTCTAGCCCCACGCGCGGTACCACACCCGCACTGAGGGCATTAATCAGCGCAGTCGAGATTCGTTTGGACAGTTTGGGCGGGGACATAGGCGTTAAAGGGTTCATTTGTACCCGGTGCATCTGTACCAGGGCGATCGCTTATTCATCATAGTAAGACCTGAACGGAAATACTCCACGACTCGCTGTACGATTCATCGGCTGTGTGCCATCTGCTCCTGTCAGAAATGTTTGCAAACGCAATAAAACCTATATGGTAATTTCACGGTACCTTGTACCGAATTTTACTGACCGTTTGCTAGCGTATGACTAGTAGATCGTTCTGTCGATCGTCTGGCAACAGTTGCCCATTGAGCGGATTCCAACGGGATACCTTTGTCAATTGATTCAGTACAACCGCTGAGAAGAGTCTGATTTTAGGCTGGTTACTTTCTTCATACTTTTTCTCATGCTTGCGTTAAGCCCCATCGGCATCAGGTTGTTGAGTGAGTGCCACTTGCTTGTCGATCGCGCCAGTTTGAAGACTTCAGGTTCCATTAAAGCGTCCAGTTGAAGCGAAGCTTCCGGTTGATAAAGGATAGTTATGCATCAGTGCTCATACGGGCTGGGCTGGCAATGTGCTGATACATCGCCCTACAGCCCGCTTACAAGTAATTCTCTACCGAGAGCGCTCCCAATGAATCGCCCGATGACCGAGTGCCCTGCTCCTTATACGCTTTCAACTGTGTCCACTGCCACCACGCCAGAAGACTTGCAGGCAACGGTGCAGCAGTTGGCAACAGAGCTACAAGCAGAACGATACCTTAATCGTTTGGGACAACGGTTGAGTGCCTGCGTTTTAGCATCCCTTGAGGTTGATCGTGAGCTTGCTATTTCCGGTGCTGATGAGCCTCTAGCGCAAGTAGTGGTGGATGAGTTGAACCTGGGGCTGTCGCAAAGCTGTGCAATGGTGCTGCGAAGTGGGGATGCAACGAGTCATTGCATTGCCCCTTCTGCACAAACGCTGGAACCCTGTTTTACCGTGTGCGCGATCGCGGCAAACCACTCCCAAGCGGTGCTGGGAGACCCGTCTTTCCCCACGATGACAGCGTTGATGCCGTTTGTGTTGGGACAGACCTTATCCGACCGTGAGCTGCAAAGCTGGCAAGCCCAGTTCCCTGCTTGCGGCTGGCCCATTCTCGATGGCACGGCAGTCTTGGGCTGGCTGTTGTTGGCTCCTGCTGCGTCTGATTTTCAGTCAGAGGCGATGGACGAGATGGAATCGTTTACCGCGTGTTTGAACGCGCGTTTGATTGAGCAGAGCCTCGATCGCTATCGGTCTGCTCGGCAGCAGATTGAGCGCATTCAAGCGCAGGTACAGCAACGGCAAACCCTGGAAGTCTCCAACTGCGAACTGACTCAAGCCAATCAGTTGAAAAGCGAATTTTTAGCCAATACAAGCCATGAAATTCGCACACCTCTGAGTTCGATTTTGGGCTTTACCCATCTCATGCGTGAACAAGGGTTTAGCCCCAGCAACCTGAAGCACCAGGAGTATCTCAACATTATTTTGAGCAGTGGGCAGCACCTGCTATCGCTGATTAACGACATTCTCGATCTCTCCAAAATTGAAGCGAATCAGCTTGATTTGCACTGGGAAACCGTTGCTGTGCAGTCGGTTTGTCAAACCGCGATCGCCCTGGTACGAGAAAAAGCCAACGATAAGGGACTGGCGCTCAAGCTAGAGATTGCGCCTCAGGTAGAAACCCTTGTGGCCGATCCACTGCGGCTCAAGCAAATGTTGTTTAACTTGCTGTCGAATGCGCTCAAGTTCACCCGTCAAGGGAGCGTGGGACTACAGGTGACTGCCAGCGATGCGATCCATTTTACGGTTTGGGATACAGGCACAGGTATTTCCGAAGACCAGCAGCAGTTGCTTTTTCGGCCTTACTCACAGCTTTTGAATCCGGCTGCGAAACGGGACGAAGGAACTGGCTTGGGGTTGGCGCTGACTCAGAAACTTGCAGAACTTCACGGAGGCCGCGTCGAAATTCGATCGGAGCTTGGTCAAGGTTCGCGCTTTACGATCGTGCTGCCTCTGGAACCTGCTGCCACGGATGGCGATACGGCTCTCGCTGAATTGGCTCAGCCAATCTCACCATATTCACTGACCAGAGAGGGGCACGATCAAGGCCAGGTGTCTGATGCCACAGTTGCCAATCATGCTGAGTCTGATGGCTCAAGGGCAAACCCTTACCCACAAGCTGAAGTGCTTTCGCCTTCTGACAGATACATGCGATCGAACCATCTGTTGTTAGTAGAAGACAACGCTTACAACGCCAAGCTGCTACTGACCTATTTGAGCAAATTAGGGTATGAACTGACCTGGGTTAAGGATGGCACCGAAATGAGGCAGGCGCTTGCACGTGCGCTGCCAGCCCTGATCCTGATGGATATTCATCTTCCAAATGAAGATGGGTTAGCGTTAACGCATCAGCTTCAAACAGACGATCGCTATCGAACCATTCCCATCATTGCGCAAACGGCAATGGCAATGAATGGCGATCGTGACCTTTGCCTGCAAGCCGGAACAGTTGCATACATTTCTAAGCCCATTGATCTGAAGGCTTTAGCCAAACTGGTTGGTCAATACGTGAGCGTGTGCTGAAGGCAAAAGGCAAAAGGTTACAAATTCCCGAACCCCTTCTTCTTCTTCTCCTTCTTCTTCTTATTGCTGCTTCCGGTTGAGTAGCCGCGCCAGCCTGGTTGGGGTGGACGGTTGCCGCCCATGTTTCCCATCCCGCCCATGCCGCCCATACCGGGCATTCCGGGTATGCCACCCATGCCAGGGAAGCGTCCTTGTCCCATTTGCTGCATCAGCGATCGCATCTTCTGGAAGTCGCTGACGAGCTTGCTGACATCGCTTTCGGCATAGCCAGCGCCCCGTCCCACACGACGACGACGACTGGGCGAACCAGATAGCAATTCAGGGTTTTTACGCTCGGCGACGGTCATAGAGCCAATCATGGCTTCGGCTCGCTTAAGCTGGGTTTCGCCGTGTTGCAACTGTTCGTCGCTGATTTTGCCCATGCCAGGAAGCATTTTCATAATGCCGCCCAAGGAACCCATGTTTTTGAGCAAACGAGTTTGCTTCAGGAAGTCGGTGAAGTCGAACTTGGCAGAGAGAATTTTCTCCTGCATCTTTTCAGCTTCTTCCATGTCTACTTCTTCCCGCGCCTTCTCGACGAGGGTGAGGACATCACCCATGCCTAAAATGCGAGAGGCCATGCGATCGGGATAGAAGGGCTGTAACGCTTCGACCTTTTCGCCGACCCCGATGAATTTGATGGGCTGACCGGAAATTTGCCGTACCGAGAGCGCTGCCCCACCGCGCGTGTCGCCGTCCATCTTGGTCAGAATGGCACCTGTAATGCCGATTTGGCTGTGGAAGGTTTGGGTGAGGTTGGCGGCTTCTTGGCCCGTCATCGCATCGACGACGAGCAGCACTTCATGGGGCTGCACAACGTTTTTGATCTGCGCCAACTCTGCCATCATGTCGGCATCAATTTGCAATCGTCCAGCCGTGTCAATGATGACAGTGTTGATGCCATCCGCCTCCGCTTTCTCGATTCCCTGGCGAGCGATCTCAACGGGGTTTGCATCTTTGCCCAGTTCAAAGACGGGTACATCAATCTGGCGACCGAGGGTGAGAAGTTGGTCGATCGCGGCTGGACGATACACATCCGTTGCCACAAGCAGGGTCGAGCGATTTTCTTTCCGCAGGTGCAGCGCGAGTTTTGCGGTTGCTGTGGTTTTACCCGTACCCTGCAAGCCTGCCATGAGGATGACGGTGGGTGGGGTGTCGGCATTCGCTAAAGGCGCATTGTCGCCCCCCATTACCTGCACGAGTTCGTTGTGAACAATTTCAATAAACTGCTGATCGGGACGCACCCCTGAGATCACCTCTGCTCCCTGAGCTTTGGTTTCCACCGCTGCCACAAAGTCCTTGACGACCTGAAGGTTAACATCCGCTTCCAGCAGAGCGCGTCGTACTTCACGGACTGCATCCTTGATGTTGGTTTCGGAGATCTTGTCCTGACCTCGCAGCTTTTTCCAGGTAGACTCCAGGCGATCGGAGAGCGCTTCAAACATGACTCGTTTCTTGCCAGCTAGGGATTGCTATCAGCAGAGCGTGATCGTGGGACACTCAACGCAGCCCGATCGAACATCGCTGCCTGCTCTTTATCCAGATTAGCGCTTTCGGTTCGCTTCATCCGGTGAATCCACGAAAAGGCTGGTATGGATGAAGTGTTGTTGCGTGCTGGGGCTGGACTGGCTACCCCAGAATGCTTGCAGTAAGCTGGTGACAGGATGGCCTCGCAGCGTTCTGGCAATCGACTCATCCATAGAGACGGATTGAATCACACCAGAAGAGCAACGCACCGGGGCATACTAGCTGAGACTAACCTGAATCGTTACGCACTCGTTGGAGTGTTTCTCCCGCTAAGGCAGACCACTATGCATATTTCTGAGCCATCCACTATGCCGTTGAGCGAGCATGATGCGGTCGTTACTCAGGCCAATGATCCGGCGAGACATTCCCCGGATCGGCTGGCGATAGCGCTAGAGCCTTTGCCCCTCGATTCGTCTTCTACGGAGACGGCACGGCTCAAGTCGGAGCTAGAACGGCCTGGGTGGTGGCATCATTTTCAACAATACAGTCGGTTATTGATTGCGGTGATTGAGCCGATCACGCTGACGTTGCAGCACGCTAATGATTACTTCTGCCAGATGGTAGCGGTTGAGTCTCAAGGTGCTCAAGGTAATCTAGGCGATGTGCTTCAGCAGCGCCTCAGCGAAACGGACAATCATGCGATTCAACGGCTGTACCGCAGACATTTGTTGCATCGGATCTTTCAGCGGCTTTATCAGGTTAATCTACAGGGTTCGCGGTTGCTCGATGAGCCTGTCATGGTCACACTTCAGAGTCCGCTGTATCCAGAACCCCGTCACATTGAGTTTTGGCTGCGATCGGATCAAATTACCACCACGCGCTTAGATCCTCAGCGAGATGAGTTTGCGGCTCTGGGTCTGGCGCACCTGACTACGCAGGCATTAGAAGAGATGCTAGCTAATCCAGCACAGTTTGACGCGCTAACCCAACGGCTAGAGTTAGACAACTACCAGATTGAAGGGTCGCTGTTGCTGGAAGGGCTGGATATTACCGAGCGCGAGATTGTGCGCCGCATTACGCAACTGTTGATCGATCGCGATTCCATTTTGCGGCCCCAAAAATTTAGCGAACTGAATCAGCAAACGCGATCGCTCTTTCGTGCTCAAAACACGCTGGTTCTGAGCATTGAAACGGATCAGATTCGCTTGTTTATGGGTTCCATCACGGCTGAACCCCACACAACGATGTATCCTCTGGAGGCGCTGCAACAGTCTCACTTCATGCACGCCATTCGTACAAAGCAAGTGCTTGCGGTGCCTGACCTTGCTCAAGATCCCCGCACCGACGGAGGGCGGCAATTGGTCGCTATGGGGGTGCGTTCCTTGCTGTTGATCCCCCTGCTATCACCCCTTGTGGGGGGTACGGAGGCAGAGGCTCCAGAGGGGTATGCGACAGTACAGGATGAATCGGTGGACTCTTTAAAGACACCGGGTGATGACCCTGTAGAAAGTTCTCAACCTGCTGTCTCAACGCAGCAAGACCCCGTATCCCAATCTACGTCTCTACGGGCGGTTGGCGTTGTGGCGCTTTTGAGCGATCGCCCCCACAACTTTGATGCGATCGACTGTCGCTATGCTGAGCAACTAATCCCTGCGTTTACCAGAGCGCTCACGGCAGCGCAACGGCAGTTAATTCAGCAGCGGTTTATTACTAACATTCACCCCGCTGTGGAGTGGCGGTTTTTGCAAGAAGCTGAGCGACGGGGATTGGGGTTGCCACCAGAACCGATCGTGTTTAGCAACGTGTATCCTCTCTACGGCATTTCAGATATTCGCGGCTCGTCTGATGAGCGTAATCGGGCGATTCAAGCCGATTTGCTGGAGCAGTTTCGGTTAGGGTTAGCGGTGGTTGAGGTCGCCTGCACTGCCAGAGACACGATTTTGGGCAAGCAATTGCGCCTAGATTTGCTCGAACACATTCGGCAGATGCAGGAGTGCGTCACGGTCGATGCAGAAGTCAGCCGCCTGCGCTATCTACGGGATCATCTGGAACTTTATTTCGACTATTTCGCGCAGTGTGGGGAAGCGGCGATCGCGGCTGTAACGGCCTATCGGACTGCTTGCGCGAACGACCATGAATGCGTGTACCGTGCGCGCGCCCAGTACGATGACCTGATCAGGCAAATCAATGCGCGATTGCGCGAAACCTGGGATCGCTGGCAAGACACGATGCAGCGCACCACGCCTCATTACTGCGACATCGAAGCTACCGATGGCATTGACCATATGCTGTATGCGGGAGCCTCGATCGATCCCAAGTTTGGTAGCTTTCAGCTTCGAAGTCTGCGTTACGAGCAGCTATGCGCCGTATGCGACTGTGCCAGAACGGCCTTTAAGCTCCAAGAGCTATACATCACACACATGCAAGTGACGCATCTTGTGTTGGTGCAAGATGCCGCGATCGACATTTTTCACGACGAAACAACAGAACGCATGTTTGATGTGCGGGGTAGCCGTGACACGCGCTACGAAATTGTGAAAAAGCGCATTGATAAAGCGATCGACGAAGAAACGGGGGCACGCATCACCCAGCCTGGCATGCTAACCCTCGTCTTTTGCACAGAGGATGAGTGGGCAGAATATCAGCAGTACTTCCGCTACCTGATGCGCGAAGGCTGGGTGGATGAGCATATCGAGCGTGGCACGGTGCAGCCACTCCAAGGGGTGACAGGGCTAAAGTATGCTCGCATTCGCATTCTTCCAGTAGGGGATGTGGTTTAGAAGGTTTCCGTAGGAACATGATCAATGCCATATCTCTGTAGAAACCTCAAACTCGTCCCTTAAATTTGAACTTAGTTTAAACCTAACCACTCTAGTAAACCCTGGCCGGTGACGTATTCAATCACCAGCGCGAGTGCAAACCCAATCATGGCAGCACGACCATTGAGGCGCTCGGCGTACTCGCTAAAGCCAAACTTTGGTTCTTCGATCTTGGGGGTAACAGTTGGTTGGGGTTGAGTCATGGTGCAGTCGCTCTCATCAAATAAGGCTGAACGGAATCCGATACGTCCTATAAATCTGAAGGCGAGCGCTCGCTTTCACAATAGCTGACGTTCGGTTACAAATGTTTACATTTTTATTGTAGCGTTTGCTTGGCTAGTCTAACTGAAATAATCCTAAAACGATTGCTAAAAAAGATTGGAAACGACCGCATCAGCCGATTGCAGAAAGTCCCTGGTGTTTTCATCGGGTTTAGCTTTCTCATGGCTGGATGAACGAACACGATCGTACGGCTTTCTACCCACGTTTACTCCTTTTAATCGGTTTTCAAGGGCGATCGAAGGCGATACAGTAGTAGGGAGGTCTAAAGTAACAACTCTTAACAGAGACTCATCTGGCTTGGATCGCTCTACTCGGCTCGTAGGTTCGTACCAGTGGCTTTCGTTCTGCGTGAACCGCTGCAAAGTTTCAGGCAAAATGGAACAGGGAGCCGACATTTCACTGTCATTTAGCAAACGTCTGGGTAGGCATGGTTATGCAAAAAACATTACGTTCATTGGTTAAGCACTGGGTTAAAGCGATAGTGGCGATCAGCTTGGTGGTTGCGCTGTCCTTTGGTCATGCGGATGGTGCTTTAGCAGCTGGTGGGGGACGTATTGGGGGTGGTTCCTTCCGTGCCCCCGCCCCTCGTTCTTACTCCGCTCCACGCAGTTATGCACCTGGCCCTGGCTACGGTAGTGGTTACTACCCTGGTGGCGGTTTCGGTCTTCCTTTCCTGTTCCCGGTCTTTGGCATTGGCGGCGGTTTTGGCGGTTTGTTCAGCATCTTGATTTTTCTGGCAGTTGCAAACTTTCTGGTGCAAAGCTTCCGTCGATCGCGCTCGGACGACGACAGCCTGGGTTACAGCACTGAAAGCCCAACCATCTCGGTTGCCAAACTTCAGGTTGGTCTGTTGGCAGAAGCAAGAGAGCTACAGGCTGATCTAAACGCGATCGCTCGCAAGGCCGATACTAGCTCTACAACGGGTTTATCTGAAGTGCTTCAGGAAGCGACACTAGCACTGTTGCGCCATCCCGAATATTGGGTTTATGCCGGTTCTACCGTTCAGCAAACCCGTTTAGAAGCGGCAGAATCTCAGTTCAACCGTCTGCTGATTGCAGAGCGCAGTAAGTTTACTGGCGAAACGCTGTCTAACGTTAACAATCAGTTGAAGCAAGCCTCTAGCAGCAGTTTGGCTGTGGCTGAAAAGGCGGGTGCTCTGGCAGAATCTGGCCCTGGTGAATATATCGTAGTGACGCTGCTGGTTGGTTCTCAAGGCAAACTGCAATTGCCTACGGTCAACAACTCCAACGATCTGCGTCAAGCGTTGCAGCAATTGGGTGGTGTGTCGGGCGATCGCCTCCTGGCGTTAGAAGTGCTGTGGACACCGCAAGCTGAAAACGAGGTACTAACGACTGAAGATGTAATCGTTCAGTATCCCGATCTGAAGCTTGTCTAAAGTTTGCTCGCTCAGGTTTGATGCAGCGATCGCTGCATTGCGAATGAAGAAAAGGGGGGCTGCTCAGCTTCCCTTTTTTTACGTACCCATTTCGAGTTTGGATTAGTATCTGGCAAACATTTTTGCAATCTGGATCTGTAGTAAAAAATGAAGTCTAGTATTGAGTTGAGTCAACGATCTGCTGTGGGCGATCGCTACTTTGACTATAGGACTGACGCAGTCGCCGCCTCAATCCCCCAATTCTGGGAGACTTTGAGTGCTTGCTCCCCCTTTCTTGTATGCCCGCTAGGGCTATAAATTGGGAGCTGGGGGCCAGTTTTGCAAGAATTTGCGTAAGTCCTAACTAAAACAAAGTCACTTTCTCGTGATGCCCTTTCTTGTGACGGCCTTTCTTGGGATGCAACCGCAATGACCTCTTCCCTTCGGACGTTAGGAACTCCACCCAATGCCTGGTCGGTGAATGCCACGATCGCAGATATCACGCGTCCAGCGCTCGAACCTCATATCATTACGCTACCCACTGAGACTAAAACGTTGCGTCTGGATTTGGCAAAAGCGGCAATTTTGGTGATTGATATGCAGAATGACTTTTGCCATCCCGATGGCTGGTTGGCGCACATTGGCGTTGATGTCACTCCGGCGCGTGATCCGATCGCCCCACTTCAAGGCTTGCTGCCAGTGTTGCGCACGGTACAGGTGCCGATCGTGTGGGTGAACTGGGGCAACCGTCCCGATTTGCTCAACATTAGCGCGGCAGCACGGCACGTTTATAATCCAACCGGAGACGGGGTAGGATTGGGCGATCCTTTACCAGCAAACGGTGCTCCTGTGTTGATTAAAGATAGCTGGGCTGCTGCTGTTGTCAATGAACTAGAGCAACAGTCAGACGACGTTCGGGTAGATAAATATCGAATGAGCGGCTTTTGGGATACCCCTTTAGACAGCATCCTCAAAAATCTGGGTAGGACAACGCTTTTCTTTACAGGCGTTAATGCCGATCAGTGCGTGATGGCAACGCTGCAAGATGCCAGCTTTTTGGGCTACGACTGCATTCTGGTTTCAGACTGCACCGCAACCACTTCCCCAACCTACTGCTGGCAAGCAACCCTGTATAACGTCAAGCAGTGCTTTGGTTTTGTGGCAGAGTCGCACGCGCTTTTGACTGCAATTAAAACAAAGGAGTAAAGGGGCAGAAGGCTAAAGGTTGACCACTCAATTAACTCAAAACTCAAAATTCTTAACTTTCTACCCATAACCCCTGACTTAACTCAAAACGCTCTCATCCATATTTTTGAGGCATACTCATGGACTCTGAAAGCTGCGTTATTCCGGTTGTCAAATCGCCGCTCGATTACCAGGCGTTTCGGATTAGTCCTCATGATACGAACCGCTTGGCGATCGTGTTTGATCCCCAAATCGCAAATATGTCGCTGACTCTTTGCGTCGAAATCTTTGATATTGGTGGTAAAACACCTCCAAACCGCCATCAGCTTGCAGTGGAAATGTTTTTTGTCCTGAAGGGTGAAGGGGTAGCAACCTGCGACGGTAAAACCGTTTTTATTCAGGCAGGTGACAGCATTTTGGTGCCGCCTACAGGCATTCACAAAATTGAAAACACAGGGCCAGATCGCCTCTATGCGCTCTGCTTTATGGTGCCTAACGAAGATTTTGCGGAACTCATTCGCAGCGGCATTCCGGCTGAGCTAGATGAAGAAGACATGGCAGTGCTGAGACGTACCCCGTCGCCCGTGTTCGCTACAACACTGAGCACCGACTAATCTATACGCTGTTTTGTAGAACTGCTACCGGGGTTCAGGCTACTGCTAGGACTAAAGGCCCAGATCTACAGGGGACCACGCCGCTCGCGTCAATCTTCCCCTAGTAGGATGGTTATGACAGAGAGCCGATTAAGGTGGTTACGGGACGATCGTTGCGAGTCGCGGTTAGACAAGCGCAACTCGATCGCCTTAATTGTGCGTTGGATGACTGTATGCAATTGGATATAACCCAAGCAAAGGCAAAAACACACCACTCTCTGCGAACTCTTTTGTATCGATCTAGGTGTAGCAGGTGGTTTACCCGGCTTAGTTTGGGACTGGCTACGCTGGCGCTGATTGTGATGACGGCTTCCATGAGCTTAGGGCAAAGCGTTGTGCCCTCCTATCTTCAGGCACCAAAAGCAACTGCGGCACCAGACCCATCGAATGCGACTGCAACTTCTTCTGCGATCACAAACTCCTCTACAGCGGCAACGGCAGATGTCGCACTGGACGGACGAACCTTGTTTACAATTGCGGCTCCCGGTATCAGCGCTCAGCAGAGACGTGATGGCCCTCCTCCCATCCGAGAGCGGGTGCAGAACATTGAAAAGGGACTCAATCAGGTTGCAGATAATCCTAATGATCCCAAAACATTAGACGTGAAAGCGGTGGTGGACGAGTCCAGCCGGCAACCTGTGATCTCCATTGGCGATCGCTATCTAATGACGGTCACTTCGCTAGATGCTCAACTTCAAGGCCAAGATCCAGAGCAGCGGGCCACTGAGTTGACCCAAACCATTAAGGAGGCGCTAACTACGGCTAGACAGGAGCGACAGCCGCAAGCGCTATTCAAGCAAGGATCGTTAGCGGGACAAATTGCCCTTGGGCTTGTGGTGGTCAGCGGTCTTCTGGTGCTAGTACAACGTTGGCTCAAAGGGCAACGAAAGCGACTACTAGCTCAGTCTGAGGCAGTGAATGAAACCGCTCTAGAGTCTGACCCCAACAGCACAAGAGCGATGACAGCGGTGCAGGAGCAAATTGCTCAACGGCGCTACCGCACTATCAATGACGTACAGCGGCGATTGTTACAAACGATTCAGTTGGGTCTCTGGTTAAGCGGCATTTTGGTCATTTTGGGTCTGTTTCCGTATACCCGTTGGATGCAGTCACTCGTACTATCCGGGCCGTTGAAGATTTTGGGAGTCGTTGTGGTGACGTATCTGCTCATCCGGGTGAGTGACGTGGTGATCGATCGCTTTTTTAGCGTTCTAACAACCAATGAATTGCTGTCGCCCGATACGTCTCAACGCTTAGCGCTACGAGTGACCACCTTTTCACGCGTGCTACGTAGCGTGATTGCCACTTTTTGGGTTAGTACGGGGTTACTCACTGCGCTGTCGATCGTCGGTGTAGAACTGGGGCCCGTCCTGGCTGGGGCGGGTATTTTGGGCTTAGCGATTTCCTTCGCATCCCAAAACTTGATCAAGGATATCATTAACGGCCTGCTGATCCTCTGGGAAGACCAGTACGCTGTCGGAGATGTGATTCAGATCGGCAAAGCCTCCGGGTTGGTAGAAACCTTGAATCTTCGGATTACCCAACTTCGCAATTCTGAAGGTCGGTTGATTACCATTCCCAATAGTTCGATCACGGTGGTCGAAAACCTCTCGAAGGACTGGTCACGGGTGGATCTGGGTATCACGATCGCCTACGATGCGAATGTCGATCGCGCGATCGCTGTTGTCAAAAAAGTTGGCGAAGACATGACTAGCGATCCAGCCTGGAAAACAAGAATTCCTGAACCCCCTGATGTGTTGGGCGTAGATGAGATTAGCAACGATGGCATCACGTTGCGGGTGTGGATCAAAACCCTGCCGCTCCAGCAATGGAATGTTGCCCGCGAATTTCGCCGTCGCCTTAAGTACGCCCTCGATCAAGAAGGCATTGCGATAGGCCTCCCTCAACAATCCCTCTGGTTCCGTAGTTCAACAGACCTACCGCATCTCACTGATGGCAATGATGGCAGCGATCGAACCCCAAAGACTGCAGGTAAAGTTCCAGAGAATGGTAGAGAGTGAGGGGGTAAGGGAGAGGGTAGAAGGTTAAGAATTTTGAGTTTTGAGTTGATTGAGCCGTCAGCGGTCAGCTTAGCCTACCCTTCGGGAAGCAAGCTACATACCTTATCCTTTAGCCTTCATCCCTCATTTCTTGCCTTCTATCTTTTACCTTTTGCCCTTTACCTGTTTCCTTCTGCTTTCCCTCCTCCCTACTCTCTCTCCGACCTTTGCCCATCGCGTCGTCCAAGTTCGTAGATGGCGCAACCAATGCACGCGAGTATGCCAACGCTGATGGCCCAACTGCGTCCCAGCGTCAGTTCTACAAGGTAGTTGCACAGTGCGCCTGCAATGAGAAAGGGCACAATGCTGAAAATAGAGGCGTAAAAGGCATTTTGAGCTTCTCGGCCTTTGCGAGTTCGTTCAAACTCTTCGGCGGACGTGTAGAGTGATCGCTCGGCAAAGTTAAACCAACGATTAAGCTGATGGGTGACCCACTCGCTAAGGGTGGCAAACCCTAAATACAGCGACAGTGACCACAAGCCTGTGCCCGCGATCGCAACTGCGCTCAGGTGAATCTCGAAGGGGATGAAATCAAACATACCAATGCCAACCTGAAACGAAGACGGTAACCTGGCTCAGATGGCGATCATAGAAGCCATCCAAGCCATAGAAGCTTGTTCAGTATCTTAACGAAAAGTTAACCCTTAGCAAACTAGCGTCTCGGCGATGAGAGGCGTACTGGCGATCGAAGATGGTCAGGTAGAAAATCACGGCATCCGGGAATGCTGGTAAAGTGCTGAACAAATACTCAAAAGCACGAGGCAGAAGGTTTAAGGCTAAAGAAGTTGTTGGTTTTTAGAAGAAAGCTGGACAGTTGACGGCTGACCGCTGATTGCTGAACCCTGATTGCTACCCCTGCCTGTTTCGCTCCCTTTCCCCTTCACTTCCCCTTTGCCCGTGGAAAAACTCTACCCTTCTTCAATCAACATTCCGCAACTGCTGGCGACTGCCACGGCTCACCATCAAGCCGGACGCTTATCCCAAGCCGAACAACTCTATTGTCAAATTTTGCAGCAGCAGCCCCAGCAGATTGATGCGCTGAACTTAATGGGTGTGATTGCGTGTCAGCAGGGCAAGCTGGATGAAGGCATTGCCCTGTATCGGAAAGCGCTTGCTCAACGTCCTGGTTACGTGAGTGCGCGGGAAAATTTGAGCGTGGCGCTGTGGAAGCAAGGCAAGCAAATGATTGAAGAGGCGATCGCCTCCTACACTCAAATCATTACCTTTCAACCGGAGAACGTGCAGGCGTATCATAACCTGGGTGTGATTCTGATTGAGCAGGGCAAGTTGGATGAAGCCATGAGCTATTATCTCCAGGCGCTAGCAGTGCAGCCTAACGATGCCGTTGCCCTCAATACCATTGGCACGATTTTGCAGCAGCAAGGGAAGTCAACCACGGCGATCGTCTATCATCGCCATGCACTAGCAGTGCAACCAGACTATCCTGATGCGCTTAATAGTTTGGGCACGGCACTGCAAGATCAGGGGCAGGCTCAAGAAGCGATGGCGTGCTTTGATCGGGCATTAGCCCTTGATCCTAACGATGCCAATGCTCGTTACAACCGATCGCTGATCTTACTCACAGACGGCAACTATCGTGAGGGTTTTCCAGAGTATGAATGGCGCTTCAAAACCCGTGAGTTTCCTCCCTGCCCGTTTCGACAACCCGTCTGGGATGGTTCTGATCTGACAGGACGCACGCTTTTGCTCCACGCAGAGCAAGGCTTGGGCGACACGATTCAGTTCATTCGCTATGCTGCGATCGTGGCGCAACGAGGCGGACGCATCATCCTGACCTGCCACCAACCCTTGATACGCCTTCTAGCAACGGTGCCCGGTATTGAGGAATTCATTCCGTTAGGCTATCCAGCACCTCATTTTGATGTCTACGCCCCGTTGATGAGCCTGCCAGGGATTTTGGGCACCACTCTGGAAAGCGTTCCGGCTCAAGTACCGTATCTCAAACCGCTACCAGATAGCCACATCGATCTTGCTGTGGCTGGTTCAAACAATCCAGAGACACCTCGGTTGAAGGTTGGTCTAGTTTGGTCTGGTGGACATCTTTACAAGAAAAACCAGAGTCGATCGTGCCCGCTGAAGCACTTTGAATGGCTACTGCAACTGTCAGATATCGCATACTACAGTTTGCAAAAGGGCATTGCTCAGACTGCTTTGTCTGAACTTGGATGGGATTCTCAAATACAAGATTGGGGCAGTCAATTAAACGATCTCGCCGATACGGCTGCCGCGATCGCTCAGTTAGATCTGGTCATTACCGTCGATACGTCGATCGCCCATCTCGCAGGTGCGCTCGGTAAACCTGTCTGGGTGCTGCTGACCTACCTTCCTGACTGGCGCTGGATGCTGCACCGCGAAGATACCCCCTGGTATCCCACCATGCGCCTGTTTCGCCAAACCCAACCAGATGATTGGCAGGGAGTGCTCGATCGGGTTTCGCAAGCGCTGCTCCAGCACAGTACACCTACTTTAAAAGGGTCGGCTCCATCAGAGGATGTCTGAGAAGTATCAGAGACGCTGCCTTCGCCCCCTCAATCCCCCAATTCTGGGGGACTTCCACCTCAGAACCCCTCAAATTTGGGCATTAATATACTTGACGCACCACACTTTTATTTCGTGAGCGGAAGTAAATAAAAATAGAAGTGTTTATTACAAACTATTACAGAAAATAGTCCAAAAGAACTACGGTTGTGCATCAGACAAGGGTGGGATAGGTTAAAAGGTCATGCCAAGTCCAGGGTTGTACTGCTAAACCGGCTCGTTGGGCTGCTGTCGTCTTAAACCGACTATGCTGCCAAATCCAGTTGAAGT
>JAESFU010000258.1_pt1 | contig 50164 bp, 59 predicted proteins | sample 9269461 | NCBI WGS metagenome assembly JAESFU01 (sample SAMN14502556, study PRJNA617107) | algae metagenome | isolation source: Stenomitos rutilans HA7619-LM2 and co-occurring heterotrophs from cave walls | place: USA: Waikapalae cave, Hawaii | collected 2009-07-28
CCTCGGTCGCGAGCTGACTGAGCGCATGCGCGTACCTCGGGAGAAGCTCTCCGCCTTCCTCGGCACCACCGCAGAAAACGTCGTCGGCCTCGTCAACGCCACCGAGGGGCTCAATATCGTCGCCCAGTCGCTGAACCTGCAGCCCGGCGACGAAATCCTCACCACCGACCACGAATACTCCGCGCTGGAAAAGACCTGGACCTATGTGGCGCGCCGCACCGGAGCCAAGATCGTCACCGTAAAGGTGCCGATGCCCCTGGTCTCGGAGGAAGCCTTCACCGATGCGATCGTTGCAGGCATGACCGAGCGCACCCGGGTTCTTTTCCTCAGCCACATCACCTCCCCTACCGCCCTCGTCTTCCCGATTTCGCGACCGATTGCCGAAGCCCGCAAGCGGGGCATCTGGACCGTCATCGATGGCGCCCATACACCGGGCCATATTGTACTCGACCTCGACGGCATGGGCGTAGATTTCTATTCCGGCAATTGCCACAAGTGGTTGATGACCCCGAAGGGTTCGGCGTTCCTGTATGTCCGCCCCGAGCTCCAGGGCATGATCAATCCTCTGGTGATCAGCCACGGCTGGACCGCGGACTCCAAGCAACCCGGCGCCAAGGGCGCCTTCGGCAATTCCCCCTTTATCGACGAACTCGAAATGCAGGGGACGCGGGACCCAGCAGCCTGGCTAACCGTCCCTACGGCCCTGGATTTTCGCGCCGAGCACGACTGGGCCGCTGTCGCGGCGGGCTGCCGCGACCTCGCACAGGATACGGCCCGCCGACTGCGCGAGCTGACGGGTCTGGCGCCGCTGAGTTCGCCGGAATTCTGTGCCCCGCAGATGGTTGCGATGCCGGTTCCCGAGACCGATATGGTGGAGCTCGGCAAGACCCTGCTGGCCCGCTACGGCATTGAAATTCCTAGCTTCAAGTGGCAGGACCACTGCATCATCAGGCTGTCGGTGCAGGGCTACAATTCCAAGCCGCAAATGGACATTCTGATCAACGCGCTCACCGAAGAACTTGGCCTGGGAACCGCACCGCTACGTCAGCATGGCTGACAAGTCCCGGCATATGTGATGAACGTGTTATGAAGGCCGTCTGAACGGTCGGAGACGCATCGTGAGCAAGGACGGGGCACTGAGCTTTCTCGAGCCGCTGGAACAGCGGACGCGCGGCGTCGCCGTGCTCGATGCCCTGGCCGAAATGATAGAGCGCGCCGGCCTGAAAACAGGCGACCGATTGCCGCCTGAAGTCTCGCTTGCACATACGCTAGGTGTCGGCCGTTCCACCATTCGTGAAGCGCTGAACCGCTGGGAAGGTCTCGGCATCATCAAGCGCCGGCGCGGTGACGGTACGTACCTTTCCGCGCGCGTCACCAACTCCAAGGGACTGGTGCCGACGATGATCCGGCTCGAGGGCGAAGCGCTGCTTCGCCTGATCGAGGTCCGCCGCGCGCTCGAGAACGACGTCGTCCGCAAGGCCACGGTCAACGCCACCCCCGCCCAGCGAGCCGAAATCTCCCGCCTGTGCGATATCCTGATCGTCGAGGTCGACGCGCGCCGCAACTGGCACGAGGCCGACCATGATTTCCACGGCGCAATCTACGATGCGTCCGGCAACCCGATGTTCGGACAGATTCTCCATCGCCTCGACGATGCGCTCGAGCGCTCGAACGAGTCTCCCTTCGGCCGCGACGATTTCGGCCTCGACTCCTTCCCGCCGCACCGTGAACTGGCCGACGCCATTGTCGCTTCCGATCCGGACGCGGCGACCGCCGCCATCAACAAGATCCTCGATCTCGTCGAAGCGGACGTCCGCGCCATAATCACGGCCTAGCCACCGCGCCTGGCGCGCTGCACGGCCTCATCGAAGGCCTGCAGGAAGCTGGAGCGATCCTTCGCCGTAAAGCCGGCATTGTAGCCCTTGCTCTCGCCGGTCTCGCGCAGGTGCTGGTTCAACTCGCGCATGGCCAACGCCATGCCGATCGACTGCTCGGTGAAGGGCTTACCCGTCGGCCCCAGCACCACGGCGTCCTTCTTGAGCGCCCGGCCCGCCAGCGGAATGTCCGAGGTCACCACGAGGTCGCCTGGCCCGACATGCTCGACGATCCAGTCATCCGCCGCATCTGCCCCCCGCGGGACCATGACGTTGCGGATCATCGCGTCACGCGAGGGCCTGAGGCCGAAATTGGCAACGAAGGTGACCACCAGCCCGTGCCGCTCCGCCACGCGCACGACTTCGTCCTTCACCGGACAGGCATCGGCATCCACAAAGATCTGAGGCGTGGGCAAACGTGAACTCCCGCGTGCACATTGGTGCCGCAATGCCAGCGCAGCCATGCGCTGACAAGACCAACGACACCGGATTCGCCGATGCGCCTCGCTTTGCTCGCCCTTATCGCCCTTCCGCTACTGGCTGCCTGCGACAGCAGTTCGCCGCCTGCCCAGCAGACAGCCGCCCAGCCGGCAGCAAAGCCCGCGGCAAGCAAGCCGGCCGCGCCCGCCAATTTCCCGTTCAACGCCCGCCCGCTGCTCGGCACCTGGGGCGCCGATGCCGCCCAGTGCACCGGCAGCGCTATCGTCGTCACCGCGACCACCTATGCGGTAGGCACCCGCAGTGCCGAGCTGAAACTGACGGACAATGGCGACGGCACTTTTGCGGCAACCGCCGGCAATCAGCGCATGACGCTGACCCCGATCTTCGGACCCGCCGGCGAGGGCATCAAGATCGCCCAGGGCGAGGGCAAGCCCGTCAACGTCTTCCGCTGCCGCTGACGCGGCCTATAGCACCTGGTTGAAGGCGATGATGTTGCCTTCGGAATCGTTGCACCAGGCGGTCTTCATTCCGCCCATGCTGGCGACGCCGCTCTGGGTTTTGAAGCCCGGGAAGTCGTAGTCGATGAACGTCACGCCCTTGGCCCGCAGCGCGGCCATGTCGGCATCGAGGTTCCGTGTTTCGAAGGTCAGCAGCGTCGCCTGGTTGGTGCCGGCATAGCCCGAGCCGTAGAGGAACATTTTCACGCCGTTGAGCTGGTACATCGTCCCTTCCTCGCTCACCTCGGCAGGCTCGATGCCGAGCTTGTCGCGGTACCAGGCAGTGGCGCGTTCGACGTCATGGGCGGGAATCATCCCGAAGGCGGCACGATTGGCAAACATGGCTTCCTCCTCATGTTGAGGCCGGAATGCGCGACCCATTGCGGGGTTCCCTTGGCCCCGGCCCGCTGACATTATCGCACGAAACCCGAGGCAGACACATGACGCCGTTCGAGCGCATTACCACGCAAGTCCAGGCCCAGATTCCACTGGTCCGCGCCATGGAAGCCGCACTTGGGAAACCCGAGGCGCACCGCCTCGTGCGCGAAGCGCTCGACAAGGCGAACCGCGCCATCGTCGCCCAGCGCGGCTCGCTGCTCGACATCGAGACGCTGGCCGCCGAGTTCGCCGGCTTCGGCGAGGGCATACGCTACGAGTTCGAGACACTGGAGCAGACGGACACGCTGCTGCGCAACCAGGTCAACCACTGCGACTATGCCGAGTTCATGGAACAGATCGGCGCCCGCGACCTCGGCGAACTGCTCATCTGCAACTCAGATTTCGCCATGGCCGACGAGCTCGGGCTGAAGCTCGAGCGCAGCAAGACCTGCATGAACGGCGATGGCCAGTGCGACTTCTGCTACACGGTGAAGGCTGCGCGGGCGGCGTAGGCTGGTCGGGCTGGCGGCTGCCAAAGCCATCGGCTGTCATCCCTGCGAAGGCAGGGATCCAACGTGCAGCAGGCGCTGGCGGATAGATGGATCCCTGCCTTCGCAGGGATGACAATCGAGTTTGCTGCCCGGCCTACCGCCCCCACTTCTCCCGCCAGGTCGGCACCGGATCGCCCGGTGCGGGTGTTGCCAGATAGATCGCCCGCGCCATCGCCCGGCTCAGGCACACCGCAGCCGCCTGCCCCAGCTGCAGCACGTTGAGCACCGGTGACGCGATCGAGCGCATGCCGGTCGAAACGGCAAAGATCAGGTCGCCATCGACCTGTGTGTGGGCCGGGCTCGCCCCACGCGCGATGCCGTCCTGCGCCGCCACCGCCAGCCGCTTCAGCTGTGATTTCGTGAGGTCCGCGTCGGTCGCGACGATCGCGATCGTCGTGTTGGCGATGGGGTTCACCCAGTCGCGTTTCGAGCGCGCCGTCTGCTCGAAGCTCATCGGCTCGGCCAGCGGCCCAAGCCCGCCGAACTCGCGCTCCACCTCGAACGGCGCGGCCCAGAAGTGCCGGCTGTCGCCCATGGTGACGCTGCCGGTCGGATTGGCCACCACCAGCGCGCCGACGGTGAACCCGCCCGGGATTACCAGCGAGGCCGAGCCCAGCCCACCCTTGAGGTTGGCCGTCAATGCACCGACTCCGGCACCCGCGGTGCCAAGCGCAAAATCTGCCCCGGCATTGGCCAGCGCCGCCCGCCCGAGCGCCCGATACGGGTTCTCGTCCCAGTCCTTGTCGCCCTTGTTGAGCAGGTCGAAAATGATGGCGCTCGGCACGATGGGCACCGTCGCCGTCTCGACCTTGAAGCCACGCCCCATTTTCCGGAGCCCGTCGCTCACTCCCGACGCTGCATCGAGCCCGAAGGCCGAGCCACCCGACAGCACGAGCGCATCGACCTCCTCGACCAGCTTGTCCGGCGCCAGCAATTCCGTATCGCGCGAGCCGGGCGAGCCGCCCATCACGTCCATCGAGGCGCGGAACGGCCTGTCCGCCACCAGCACGGTCGTCCCGGTCTTGATCTTGTGGTCTTCGGCATTGCCGACGCGGAGGCCTTCCACGTCGGTGATCAGATTGCGCGGTCCGGTTCGCATCCGGGCTCCTGGGTTTGTTGCTTTAGGCCGCGGCGCCAAGCCGCTCGTTCACCAGCCGCAGCGCCGCGTTGATCGGCACACCGTCCGGGTCCCACGTGCGCCGCATCTCCAGCATCTGCTGCGCGATGGCCCAGTTGCCAACCTTGAGATGGGCATCGAGCAGCAACTGCCCGAACAGGTCGCGCTGCGCGTGGCTGCCGCCGATCTCCGTCATCCGCGGATTCGCCAGCGAAAGCCACCGCACCGCTTCGGCGTGGTTGCCGCGCGCATGGGCAAGTACGCCGCGCGCTGCCGGCAGCGCCACTTGCTGCCACACCACGCGATCCCAGTCCGACGAGGTTGCAGCGCGCTCCTCTACTGCGCGCATCAATTCGTCCGCTTCGGCTCGTTCGGCCCGCGCCAGCCCGTAGAGATATTGCAGCGTGAGGAACGGCTGGATCGTGTCGCGACCCCTGCCCTGCATATGCGTCGCGACGTCCTCCCAGCGGCCGCCGACATCCATGCCGGCCACTTCCATCCGCGCCAGCAGCGATACCGCGCCGACCTGGTCCTGAGAATAGCCGGGCTCGATCCCCCAGACGTGGTTGTCATAGGCGTCGAACACCGCGGCATGGTCGCCCTGGCTGATGTGGAACAGCGCCTTGTGCCACCAATTGTGGGTATACATAAAGGAATTCAGGTCGACCCAGGTCTTCTGCGCCTCGCCGAGGAACTGCACGCCCTCTTCCACCCGCCCCGTCCCAAGCATCACGTGCGCCAGCGCATGCTGCGCCCACGGCTCCTTGGTCTTGAGCTTGAGCGCCAGCCGCGCCGAGCGCTCCGCCGCCTCGAGCTCGTGCATCTGCTCGTAGCCGAAGGCGAGCATGCCGTGGATATGCGGGCTGTCGACATTGGCCGCCTCCGCAGCTTTCGCGATCCGCAGCATGTTTGCCGCATCGCCGCGATTGAAGCTGAAATACTGGTGCAGCTTCACCGACGCGAGGTCGCGCGGATAGCGGCTGACGATCTCGTCGCCGATCGCCTGCACCCCCGGAACGTCGCCCGCGATCCAGCGCTCGAGTTGGGCCAGCAGCATCCGCTCGCGCTCGTTCGCTCCCGCCGCAGCGGCCTGGGCTCGCGCGAGATAGCCCGACGCCATCCGCTCGGCGCCATCTGCCTCGAGGAACATCCAGGTGAAGCCGGCATAGATATTGGCCAGCACCGCATCGGGCTCGCCATCGGCGGCAGCGATGATATTGCCGGCCTTCTTCTCGTAGCCGAGAAAGCCGGTGACGAAATCGTCTATGCCCTGAAGCGTCGCCGCGGAGGCGCGGCTCACTTCATTTCCGAGCGCGTCCTGTGCCATGCTCGCAATGCCATTTTGTCCAATCGGTCAAACATATACCTGCCGCCGCCTATGTCCACGCCGCGGCCCAGCAAATGCTTTCGGGATACCCAAATGCCGCAGTTCCAGCATGGTGCCGCCAGCGTGCACTACGAAATCACCGGCTCGGGCCGCCCCCTGCTCCTGATCGCCGGCACGGCGAGTGATGGCGCCAGCTGGGGTCCGCTGCTGCCACTCCTGCCGGACCGCCAGCTGATCCTGATCGACAATCGCGGCTCCGGCCAGACGCGGGTCGAGGGCCCGATCGAGCTCAGCGACATGGTCGACGACTGCGCCGCCCTGCTCGACCATCTCGGGCTTGGTCCCGTCGACGTGATCGGCCATTCGCTGGGCGGCTATCTCGCACTGTGTCTGGCGGCCCGCTATCCGGACAAGGTCGCTCGCGTCGTCACCCTCGCGGCCGGTACCATCAGCCCGAAGACCCGCGTCCTCTTCCGCGACCTGTCGCGGCTCTATTTCACCATCCCGCCCGAAGACTGGTTCCGACTGCTCTACCAGTGGCTGTTCTCCGAGCCGGCGTTCCGCGACGAGAATGCTATCGCTGCCATGGCGGCAGCCTCGACCGGCTACGTGCACCGCCAGTCGCCCGGCGATTTCGCGCGGCAGGTCGCGGCCATAGACAGACCACAGCCGGTCGACCTCTCCGCCATCAAGTGCGATGTCCTGGCGGTCTCGGGCGAACTCGACCTTCTCGCCCCGCCGGGCGCCGTCGAGGAGCTGCACGGGCGCATCCCCAACTTTGCCCATGAGAGCATCGCCACGGCCGCCCACTCGATCCATTGGGAAGCGCCGCAGGCCGTCGCCCGCGCGATCACCGGTTTCCTGCGTTAGATCACCCGGCCGCCATCAACCTCGAGCGCCACGCCGGTGATCATCGAGGCTTCGTCCGAACAAAGGAAACAGGCCGCGTTGCCCATGTCCTCCGGCGTCGAGAACCGGCCGAGCGGGATCGTCGCGAGGAACTTTGCCCGGATTTCAGGCGTGTCTTCGCCCATGAAGGTCTTGAGCAGCGGCGTCTCGCCGGCCACCGGGTTGATGGCGTTGACGCGGATGCCGAGCGGCGCCAGCTCCACCGCCATCGACTTGGTCGCCGTCACCATCCAGCCTTTGGATGCATTGTACCAGCTCAGCCGCGGGCGTGGGCTGACGGCCGCGGTGGATGCGACGTTCAGGATCACCCCGGCCCTGCGAGCCTTGAAGTGCGGCACCAGGTGACGCGCAGTCAGGTAGACCGACTTCATGTTCACATTGAACACCCGGTCGAAATCGGCCTCCGAGATATCGTCCAGCGCTGCCGGCTGGTGCGACACGCCGGCATTGTTGACGAGGATGTCGACCTTGCCGAACGCCATCAGCGCAGCCGCCGCCAGCTGATTGACGCTCGCGTCCTTGCTCACATCGACATGCCCGGCCTTCTGGCCGAGTTCGCGCGCCAGCGCTTCGGCGCCCTCGATATTGATGTCGGCGATCAGCACCTTCGCGCCCTCGGCCGCGAACTTGCGCACGATGCCGGCGCCAAAACCCGACGCGCCGCCAGTCACGATCGCGACCTTGCCATCCAGTCTCATGATCTCACCCGTGCCACGCCGCCACAGTCTTCAAAACCGAGAAGCCGTACAGCGCCTCGAACCCTTTTTCGCGGCCGTGTCCGGACTTGCCGACGCCGCCGAACGGCAGCTCGACGCCACCGCCGGCGCCGTAGTTGTTGAGAAACACCTGCCCGGTCTTGATGGCCTTCGCCATCCGCAACTGCCGCCCGCCATCGCGCGTCCACACGCCGGCGACGAGGCCGAAATCGGTGCCGTTGGCGATGGCGACGGCCTCGGCTTCGTCGTCGAACGGGATCACCACCTGTACCGGCCCGAAAATCTCGTCCTGCGCCAGCCGGTTGTCGGGCCGCACGCCCGCGACCAGCGTGGGCGCCTGGTAATGCCCGCCGCGCGGCGCATCGCCGACGATGGTGCCTTGCCCGGCGATTTCGCCGCCCCCTAGATCCCCGAGGAAGCCGCCGACGATTTCGCGCTGCCGCTCCGAGACCAGCGGGCCGAGATCAAGATCGACGACAGCCGGCCCGACCTTCAGCGCATTGTATCTGCTCGACATTCTGGCCAGCACTTCGTCGTGGATCGAGCGGTGGACGAGGATGCGGGAGCTGGCCGAACAGGTCTGACCGGCATTCTGGATGCCAGCATTGATGAGGAATGGCAGCGCCCGGTCGAGATCGGCGTCCTCAAACACCACCTGCGGCGACTTTCCGCCGAGTTCCAGCGTCACCGGCACCACGTTTTCAGCCGCCGCGTGCTGGATCAGCCGGCCGACACTGACCGAGCCGGTGAACGAGATGTGGTTGACGCCCGGATGCGCCGTCAGCGCCGCACCGGCTTCCTCGCCGAGGCCTGGCACCACGTTCAGCGCCCCGGCCGGCAAGCCTGCCTCCTCGGCGATCTTGGCGAAGGCGATGGCCGTGAGGCAGGCTTCTTCGGCGGGCTTCAGCACGGCGGAATTGCCCATGGCGAGGGCCCCCGTGACGGAACGACCGACGATCTGCATCGGGTAGTTCCACGGAATGATGTGGGCGGTAACACCGTGCGGTTCACGCAGGGTGTAGACCGTGTAGCCGTCGAGATAGGGGATAGTCTCGCCGTGGATTTTGTCGCAGGCGCCACCGTAGAACTCGAGGTAGCGGGCGAGCGCCAGGGCGTCGGCGCGAGCCTGTTTCAGCGGCTTGCCGACATCCATGGCCTCGATGCGGGCGAGGTCGTCGACCCGCTCCAGCACGGCGCGGCCGATCTTGCTGAGGAGGCGCCCGCGCTCTGCGGCGGGCATCCGGCCCCATTCGCCGGCGAGAGCAGATTTCGCAGCGATTACAGCGGCTTCGACGTCGGCAGCTCCTCCGCGCGGGATCTGGCCGATGATCTCGCCGGTCGAGGGGTTTTCGATCGGCAGGTATTCGCCGCCGACGGGCGCGACCCAGCGGCCGGCGATGAAGCACTTGGTGGGATCGAAGAAAAAGTCGAGCTTTGTCATTGGCTTGCCGCCTCGCGTCGAGCCAGCGCCGCCTCGAGATTGGGCGTCGCGGCGATCAGGTCGCGGGTATAGGGGTGTTGCGGGTTGTTGAACACCGCCTCGGTCTCCCCCTCCTCGACGATCTTGCCGGCGCGCATCACCAGCACCCGGTCGGTGATCGAGCGGACGACGGCCAGGTCGTGCGAGATGAAGAGATAGCTGATCTGCAGCCGATCCGAGAGATCGGTCAACAGGTCCAGCACCTGGGCGCGGACGGAGACATCAAGCGCCGAAACCGCCTCGTCGAGAATGATGAGGCTAGGCTCGATGATCAGGGCACGGGCGATGGCGATACGCTGGCGCTGGCCACCAGAGAATTCGTGGATGTACTTGGTCGCATCGGCTGGGGTTAGCCCGACATCTACCAGGGCCTTGTCGATGAGTTTCTGCCGTTCGATCCCCGTTGGAGCAGCCTGATCCAGCAGGTGGAAGGGCTCGCTGATCAAACGGTCGACGCGGTGGCGCGGATTGAACGAGCCATAGGGATCCTGGAACACCACCTGCAGGTGTCGTCGGGTCGCGAACGATGCTCCACGCTTGGGATCGATCGGCTCTCCGGCAATGGCGATACGGCCGCCCTGGGTCGGCTCCAGCGCCATGATGGCACGGGCGAGGGTAGACTTGCCGCAACCACTCTCGCCCACCAGCCCGACATTCTCCCCGCGCTCGATGCGAAGGCTGACGCCATCTACGGCGCGCAGCACCCGACGCTTCTCGAACATGCGGCGCGGCAGCGGGTACTCCCGTACCACGTCCTCGACGGCGAGCACCGGCGTGCCCCCGGTCACGGTCGGCGGGATGCGCGGCGGGACGTGCGAGGAGGCTTCGAACAGCGCCTTCGAGTACGGATGCTGGAGGTTGCGGAACAGCGGCACCGTCTCGCCGGCTTCGACCACCACGCCGCGCTGCATGATGGCGACCTTGTCGGCGATGTCGGCGACGACGCCGAGGTCGTGCGTGATGAACATCAGCCCCATGCCGTCTTCGTCGACCAGCCGCTGCAGGAGCTTCAGGATCTGCGCCTGCGTCGTGACATCGAGGGCCGTGGTCGGCTCGTCTGCGATCAGCAGTTTTGGGCGCATGGCGATGGCCATGGCGATGACGACGCGCTGCCGCTGGCCACCGCTGAGCTCGTGCGGATAGCGATCGAGCGGGAAGCGATCGGCCGGCAGCTCGACGCGGTCGAGCGTCTGGCGGGCTACCTTGAGCGCATCGGCTCGGCCGAGGCCGCCATGAATCATCGCCGTCTCGGCCACCTGCTCGCCGATGGTCTTGACCGGATTGAGAGCTGTCATCGGCTCCTGGAACACCATGCCGACCGTGCCGCCGCGGATCTTGCGCATCTCCGCATCCGGCAGGCCGAGGACCTCGCGTCCTTCGAGCTTCACCGAGCCCTTGGTGACCGTCCCGGGCGGCAGCAGCTGCATCACGGTGAGCGCGGTGATCGACTTGCCGGACCCGCTCTCGCCGATGACGCCGACGATCTCTCCGGCATCCACCGTCAGGTCGATGTCCTTGAGGATGGGGAACGGCCCGATATCGAGCGACAGGTCCTTGATTTCGAGCAGTGCCATCAGCGACCTCGCCTCAGGCGGGGGTCGAAAATGTCACGCAGCCCGTCGCCGAGAAGGTTCACGCCCAGCACCATCAGCACGATGGTGAGACCCGGGACGAGCGCCACATGCGGGGCGAGCGAAATCATGGTCTGGCTGTCGGCCAGCATCTTGCCCCAGCTCGGCGTGGGCGGCTGCACGCCGAGCCCGACATAGGCAAGCGCCGCTTCGGCGAGGATGCCGAGGGCAAACTGGATGGTTGCCTGCACCACCAGCGTGTTGAGGATGTTGGGCAGGATGTGCTCGAACGAGATGCGGGCAGCGCCTTTGCCCGCCACCCGAGCCGCCATGATGAACTCGCGATTCCACAGCGTCAGCGCCCCGGCCCGTGCCAGCCGCGCGAATACCGGCATGTTGTAGATGCCGACTGCGATGATGGCGTTGATCGCGCCCGGCCCGAAGACCGCGGTGATGAGGATCGCGATCAGCAGCGCCGGAAAGGCGAAGACGAGGTCGTTGGCCCGCATCAGCACATCGTCGAGCAGCGTCCCGCGCTTGGCCGCCGCCCAGAGCCCGATCGGCACGCCGACGACAATGGCGATGGTCACGGCGACGAAGGCCACCGCGATCGAGGTTCGCGCCCCCACCATGATCATCGAGAAGATGTCGCGCCCGAAATGGTCGGTACCGAACCAGTGCTCCAGCGAAGGCGGCTTCAGCTTGTTCGGGATGTTCTGCAGCGTTGCGTCATAGGGCGTCCAGACGAAGGACAGCAGCGCAGCAAGGACGAACACCGCCGTGATTGTCGCCCCGATCATGAAGTTGGGCGAGCGCATCGCTGCCTTCACGAGGCTATCGCGCGCCAGGGCGGCGCTGATCGCACTCATCGCACCGCCCTCCTCAGCCGCGGGTCAACCAGCGCATAGGTGACATCGACGAGGAAGGTGACGAGGATCACCGCGAAGACGAGCAGCATCACCACCGATTTGACGACGATCAGGTCGCGCGAGGTGATGCCCTGGAACACTAGCCGCCCGAGGCCGGGCAGAAAGAACACGTTCTCGATGATGATTGCCCCGGCGAGGAGGAACGAGAACTGCAATCCGATAATGGTCAGCACCGGGATCAGCGCATTGCGCAGCGCATGCCGCCACAGCGTCTGGCCCTGGCTGAGCCCCTTGGCTCGAGCCGAACGGATATAGTCCTCGCCCAGCGTATCGAGCAGCGACGAGCGCATGACGCGCGCAAGGATCGAGGCCTGCGGCAACGCCAGCGCCACGGCCGGCAAGGTCAGCGCCTTGATGGCTGCGACGGGGTCCTGCCAGCCGGGAAAGCCTCCCGCCGAGAACCAGCGCAGCGTGATCGAGAACAGCAGAACCAGCAGCATCGCGAACCAGAAATTCGGCACCGCCAGCCCGACCTGCGTCGCCCCCATGATGCCGACATCGGTGGGCGAGTTGCGCTTCACCGCCGCAAGGATGCCGACCGGGAAGGCGATCAGCGTCGAGAGCGCCAGTGCGAAGATGGCGAGTGGCAGCGATATCCAGATGCGATCGGCAATCAGCCCGCTCACCGGCACCTTGTAGGTGTAGCTGGTGCCGAAATCGCCGCGCAGCAGCCCGAAGACCCAGTTGAAATAGCGCTCGAGCAGTGGGCCCTCTAGCCCGAGATTCTGCCGCAGCGTCGCCACCGCCTCCGGCGTGGCGTTGAGGCCGAGCATGAACTGCGCGGGGTCGCCCGGCACCACTTCCAGCACAAGGAAAATCACGATGCTCGCCGCAATCAGGCTGAGGATGAGGGAGACGAGCCGTCCAAGGAGGTAGGAGGGCATCAGCGCTGCCCCCAGTTGGCACGGCTTCGCTCGCACCGGGTGACGGTGGCTGCGCCCGGACGTTTCACAGGCACGATGTCATCCCTGCGCAGGCAGGGATCCAGCTCACGCCAGGCGCCGGCTGAGAAATGGATCCCTGCCTGCGCAGGGATGACATCGAGTGTGTTGGTTTGGCTGGTGGTCAAATCAGGAATCGGGGCGGGTTTTCACCCGCCCCTTGTAACTCATTCCGTCCACGACACGGCGGTGAGATCGGTGGCCTGGGTCGGCGCGTTCTCCCACAGGCCGGTCAGCTTGGCATTCTCGACGCCCACTTTGGCGAGCTCGAACAGGAAGCCGACGACATAATTGTCGGCGAGGTTCTGCTCCGCCGCCTTCAGCAGTTCGGAGCGCTTGGCCGGGTCAGATGTGACGCCGAGGTCCGCGATCAGCTTGTTGAAGTCGGGGTTGTTGTAGCCGAAATAGTAGTCCGGCCGGGCGAAGATACCGATGTCGTTGGGCTCGGTATGCGAGATGATGGTGAGGTCGAAGTTCTTGTCGGTAAACACCTCGCTCAGCCACTGCGCCCATTCGAGGTTGGTCACTTCCGTCTTGATGCCGACGGCATTGAGCTGCTGGGCGATGATCTCACCACCGCGCCGGGCATAGCCCTCGACGGGGGGCAGCTTCAGCGACAGCGTCAGGTCGGTGATCCCGGCCTCGGCCAACAGGGCCTTCGACTTCTCCGGGTCATAGTTCGACTGCGCGGTCAAATCGACATAGTCCGGGTTGGCCGGCGACAGGAACGTGCCGATCGGCGTGCCGAAGCCGAACATGGCGCCATCGATGATCGCCTGGCGGTCGATCGCGTGGGCAATCGCCTCGCGCACCTTCACGTTGTCGAGCGGCGCCTTGGCGTTGTTGATGGAGAGGATCGTCTCGCCCTCGGTGGCGCCGATCACCACGCGGAAGCGCGGATCGTTCTGGAACTGCGTCACCGTTTCGGGCGCTGGGAAGTTCGGGAACGCATCGACGTCACCCGCCTGCAGCGCTGCAAAGGCTGCGGTCGGATCGGCGATGAAGCGGAAGGTCGCGCCTTCGAGCTTTACCGGCGTGCCCCAGTAGGCCTGGTTCTTGGCGAGCGTGATGCTGTCGCCCTCGACGCGGCTGGCAAACGTGAACGGCCCGGTGCCAATCGGGTTGGTCTTGTTGTTGTCAGCACTCTCGGGCGCAACGATCACCGCATCGCCCCAGGCGAGGTTGTAGATGAGGTTGCCGTCCGGCTGCTTCAGCGTAACCGCCACGGTCGCCGGATCGACCACCGCGACCGACGCGATCGAGGTGTAGAGCGCCTTCTGGGCGTTCAGCGAACCTTCGGCATTGATGCGGTCGAGCGAGAACTTCACGTCCTCGGCATCGAATGCGGTGCCGTCATGGAAGGTTACCCCACTCGCGAGGTGGAACGTGTAGGTCAGCCCATCATCCGAGATGTCCCACGAGGTCGCGAGGCCCGGAACGATCGAGCCGTCGGCGGCGAACTTGGTCAGCCCTTCGAAGACGTTCGAATAAACCACTTCGTCCACGGCCGCCGCGGCTTCCGCCGTCGGGTCGAGGCTGGGCGGCTCGAGCACGAGGCCGATCTTCACATCGGTCCGCGCCTGCGCGAAAGCCGGCGTCATCGCGGTGGTCATTGCCAGGGCGCCGGCCAGAGCCAGCACGACCAGTGATTTGCGCATGATTATCCCTTCTGTTTGAGCCGCTTAACCCCGCGGCATTGCAATAAGCTTAGGACGGTTCCGCGATCAGGTGAACCGGTTGCGTGAGTGCGGATTGGCGACATGTCCGCACAGCGAGGAAGGGTGTTTCGAGCTTGAGCCATTCGACGCGCAACACGCACAGGCTGTCGCGCTCAAGGCGGCCGCGAACGCCCCCACCTTACGCCCTACCCAGCAGATCGTTGAGCGTCAGCGCCATGACCTTGGCGGAATCGAGCATGTCGTCGACGCCCACCCACTCGTCCGGCTGGTGCGCCAGATCGAGAATGCCCGGGCCGTAGGCGATGCAGTTCTTCAGCCGCCCGATCCGGTCGATATGCTTCTGATCGTAGGTGCCGGGCGAAACGACATATTCGGGCGAAACGCCCATGACCTGCCCGATGGCTTTTGCCACCGACTTGACCACCGGCGCGTCCCGGTCGGTCATGGTCGGCGAGATCGTCCACAGGTCGCGGATTTCGTAGGTGAAGCCTGCCCGTTCGGCCTTGAGCCGCTCGAGCAGGTCGACGACTTCCTGCCGAACCGCCGCCGGGCTCTCTTCGATCAGGTAACGCCGGTCGATGACGATACGGGCGGAATGTGCGACGACCGGCGCCGGAAATCCGGTGAAACCGCCCTCGGGCTCGGCCTGTCCGCCATGAATGGAATTGATGTTCATGGTCGATTGCCTCGCGCCCGGCGGCACCACTGGCATCGCCGTATGCTTCTGGCTCAGCGCCGGATAGAGCACGTCCTCGAACTGGCGCAGCACCGCGGCCATATGGCGGATGGCGCTGTCGCCGAGGAAGGGCATCGAGCCATGCGCGATGCGCCCGAACGTCTCGATCTCTGCCCACCACACGCCGCGATGCCCAAGGCAGATGCGATCCTTGTTGAGCGGCTCGGGGATGATGACGTGCTGCACCCGCTCCGGCGAGAAGTAACCCTGCTCGGCCAGATAGGCGACGCCGCCAAAGCCGCCGGTCTCCTCATCCGCCGTGCCCGAGATTTCGATGCCGCCCGCATAGTCCGGCACGACCGCGGCAAAGGCCTCGGCTGCAATGATCGAGGCGGCAAGCCCGCCCTTCATGTCGCAGGTGCCGCGGCCATAGATGCGCCCATCCTTGAGCTCGCCACCGAAGGGATCCGTGGTCCAGCCGCGGCCGACCTCGACCACGTCGTGGTGCGAGTTGAAATGCACCGTGTCGCCGCGCGCCTTGCCCTCGCGGCGGGCAACCACATTCCAGCGCGGATGCGCATCGCTGTCGCCCGGTTTGCCCTCAGCGCGAATAAGTTCAACGGCATAGCCGGATTTGCTCAAGCGCCGCTGCAGGTATTCGCAGATCTCGAGGTAGTTCTCGCCCGGTGGATTGACCGTGGGGATGCGGATCAGGTCCTGCGTCAGGGCGATGAGGTCGTCCCGCCGGGCGTCGATCTCGGACGCGAGGCGATCGGTGATGGTGGTCGCGGTGGTCATGGCGCGGCAGGGTGTTGCGGCGGCCGGTCCCTGTCAATGCGGCAAGGCTGACGATCCGCCCATCCTCCGCTACACAGGTGCGTCACCGCAGACTTGGACCACAACATGCCCTTTGCCGCCCGAAAGCCCGGCGCAGCCGACATCCTCTACGTGATGGCCGTCGACAACGAGTACGGCCCGCACCTCAGGTCGCGCATCAGCCCGCTGATGACGGGCGTAGGCCCGGTAGAAGCCGCCGTGACACTGACCCGCGCGCTGGCGGAGTTTGCGGCACGACAACGGCTGCCGGCGCTGGTTGTGTCGCTGGGCTCGGCCGGATCGGCGAGGCTGGAGCAGACCGGGGTCTACCAGGCCACCGCCGTTGATTATCGCGACATGGACGCCTCCCCGCTCGGGTTTGAGCCGGGGGTGACGCCGTTTCTCGGGCAGCCGGCGGTGATCCCGCTCGGGCCCTTTATCCCGGACGTCGCCAAAGCGACGCTCTCGACCGGCGCAAATATCGTTTCGGGAGCGGCCTACGACCGGATCGCAGCCGACATGGTCGACATGGAAACGTATGCGGTGCTACGCGCCTGCCAGTCGTTCGGCGTGCCGCTCGTGGCGCTGCGCGGCATATCGGACGGCGACCGCGAACTCGGCCACCTGAACGACTGGACGCAGTATCTCCACGTCATCGACGAGAAACTTGCGCATGCCGTCGACCTGCTCGAAGCGGCCATCGCCAACGGTACGCTGGAATAGTCAGCGGTTCTGCGCGTCGCGCGCCGCCTTCTTCTCGCGCCGGCTGCGCTGCCAGTTGGCCCACTTGCGCTGCGCCCAGAAGCTCAGCCGGTTGAGCGGCCCCTGCAGGAACGGCAGGTCGAGCGCGATCAGGAACAGGCCGAGCGGCAGCATCCAGATACCCAGGATTGGCAGGAAGCTGAACACCCCGCCCAGGATCAGCACGATGCCAAGCGGGATACGCACCCAGCGCGAGCCGGGCTGGCGGATCCAGCCGAGGAATCCCGACGTCGCCGGCACGGCACGGCCGATGCGGTCGAACTGCCGGTTCAGGCGGGCTTCTTCTTTGCTCATGGAACTCCCTCGCGCTTGAGTAATTGGCAAATAGGGTCTGGCGTGGCCGTTTCAAGCCGGGCTTGGCGCGCCGCAGCCCTTGAAAATCCGCCCGTTCACACGGTGCCATAACGATCGCGTGCCCGTACTTCGACATGCGAAGCGAACGGGGCTAAGCTCATGGCACGACGCAGAGGCGGTTTCCGCCCGGCGTGCACGCGCCAAGCGGCGACTGTCACTGCATCCTCACTCCATGGAGGATGGAATGACCTTTCACGTGCTCACCAATGCCGCCGACGAACTCGATATCCCTGCCATTCGCTCGATAGGCCCGGCCGATCTGGTCGACGCTCTGCGGCTCGGCTGGCGCGACTTCTGGCAGCGACCGTCGCACCTCGCCTTTCTCGGGCTGATCTATCCGCTCTGCGGCGCCGTGCTTGCCGTCTGGAGCTCCGGGAACAATTCGTGGCCCCTGCTCTTCCCGCTGATCTCGGGTTTTGCGCTGGTCGGCCCCTTCCTTGCGCTCCCCATCTACGAGATGAGCCGAAGGCAGGAGATGGGGCTCGATACGCACTGGCGAGCCGCTTTCGACGTGTTCCGCAGCCCCGCCTTTGCCTCCATCGCGGCGCTGGGGGTGATGATGCTGATCACCTTCACCGTGTGGCTGATGCTGGCGCAGTTCATCTACGAGCAGCATTTCGGGCTCGGCTCGCCGCCCGACCTGATGGCCTTCATCCGCGAAGTGTTCAACACCCCCGAGGGCATGTCGCTGATGCTCTGGGGCAATCTCGTGGGCTTCCTGTTCGCAGCGCTTGTTCTTGCGACAATGGTGATCTCGATCCCCTTGCTGCTCGATCGCGACGTCGGCGCCGCTGTCGCGGTGATGACCTCGCTGCGCGTGACGCTGCGCAATCCGCTGACCATCGCGCTCTGGGGTGTGATCGTCGCGGGGCTGCTCGTGCTGGGCGCCTTGCCGCTGCTGGTCGGCCTCGCCATCGTGGTGCCGGTGCTCGGCCATGCCACCTGGCATCTCTACCGCAAGGCTGTCGTCGCGCCGGGCAGTCGTTAACGCCTCGTTAACGGATTGGGATCAACCTGACCGGGCTTAAGTAGAGGGCAGGATGCAACCACTTCGGTGGGCCTGCCCTCGCCCATTCGGGAACCCCCAAATCGTCGCTGCGTTGTCACCTCGAACCCATCTCGAGGAACTTGCCATGCTCGACCTTCGCGCCCTGACCGGCCTGTACGACGACACCCAATCCAGCCTGTCACGTCGCCTCGGCGCACTCGCCCGCGAGGCCAGCGGCATCTCGCGCTCGCTCGAGCGTTTCGGCGACGGCGCGCGGCACGATGTGTCGCACTTCGCGCACGATGCCGCCGATCTGGCACTGCACCAGGGCTCGGCAGCGGCGCGCGCGCTCGGCAAGCAGGCCTGGCGCGCCGGGAAGGCCGTTCGCAAGGATCCGGTGCCGACTGTTGTCGCGGTGGCGGGCCTTGCCTGCCTCCTCAGCCTGGTGATGTCGTCCGGCTCGAGCCGTCGCTGACAGCCTCAACAGCTTCTTAACTCTGGCACGCGCATTTTAAGGAGGCGAGCGAGATGCTCGGCTCCTTAGTTGTATCTGCGTTCTGGAGTCATCGTTGGCCATTTCCTCCCGGCTGCTGATCGCGGCGCCGTTGCTGTTGAGCTTGCTCGGCGGCTGCGCTTCCCTGGGCGGCTTCGGCAGCCTCTCCTCCCGCGATTGCCTTGCCCGCGCGATGTACTTCGAGTCGAACCGCTCGAGCCCGGACGGCATGCTCGCCGTCGGCACCGTGGTGATGAACCGCGTCGCCGATCCAAAATATCCCAAGTCAGTGTGCGGCGTAGTGGGGCAGAAGAACCAGTTCGCCCCCGGCGTCCTCAGCAAAAAGATGACCGAGAAGAAATCGGCCGCCCTCGCCTACTCGGTCGCCGACCAGGTGCTGCGCGGCAAGCGCCACCCGACGCTTACCGCCGATGTAAAATTCTTCCACACCGCCGGTTATCGATACCCCTACGACAACATGTATTACGTGCTCGAAGCGGGCGGGAACAACTTCTACGAGAAGCGCAAGGCCGGCACCTTCACCAACGATCCGTTCTCGATGCTCGCCTACTGGTGAGCCGCCTCAGACCGGGGGAACGGGCGGCGGCGGAGCACCGAGGCCGAAGAAGCTGATCACCGTGCTCACGGTCCAGGTAATCAGCACCCAGTAGATGCCGGCGACGACAACCGTCGAAATCACACCGACCAAAGCCCCCAGCACGATCCACACCCCATCCCGCTCGAGCAGTCCGAGCGCGATGATGCAAATCGCGATCGACGGCGCCATGTTCGCACCGGGGATGGGCAGCAGCACGAGCAATGCCATCACGAAGGCGACGAAGCCGGACACGTAGACCGCCGGGCGCCGCGCCAGGAACTCGAAGCGCGGCTTCATGATGCCCTCGGCGCGCGCCAGCCACGGTGACGCGGCATTCACAACGCGGTGAAAATCGACGCGGCTCAGCGAGCGGTCGGTGATGATGCGCGGTAGCCAGGCATTCATGCCCAACATGAGCTGGGCGGTGAGGAACACCAGCGGCGCCCCGACCACTGCCGAGACGCCAGGAGGCATAGGCAGTGCGGTTATGATGGCGAAAATGAACATCAGGGCGCCGAGAGCCCGGCGTTTCAGCGCTTCCAGCAGGTCTCCGATGGAGATCCGTTCGCGGTCCTCGGCAGAGGCGATTGCCATGAGAATGGCCGAGAGCCTGTCGGCGCCCTCGGCCTTGTCCACGTGCTCGATGTGAATTTTCTGGTCATCTGTCATCGGCCGCGATCATGCCCAACGATTCCCACATTGGGCAACCCACAGCGGCTGCGTCAGAAATCCCCACCCATGTCGAAGCCGCCGTCGCCACCGCCGAACCCACCCCAGTCGCCGCCGCCATCACCACCACCGGCGTCACCGCCGGGATCCTGATCGCCGCCCTGGTCGAGCTGATCGGTTTCGCCCTGATCCTGATTGTCGGCCGGCTGGTCAGCGGCATGCGCCGATCCTGCCCCGAACAGCGAGCCTATGGCGCTGCCCAGCAGCACGCCGCCGGCCACGCCGAGCGCGGTCTGCATCGCGCCGGCGAGGAAGCCGCCACCGCCGAAACCGCCACCATAGTTGCCGCGCTGCTGGCGCGGGTCGTAGCCGTCATCGTTGCCGTCCCACGGACTGCGGGCCCGCTGCTCGCGGCCACTGGCCTCGGACTCGAGTTCATTGATGCGCCGCTCGGCCGCTTCGAGCGCCTGCTGCTGCACCACGATTGTCTGCGCCATGTAGTACGGCGCGTTGGGCAGCCGGCCGATTTCGGCGCGGATCAGGTCCTCGGCATCGCGGTCGCGCTGTGGCGCCTGCCGCTCGGCTTCCGCCAGCCGGTCGAACAGGCCTTCGATGGCACGACGATCTTCAGGGTTCAGCATCACGGGTCTCCGGTGTTGAGCGTCACTAACGACGTCCGGCTTTTGACATGGGGACCACCAGGCCATGCGACAATGACCATCGCGGGCAAAATCGGACAACGCGACAACCCGTCAATGCACCAAATGTTCATTGACTTGCCTGCGCCGAAGTTCACTTTTCCCGCGATCAGCATGCGAGGCGAAGATGGCCGACGAAGACCTTCCCGAAGACAGCAAGCTCACCAAGTCGAAATCACGCTGGGCCGAACTCGGTAAATTCCTGACCGGCATGACCAGCCGGCCTGAGGATGCCCGCCTGCCCCCGGGCCAGCACCTCGTCAAGAACTGGCCCATCCTCGATCTGGGCCAGACGCCGAACGTGCCCAAGCAGGTCTGGCGGCTCGACATTGCCGGCGAGGTGGAAAGCCCGACCAGCTGGAGTTTCGACGACCTGATGGCGCAGCCGCAGGTCGACAAGGTCAACGACATCCACTGCGTCACCAGCTGGTCGCGCTACGACAACCACTGGCAGGGCGTGACCACGCACCAGCTGATGGACATGGTGGGCGTGAAGCCGACCGCAAAGCACGTGCTCTTCACGTCCAACGACGGCTACACCACCAACATGACCATCGAGGATTTCTCCTCCGAGGAGGCGATGATCGTCCACTCATGGGAGGGCCAGCCGCTCACCCTCGAGCATGGCGGGCCGGTGCGGCTGGTCGTGCCGCACCTCTACTTCTGGAAGAGCCCCAAATGGCTGCGCCGCATCGAGTTCGCCGAACGCGACCACCGCGGCTTCTGGGAAATCCGCGGCTATCACAACCACGCCGATCCGTGGAAGGAAGAGCGGTATAGCTGAGGGGGAGGTGATCGCCTTCTCCCCTTGTGGGAGAAGGTGCCCGAAGGGCGGATGAGGGGTCTGCCTCAGCCCTCACCATCGCCCGTCGCTTCGCTCCAGTCGCGCAGACCTCGTCTGCGAACCCCTCATCCGGCGCTACGCGCCACCTTCTCCCACAAGGGGAGAAGGAAGGCCGCGCGAACTCACCCCGTGTAGTCCCGCTTGCCGATCTGCAGGCCGTTGTGGCGCAGGATCGCGTAGGCCGTGGTGATGTGGAAGAAAATCTGCGGCACGGCGTTGAGCGTGATGTGCTCGAGCGCGTTGACCTGCGTGTCCTCGCCGCGCACCTTCAGCGTCAGCACCTTGTCTTCGCTGCCGGCGAGATCGGCTTCCGAAAAGCTCGACACGAACTCCAGCGCCTTGGCCACCCGGGCGCGCAGGTCAGCCAGCGTCGCCTCGTTGTCTTCCCAGCTCGGCGGGGTGCGGCCGGTCAGCCGCGACAGCGCGAACTTGATGCGGTCGGTGGTCGACTGCACCTGGAAGGACAGCGGATGCATGTCCGGCGCGAGCCGCGAAGCAACCAGCACTTCGGGCTTGATCTTGCGCGCAACCGCATCCGCCTCGGCCTTCACCAGGATGGCGTCGAGATTGTGCAGGTAGCGCGTGAACACGGGCACGGTGATCGCGTACATCGAAAGCGACATCGAATTCCTCAATACAGGGGTTGGCAGGCCTACCAGCTGTCGTCGACACTCCGCTCGCGCGGCTGCGGCTGGTAGATGGAGGGCCAGGTATAGTCCTCGGGCGGGACCACCTGGAAATCGTAGGTGGCGATCGTCTCGTCACCAATGCTCACTTCGATCCGATGCGGCCCGACCGGGTCGCCCTCGACGGCGCACCACGAGTTGGAGAACCAGCCATCCGGATCGAGTTCGGGCTTGAACATGCGGGTCGCGACCTTGCCATCGGCCGAGATGTCGATCCCGTCATCGGGATCGGTCGCGAGCTCGCCCCAGTCGATGCCAACCGGCAGCGAGAGGATCTCGGTCGCGGCATCCGGGGCCTCGCCGGCCGCCAGCCGGATATACCAGCTGTAGCAGGCATTGTCGGGCAACAGCGGCACCACGGCGCCGTCAAGCACCTGGTCTTCGCCGGCATAGCTGAAGCTGACCTGGAACGCCGAATCGACCAGTTCGACAGCCAAGGCCGGCCCGGTGACGAGCGTCCCAAGCACGAGTGCGATGGCTGAAAACGGCTGCCGCATGGTCCCTCCGGCGTCGGCGGGGACCATAGCGGCAAGCGTCTGGCCCCGGAAGCGGATTCGTCGCCGCCGCGCTCGCCAGAACCGGCCCGGACTGCCATAGTCCGGCCAATCGAGGAGCCCCCGAATGCGCCACATCCTGCCCGTCACAGCCGTTTTGCTTGCCAGCGCCAGCGGCGCCCTGGCGCAGGACGCGACCGATTATTCGATGTTCGTGCCGACCACCGAACTCTACACCGCAACCGGCGAGCCGCCCGAGACCGCGCTGGTGCAGCGGCTCTTCACCCTCGCCTTCACCGAGCCCTGCGGCCCGGCGATCGATGGCGGCTATGGCGGGCCGGAACCGCAGGTGTTCGATTTCACCTATCGCGGCAGCTATGACGAACCGACCGACCCGGAACGGAAGTTCCGGCTTTATCAGTTCAACTGCAGCGGCGGCGCCTACAACTTCAGCTCGGTCTTTTATGGCTGGGACGAGATCGACGGCCTGAAGCCGCTGAGCTTTGCCGCACCGACCGTCAAGCCGACCTACGAGGACGAGGATCAGAACCCGGACGGCAAGCTCGTGGGACTGCAGTGGACCGGTATGGACGCAAGCTTTCTCGTCACCAACGCGCAGGTCGACACCAGTTCGGGCGCCATCGCCTCGGCCGCCTATTGGCGCGGCATCGGCGACGCCTCGAGCCTTGGGACCTGGGTGCTGAGCGACGGCCGCTACGTGCTCGACACCTATGATGTCGATGCGTCCTACGACGGCGAGGTCAACCCTGTGCGCCTCTACGACCTCTCCAGCCCGATCGATATCGAACTGCCCTGACCTGAAAAATAAGAGGGCCACGAACCATCTCTGGTCCGTGGCCCTGAGGGTGCCCAGCCGCATTGTTGAGGGCTTGGGGGCAGCGGCAGGTCACTCCTCCAATTCACCGGTGCATGGGTCGTTTGCGTAATCCAGTGAATGACCGAAAGATGGGTCGCATCGGCGGCGAGAAAAAGACCCTTCACTCGAAGGTGAAGTTCATGAACAGCCGGTAAGGTGCTGCGATTGCACAGCCGCCGCGAAGGCCATAAGGATGGCCTGCAAGCGGTGACGCCGCCTTGCCAACGAGAAGATCATGGACACCATTTCGCCCGCGCCGCTGCCGACGAAGGCCTTCAAGGATCCGACTGCCGCCTGGGCCTACGTGGCCGAAATCTACCACCGCAACACCGGCTTCATCCGCGACCAGCTGGTCGCGCTGACGAAGGGCCGCGTGCCCAAGGGCCGGGTGCGCGCCTTCTATCCGGAAGTGCAGGTCACCTCGACCAGCTACGGCAAGACCGACAGCACCCTGCCCTACGGCTATCTCCACACGCCCGGCCTCTACCGCACCACAGTGACGGCGCCGGACCTGTTTCGCGAGTATCTGATCGAGCAGTTCGACGTGATCCTGCGCAATCACGGCAACGCCATCGAAGTCGGCGAATCCTCGACGCGCATCCCGCTGCACTTCGCCATCCCGACGGGCGAGCGCATCGACGGCGAAGCGATCAATGCCCTGCCCATCCCGCTGCGCGACCTGTTCGACGTGCCCGACCTGCAGGATACCGACGACGAGATCGCCAACGGCACGTTCGTTCCGCCGCCGGGAGGCCCCTACCCCCTCGCACACTTCACCGCGCCGCGCGTCGACTATTCGCTGCAGCGGCTGGCGCACTACACCGGCACCGGGCCCGATCACTTCCAGAATTTCGTGATCTTCACCAACTACGCCTTCTACATGGACGAGTTCGCTCGCGTCGCGACCCGCTACATGGCGGACGGGCATCCGGAGTACGAGGCCTTCGTCGAGCCCGGCGGGTTCGTGACGCGTAACAGCCGGCTCGGCGGCGGTACGATCGGTGAGAAGGCAGCGCGTATCCCGCAAATGCCGGCGCTGCACCTGACCATGCCGAGGAACCGCGGCATCACTATCGTCAACATCGGCGTCGGGCCATCGAACGCCAAGACCATCACCGACCACATCGCGGTGCTCCGGCCGCACGCCTGGATCATGCTCGGCCACTGCGCCGGCCTCCGGAATTCGCAGGAGCTCGGCGACTACGTCCTCGCCCACGCTTACCTGCGCGAGGATCACGTGCTCGACGCCGACCTGCCGGTGACGGTGCCGATCCCGGCGCTGGCCGAGGTGCAGGTGGCGCTCGAACAGGCGGTGCGAGAGATTACCCATCTCGAAGGCATCGAGACTAAGCGCATCATGCGCACCGGCACCGTCGCGACCTTCGACAACCGCAACTGGGAGCTCCGCGACCAGGCCGAAATTACCCGGCAGCTATCGCAATCCCGCGCAGTGGCGCTGGACATGGAATCGGCCACCATCGCCGCCAACGGCTTCCGCTTCCGCGTCCCCTACGGCACGCTGCTCTGCGTCTCCGACAAGCCGCTGCACGGCGAACTGAAGCTGCCCGGAATGGCCTCGGACTTCTACCGCACCCAGGTGAACCGCCACTTCCAGATCGGGCTACGGGCGATGGAGATTTTGCGCGACCAGCCGCCGGAGCGGCTGCACTCTCGGAAGCTGCGCAGCTTTGCCGAGACGGCGTTCCAGTAGCGAACTTGCAATCGGACAGGCGTAACCTATCCTTTAGGCAGGAGATTGAGATGCGCCCGTCGGAAGTATTTGAGCAAAAGCGAGAGTTCGTTAGGGAAACGGTCGCCCGCTATCCCACGCGCAATCCGCGTCTTTTTGGCTCGGTGCTTCACGGTTCAGACCACGAGGGCAGCGACATCGACATCGTGGTCGACGCGCTTCCCGGCGCTAGCCTTTTAGATCTGATCGGCCTTGAGCAGGAGCTTGCGGCGGGCCTTGGCGTCCCAGTGCAGGTCGTGACAGCAAAGGAGCTGTCCCGTTATTTTCGCGACAAGGTGCTGGCGGAGGCACAGCCCGTCTGATGGACGACAGGCCGGAAGTCCTCATTCTTCACATCCGAGATGTAGCGGCAGAGATTGCCGGCCTAGTTGGTTCCACGTCGATTGAAGAGCTTCGGCACGACGTCATGCGCGAACGCGGACTGGTGATGAGTGTGATGGTGATCGGCGAACTAGCCAGCCGCATTGCCGAGAATCACCCCGACATTGTTGCGGCGCTGCCGCAGGTTCCCTGGGCGCGCATTCGCGGCCTGCGAAATCGCATCGCTCACGGCTACTTCGAGCTGGATTTGGATATCGTTTGGGACGTCGCGGTCAACGCGGTTCCGGACTTCGCCGGCCAGCTTGTCGCTCGCCTCGATCCCCGTCAAATCAGCTCGTAGTCAATCTCCAAAAACCGCTCCACCTCGCGCTCCCAGCGCTCCTTCACGAATTTCACGTGCTTGGGGTGGGCGTTGTAGGTGTCGTAGGCGGCCTGGTCCTTGAACTCCATCGAGAAGCCGAAGTCGTAGTCGTTCTTCTTGCTGGTCTGCTTCAGCTGCTCGAACTTTTCGACGCCGGGAATCTCCGTCAGCACCAGCGCGTCGCGCAGGAACATCTTTTCCTGCAGCGAGCCGTGCGCGTGCTTCAGGACGAAAATGACGGAATGGCGGATCATCAGGCTCTCTCCCCGAGCGACACCGCTTCGCTGGCGGCAATTGCCGTCATATTGACGATTCCACGGCTGGTGGTCGAGGGGGCGAGGATGTGCGCCGGCGCCCGCGTCCCCATCAGGATCGGGCCAACGGCGAGCGCGTTGTTCATTTCCTTGAGCAGTGTCATCGAGAGGTTCGCGCTGTCGAGATTGGGAAACAGCAGCAAGTTCGCCTCGCCCTTCAGCACCGAGTCCGGAATGTAGCGGCTGCGCAGCTCTTCGTTCAGCGCCACATCGCCCTGCATCTCGCCTTCGAGGATCATGTCCGGCGCTACGGCCTTCAGCTTCTGATAGGCCTCGCGCATCTTGAAGGCGGTATCGCCATCGCGCGAGCCAAAGTTTGAGTAGCTGAGCAGCGCCGCGCGTGCCTCGATGTTAAAGCGCTTGAGATGGTCGCGAGCCTGTAGTGCGATCGACACCAGCTCGTCCGGCGTCGGATCGACATTCACATAGGTGTCGGCGAGGAAGAACGCGCCCTTGGGCATGATCAGCATCGAGAGCGCCGACACATCCTTGACGCTGTCCTGCAGCCCGATGATCGAGCGGATATCGCGCACATGCTTGATGTAGCGGCCCTGGAAGCCGCAGAGCATCGCATCGGCCTCGCCGCGCTTCACCGATAGCGCCGCGATCACCGTGGTATTGGTGCGCACGATCGTGCGGGCAATGTCCGGCGTCACGCCGTTGCGGCCGACCAGCGAGTGGAACAGCTCGACATAGTCGCGATAGCGCGGGTCGTCCTCGGGGTTCACCACCTCAAAATCGCGTCCCGGCCTGATGGTCAGGCCGAAGCGCTGCAGCCGGCTCTCGATGACCTGCGGGCGGCCGATCAGGATCGGCTGCGCCATGCGGTCTTCGATCAGCACCTGCGCCGCGCGCAGCACGCGCTCGTCCTCGCCATCGGCGAATGCAACGCGCTTGCCCTGCCCCACCACCTTGTCGATCACCGGCTTCATCACCAGGCCCGAGCGGAAGACGAAGCGGTTGAGGCTCTCGTAATAGGCCTGGAAATCACGGATCGGGCGCTTGGCCACCCCCGACTCCATGGCCGCCCGCGCCACCGCCGGCGCGATGCGCAGGATCAGCCGCTGGTCGAACGGGTTCGGAATGATGTGTTCTGGCCCATAGACGGCCGGCGCGCCCGATGGCGACACTTCGAGCCCCGGATCGTGGGCGAGCTTGGCGATCGCCTGCGCCGCCGCGAGCTTCATTTCCTCGTTGATCGTCGTCGCGCCGACATCGAGCGCGCCGCGGAAGATGAAGGGAAAGCAGAGGACGTTGTTGACCTGGTTCGGATAGTCCGACCGCCCGGTGCAGACCATGGCGTCCGGCCGGATTTCCTTGGCCACCTCGGGCATGATTTCCGGGTTCGGGTTGGCGAGCGCGAGGATCAGCGGCTTGGGCGCCATCTTCACCAGCATCTCGGGCTTCAGCGCGCCAGCGGCCGAGAGCCCAAGGAAGATGTCGGCACCGTCGATCACTTCGGCGAGCGAAGTCGCCTCGCTGTCATGCCGGCAGAATTTCCCGCGCCATTTGTCGTTGACGTCATTGCGGCGGTAAGTGAGCAGCCCGTCCTTGTCGGCCACCCAGATATTCTCGAGCTTGGCGCCGAGCGCGAGAAGGATGTTGAGGCAGGCGATGGCCGCCGCCCCGGCGCCGGACGTGCAGATCTTCACGTCCTCGATTTTCTTGCCGGCGAGCTCCAGCCCGTTCAGCACCGCCGCGCCGACGATGATCGCCGTGCCATGCTGGTCGTCATGGAACACCGGGATCTTCATACGCTCGCGCAGCGCTTCCTCGATCGCGAAGCACTCGGGAGCCTTGATGTCCTCGAGATTGATGCCGCCAAACGTCGGCTCCAGCGGCCGCACCACTTCGACGAACTTGGCCGGATCGGTCTCGTCCACCTCGATATCGAACACGTCGATCCCGGCGAACTTCTTGAAGAGGACCGCCTTGCCCTCCATCACGGGCTTGGATGCCAGCGCCCCGATATTGCCGAGCCCCAGCACGGCCGTGCCGTTCGAGATCACCGCCACGAGGTTGCCGCGCGACGTGTACTTGGTGACCGCCTCCGGGTCCTCGGCGATCTCCTCGCAGGGCGCGGCGACGCCGGGCGAATAGGCCAGCGACAGGTCGCGCTGGTTGCCCAGAGGCTTGGTCGCCTGGATTTCGAGCTTTCCGGGCTTGGGGAACTGGTGGAAATGCAGCGCCGCCTCACGCAGCGCCCTCCTCTGTTCAGTCAGGTCGGCCGACATCGAAACCTCCGGAAATCGGAGAGTGTCAGTGCCACTAAACGGCGGCGATGGAAAGCGTGCGTGCCGCGCATTTCCATATCGTGGTCATTTCCAGCGCCCGTAGCTCCACGGCGCATACCAGTGCGCCCCCGCCGGCAGCGTTTCCGGCACCGGATCGAACCCGTGCGTGCCGCCCGGCCGGCAGCGCACGATGCGCGCCAGACCCATCCAGCCGCCCGGCCAGAAGCCATGCCGCCAGATCGCGTCGCGGGTGAATTCCGAGCAGGTCGGCGCGTGCCGGCAATTGCGGCCCATGAACATGCTGAGGCTGTAGCGATAGCCCTGGATCAGGACATACGAGACGACTTTGAATGGCCAGTCGACGACACGCCAGAACAGGCTCATCAGGCGACGGCCTTCGCCTCGATCTTGTCGAGCGCCTCGCAAACCGCATCGAAGACCAGCAGAGTCGAAGTGTGTCGCGGCCGGTATTCGCGCACTGGCTCGAGATATTTGAGATCGCCCCAGCGCTCGCCGGTGGGCGGGGCGCCGTCCGTCTTCAGCATCGCCGTCATCTCATCGCGCACCCGGCGGAACTCGCTGACCGGCGTGCCCACCACATTGGTCGCAACGATCGCGGCGGAGGTCTGTCCGAGCGCGCAGGCCTGGATGTCGTGGCCATAGCCGGTGATCACCCCGTCTCGCACCCGGATGTCGACCTCGATGGTCGAGCCGCACACCCGGCTCACCCGCCGCGCCGTAGCGTCGGCGTCGCTCAGCCGGCCCGGGCGGGGCTGATTTCCAGCAATCTCGAGAATTTTGTCCGAGTAGAGGTCGGTAAGTTCCATCTGTCGCGAAACTGTTCCTTGGCCCGCAGCGTTTCCACCCTATATAGTCACGAGCATGCAGCAAGTCAGCGGCGTCCACGTCTCTGACCAATCCGTGAACCGCTAGGCGACAATCCCATCTGTCGCTGGAAATTGACCGGGAGATCCGAGATGGACGCCAGCGCGAAGCCGCGTCAGCCAACCACGCTTGTCGCCGCCTACCCCAAGCCCACCCGCGAGGAAGCCGAGGCGGCCGTCCGCACGCTCCTCGCCTGGGCCGGTGACAACCCCAATCGCGAAGGTCTGGAGCAGACGCCGCACCGTGTCACCTCGGCGTATGGCGAGTTCTTCGCCGGCTACGAGGAGGACCCTGCCGACATCCTCAAGACCACCTTCAAGGAAGTCGGCGGCTACGACGATATCGTGCTCGTCAAGGACATCCCGTTCTTCTCGCACTGCGAGCACCACATGGTGCCCTTCTTCGGCAAGGTGCACATCGCCTACCTGCCCAATGACGGCGTGGTCGGCCTGAGCAAGCTCGCCCGCCTCGTCGAGGTCTATGCCCGGCGCCTGCAGGTGCAGGAGAACATGACGGCCCAGATCATCGACGCGCTCAACGAGCACCTCAACCCGCGCGGCGCCGCCGTGCAGGTCGAGGCCGAGCACATGTGCATGTCGATGCGCGGCGTCCGCGCCCACGGCGCGTCCACGGTAACGCAGCGCTTCACCGGCATCTTCGCCGAAGAGCCGGCCATGCAGGACCGGTTCTTCCGGATGATTGAACGGCGCTGAGGCCACTACCACCCGCGGTCACCCCACACTCGATTGTCATCCCTGCGAAGGCAGGGATCCAAGCCTCCGCTGGCGCCAGCCGTGAGTTGGCCCCCTGCCTTCGCAGGGGTGACAGCCGGTGCGTGGGGCGAATCTAGGCCTAATATCGGCCGCCTTCACCACCGCAACCACGATCAAATACGCTTCGCCCGGCGATGGCATATGATTGGAGCCTCGTAGACGGAGCTGCTCCATGACCGCCATCGCCAGGACCATCTGGCTCATCGAGACCCATTTCGGGCTCCCGCTGAGTCTCGACGAGATGGCCGCTCATGCCGGCGTCTCCCGCACCTACCTCTCCCGCATCTTCCCGCTCGCCACCGGGCACTCCATTTCCGGCTATACACGCGCCCGCCGCCTCACCGAGGCAGCCAAGGCGCTCGCCAATGGAGCACCGGATATTCTCGGGCTGGCGCTCGATGCCGGTTACGGATCGCACGAGGCATTCACCCGCGCCTTTCGCGAGCAGTTCGGGCTGACGCCAGCAGAGCTTCGCAAACGGCGCTCCCTCAGTGACCTCTGTCTCGTGGAGCCTCTGCCCATGTTTACCGAAACCGCCGTCAAGCTCGCCCCGCCCAAGATCGAACGCATGCCGCCCCGCCGCATCGCTGGCCTCATGGAGCGGCACGACATGCGCAACTCGAACTCGATCCCCGCGCACTGGCAGCGCTTCCAGCAATATATCGGCCACATCCCCAATGCCGTGCCGGGCGTCGCCTACGGCGTCGTCGCCGACGGCGATGGCGACTTCTGCACCTATATGTGCGGCCAGGAGGTGACCTCGACCTCCGACCTGCCCGCCGGCTTCGAAGTGCTCGAACTGCCCGCCCGCCGCTGGGCCCGCGTCACCCATTCGGGCCACATATCGACCATCCGCTCGACCATCCAGGCGATCTTCGACCAGTGGCTGCCGCAGTCCGGCTACCGCCAGGCCGAGCAGATCAACTTCGTCGAGTATTACGGCCCCGATTTCAACGCCGTGACCGGGCTCGGCACCTGCGAGATCTGGATCGGCCTTGCCGACTGATGCTCTGGCACCCCGCTCTGGGGCGGGCTATATCCGCCCCATGAGCACCCTCCCCTTTGCCGACTCCAAGACCCTGAGCCACTCCGAGCAGGAAGAAGGCACCGTCTTTGCGCCGAAATTCGACGCGCACGGCCTCGTCACCGCCATCGCGCAGGAGGCGGGCAGCAATCGCGTGCTCATGGTCGCCCACATGAACGCCGAAGCCCTGCGGCTCACGCTCGAAACCGGCGAAGCGCACTACTATTCCCGCTCGCGCCAGAAGCTATGGAAGAAGGGCGAAAGCTCGGGCGAAATCCAGAAGGTGCTGGAGCTGCGTACCGACTGCGACCAGGACGTGATCCTGATGCAGGTCGAGCAACTCGGCCACGGCGCCGCCTGCCACACCGGCCGCAAGAGCTGCTTCTACCGCATCGTGGAGCCGACCGGCGAACTCCGCCACACCGGCGAGCCGCGGCTTTTCGATCCGAATGTGATATACTCGCGCTGATCAAACGTCCCGGAGAGGGCCAATGGTGGACTTCCCACGCATCTCGCTCGACCCGTCCGTCATGGGCGGACGGGCTTGCATCGCTGGCACGCGCGTCACCGTCGGCATGATTGCCGGCCAGGTCGGCGCCGGCCGCAGCGTCGATGATCTGGTGGAAGAATACCCTTATCTGGTGCGCGAAGACGTACTCGAAGCGATCCGCTATGCAGCCTGGCTGGCGGAGGAGCGTGAAATCCAGCTCGCCGCCGAGTGAAGCTGCTCGTCGACATGAATCTTTCGCCGCGGTGGGCGGCGTTTCTCGTCGCTGAAGGTCATGATGCGGTTCACTGGTCAAGTGTCGGGCCTCCGTCGGCGCCGGACGCTGAAATCATGGCGCACGCCGCGACAGGTGGCTTCGTAGTCCTCTCACACGACCTAGACTTCGGGACGATCCTTGCGGCCTCGGGCGATGCGACACCGAGCGTCGTCACCATTCGCGCCGACGACCTCGCCATCGATTCCATCGGCCCTGCCGTGGTCGCCGCGCTGCGCCAGTTCGAGCACGAACTAGCGGTCGGAGCACTTGTGCTGGTCCAACCGCACCGTACGCGGGCGCGGCTGTTGCCACTGGGCGATCGCTCGGCTCAATAGTGCGGCGGTGGCGGCTCCGGTAGGGCCAGCGCGGGGTGCGCTTCGACGTCGCGCAGTTGCGAGCCCAGATTGCCGAGCTCGCGCTTGAGGGCCTCGATCTCCTTGAAGTGGAGCGCCAAGGCCTGATTCAGTTCCTCGATCGTCCGCTCCTGGAACGCGACCGTGGTCTCCAGCTGTTCGATGCGGGCTGACAGGGCGTCGCTGCTCATGTGCTGGCCTCCCTCGGCCGCGGGTCAAATGCCGGGACCAGCAACAACCCGGTGATGAAGCCGCCCAGATGCGCCTGCCAGGCAATTCCCGTCGACTGCCCGATCAGCATCGGCAGGAAAGGCACGGCCGCATTGAGGATGACCCAGACGGCGATGAAGAAAGCGGCCCTCTGGTTGCTCGCGAGTTCGCCCAGCCGCGCCGTACGACGGCCGAGCACTCGTGTCGCGCCGGTCTCCGGATCGCGGGCAACGATTACCGGCTGGAACATGAAACGGCAGGCCGCGCCCGTGAGCCCGGCAATTCCGCCCGAGGCCCCCACGAGCACCTGCAGCTCCGGCAGCGTCGTTGCGGCGAAGAAGACCGCCCCCGCCAGCGCGCTCGCAAGGAACAGAATCACCGTGGGAGTTGCCCCGTAGCGACGCGCGACCGGCGTGCCGAAAATGGCGAGCCAGGCGCAATTGAATAAAAGATGCTCCCATCCGGCGTGCAGGAACGCGTGCGTGAAGCCGGTCCACAGCAGCGGTATCCACCCCCATTCGAACTCGGCCGGCGCAATCAGCCGCAGCGGGATGAACCCGAGCCAGTAGACCAGCGTCAGATCCCCCGACTCCTTAAGAACGAAGGCTCTGGCGAGATGGACGGCTACCATCAACCCGACCAGTGCCGTCACCACGCCCGGCACGAGGAAGATCGGCTGGCTGCCGCCAGGGTGCTGGATTTCCTCGCCTTTTTGTCCGTCGCTCATCAAAACTCCCGGGTTTCCGGGCTTTCTAGCCCAATCCCCTGACTTATCCACACACCGCCCGCCGCGTTAACCCTAACAAATGTTTAAAGGCGATTTCCGCATCGTGTTTTGTCACTCTGTTTGCAGGCGGCGTTCATCCCCTCCCCGGGGACGGTGCTGGGGTTCGGGAACCGGGTATAAGATGCAAAAGGCCAGCACCAAGGCGTTGTTCGACTATTGGAACGCCCTGCGTGGATCGCGTAGCGCTCCCGACCGGCGCGATATCGATCCGACGCGCATCCGGTCGGCTCTCGCCAACACTTTCATTCTCGAACTCACCGATGCCAACGAGTTCGATTTCCGCCTCGCCGGCTCGCACCTCTGCACAGCCTACGCCCGTGAACTCAAGGGCCGCTCCTTTTCGCGTCTGTGGCACGAACGTGACCGCGACGCCATCGACACCCTGGTCCGCGCCGTCACCGAGGACCATGCGGTTGCCCTGGTCACCTTCCAGGGCACGACGGCGGTGCACACGCGCCTGTCGGTCGAAACGATCCTGCTGCCGCTTCGCCACAACGGCAGCACCCACCAGCGCATCCTGGGCGCCATGACGTCCCTGGACGAGCCCTACTGGTTCGGCGTCCAGCCGGTGCTCGAGCAGCGCATCACCGGACTGCGGCTGATCTGGCCGGACGACGTCGCGCTCAACAGCTTCGCGAGCGATATCGCTGCCACCGTTCCGGCCGACGACATCGCCTTCGCGACGGGTTCGGCGCACGCCCTTTCGCCCATGTCGGCCACCGTTTTCGGCCGTTCGGCGCGTCGCTATGCACATCTTGCAGTGATCGACGGCGGCCGGCGGTAAAAAAACCGCCTGTTCCCGGCAATCCGCGCCGCAGGTCTTACATTCAGTTAACCAAGCATGGATTAGCCTGTGCGGGTCAACGACTTGGGACCCGGCGGTCGCAGCATGCTCACCGACAATACCCGCCTCGCGCGGCCCACGCGCACCTATGCTCAGCTTCCGCAGTTCCAGCGCGTGAAGGTGTCGCTGCTGGGGCGCTACATGCTGAGCGACCGGCGTGAGTTTCCCTGCCAGGTCCTCGAGATGTCCCCGGGCGACGCGGTCGTCGTCGCCCCTGTCTCCGGCGCGTCCGGCGAGAAGGTCATCGTCTACCTCGATCACCTCGGCCGCATCGAAGGCGATGTCAGCGAAATCATGGATGGCGGCTTCCGCATGGCGGTCGGTGCCACCTCGCGCAAGCGCGACAAGATGGCGGCCCAGCTCACCTGGCTCGCCAACAAGGACATCCTGAACCTGCCCGAGGATCGCCGCCACGAGCGCGTCGTCCCCGACAATCGTCACTCGACCGTCGTGCTTGACGACGGCCGGCGCTACAACTGCAAGATCATCGACATCTCGTTGTCCGGCGCCGCCATTGAACTCGCTGTCCGCCCCGCCATGGGCACGCCGGTAACCCTGGGCCGCATGCGCGCCCGCGTCGTCCGCCATTTCGGCGACGGCGTCGCCGTCGAGTTCGTCTCCGCCCAGGAGATGCTGACGGTCGTGCAGCAGAACCTGCGGATCAACTGAGCTAACTCCAGCACTGGCAAGACTTTTCGCGGACGTTTCGTGGCTAACGAAGCGTAACCGCGAACGATCGAATTCGCATAAAAACTAGCTTGCAGTTTTTCGGTCGGGGCAATTTGCCCCCGGCATCTTGGTCACCGTCAGGGGGCCTCAGAAGATGCCAAACGAAATCAAGCAGTTCTTCTCGATCGCAGCAGTCTTCGCGATGGTGCTGTTCATCCTCGTCATGCCGGCGCGTGCCGATCAGGTCGATTTCACCAACCCGGCCTTTGCGCCAGCCGGTGGGATCACCAGCATCCCCGTCGGCGCGTCCGATTTCTGCAAGGCCAACCGTTCCGAGTGCAAGGCCAACCCCAATGCGGTCGCGGCGACCACGCTGACCGACAAGCGCTGGAACGAGCTGGTGCATGTCAACAACCTCGTCAATGCCGCCATCACTCCGGTCACCGACCAGGATCTCTACCGCGTTGCCGAGCTCTGGGCCTATCCCGATGCCGGGTCGGGCGATTGCGAGGATTTCGCGCTCGCAAAGCGCAAGGCGCTGATCGAACTGGGCTGGAACGCCTCGACACTGCTGATGACCGTGGTGCGCCAGCCCAATGGCGAGGGCCACGCCGTGCTGCTGGTCCGGACCGATCGCGGTGACGTCGTGCTCGACAACCAGGACGGCCGCGTCCTCGTCTGGAACGAGACGCCCTATACCTTCCTCAAGCGTCAGTCGCAGGCCGATGCCGCGCAATGGGTCGATCTGCTCGACGACCGCGCTACCTTCGTTGCCTCGAAGTAGGGTATTCCCGCAGAGCCGCCCACGGCGAAAGCAGGGATCCAGCTCGCAGCTGGCGCGGTCGGTGAAATGGATCCCTGCCTTCGCAGGGATGACAGCTGGTGGAGGTAGAGGCGACCTGCCCTAACTCTACTCAGGCAGTGATTGCGAAGAAGCCGCCGACATAGATGAGGCCGGTAATGAAGGCCCATCCGAACGACACGAACGCAGCGACGAGCGCCATGGCCAGCGACAGCGTACCCTGCTTGTCCCGCTGCCAGCCCATCTGCAGCATGATGTAGGGCCCGCACACGAAGCTCATGCCGACATGGCCGAGCGTGTGCAGGAACGTCTTGCCGTCATAGCGCAGCATGGCCTGCGTCTTGGCGATGCCTTGATACAAATGCGTGCCCATGCCGGCCACGGTGAGACCGACGGCCATGATCAATCCGGCCAGCAGCAATTCCCTAAGCATCAGCGCCCCACGCACCACAACTTAACGCTTTGTTAAGCATAGCAGGCGCCCTCTTGGCTGTCATCCGACGCGCGCAATGACTGGTTAATTCTCACATGTCCGGCAACGCCGTACACGCCTCTCATCATCATTCGATCGGCTTCAATCTTGCCGCCCTCGCCGCGGCATTGCTCCTGCTCGGCGTAGGCGCAGCCTACCTTCTCGATGCCGCAGCGCGCAACGCCACGGCCGAAGCTCATCGGCTTGATACTGAAACAACCCTTACTCGCTCGCTCGGCGGCGTCGAGCTCGAGATCCCGCTGGCCTGGTTCCGCTACGAGGAACAGCGCATCGAGGGATATGCCAAGCAGATCGACCTGCGCTTCGACCTTCCCCTGGGCGCCGAAGGCGAAACCGAGGCCGTCGACATCACCTTGCTACCGCGCAGCCGCGTCCGGCCAAGCTCTGCCCTGCTCGACGGCGTCTACCTGCACCAGTTCATGGATGAGCAGTTGAACGGCCCGCCCGGGCTGATCGGCAAGCCGCTGAAGGCCGACGAAGGCTATGCCGACGAGGCCGTCTGGTACGACCCGCTCTCGGCCAACCCGTTCGTCGCGAAATGTTCGGCGGTTGTGCCGGGCGGCCCCAGCCAGTGCCTGCGGACGGTGCACCTGCGCCCGGGCGTCGCCGCCATTTTCACTTTCCCCGAAGCCGTGCTGTCGCACTGGCGGGAGTTCGACACCTCGGTGGACGCACGGCTGCGGCAGATCGGGGCGTTGTAGGCACGCCAACGGCACCCACTCTCAGTCGTCATCCGCGGGCTTGACCCGCGGACCCATGCATAAGCGCCTACCGCACCGGCCTATGGGTGCCCGGGTCAAGCCCGGGCATGACGGCGCGTTTGGTTGGCACGTCGTGCAACCGAAAAGCCGTCAGTGGATCTCATCCAGATCGACGTCGAGGATCGCCATCTGGAAGTTGTAGGACCGGTCGCCGTCCTCGTCGTCGACATAGATGAGGCCGAGGAATTCCTCGCCCAGATAGACCTCGACGCTGTCGTTCTGCTTGTTGCGCGGGCGCACGTCGAGGTTCTTGTTGTTGAACTTCTGCTGCAGGAATTTCTGCAGCTTGATGATCTCGGGATGGTTCATTGCTGGCCTCTCGCGGTTCAGATTTGCGCGCACAATAGGCATTGCGGCCCGCCGGGCAATCCCGGGAAGCGCGATTTTTCACTCTGATATCGATTGATGTCTTGCGCCAGCCTCAGCCGGTCAGGTCCTGCACGCCGTGCGTCTGATCCATCACCGAGGCGGGATGGGCCGTGCCGGCCTCGCCGATGACGCGCGCCGGAACACCGACCACGGTGACCCGCGGCGGCACTTCCTTGACCACCACCGAGCCCGCGCCGATGCGTGCGCAGTCGCCGACCTTGATATTGCCCAGCACTACGGCATGGGCGCCGATCAGCACGCCATTGCCGATCTTTGGGTGCCGGTCCTCTTCGGACTTGCCCGTCCCGCCCAGGGTCACGCCCTGGAGGATCGAGACATTGTCGCCGATGGTCGCCGTCTCGCCGACCACGAAGCCGGTGGCATGATCGAGCAGGATCCCCTTGCCGATGCGGGCGGCCGGATTGATGTCCACCTGGAACACCGAACTGGAGCGGCTCTGCAGGTACAGCGCGAAATCCTTGCGCCCCATGTGCCACAGCTGGTGCGCGAACCGGTGCGTCTGGATGGCGTGGAAGCCTTTGAAGTACAGGAACCCGTCGACCGCCTTGTGCAGCGCCGGATCACGCTCGAGCGTCGCCGCGAGATCAGCGCGCGACTCGAGCCCGATTTCGGGACGCGCGGCGAGCGCATCGCGGAACGTCTGGCGGATCAGGTCGGCGGAGACGTCGGCATGGTCGAGCCGCTCGGCGAGGCGATGCGCCAGCGCTTCCTCGAAGCTCGAATGGTTGAGCACGTTCGAATAGACGAGATTGGCCAGCGCCGGCTCAGCCTGCGCCACCTGGCGGGCGCCCGAGACCACGGCATCCCAGACCGGATCGATCGCGGCGATCTCTGCTGATTTGAGGTTCGTGCTCATTGGTCTCTCCATCGGCGGGTGCCGATATAAGCCAAGTCATACTCCGATACCAACCCCTAGCGCACAAATTCGTGCGCGTGCGGAATGGATCGCCGAATAGTTACTTATGCGGAGTGCCGCGCGAGGAATTCCAGTGCTGCGGCCTTGTAGGTCTTGTCGCCCGTCGCCCGCATGTGATCGCGCCGTTCGATGGTGAACGCCTCGCCGTGCGGGAGGAGTGACGCCAGCCCCTCGGCCGACCCCGCCATGTCGTCCTCGCTCCCCACGGCGACCAGCACGGGACCGGTGATTTGCCTGACGCTCGCTTCCGGCATCGGCTCGCGCGAATTGACCATGCAGGCGGCGAGCGCTGCCCGATCGGCCTTGTTGTGGTCGGCAAAGATCCGGAACTGCCGCGCCGTGCGGCCAGTGACCTGATCGAGCGACTCGGCGGTCAGCCCCTCGATGATCTCCTCGCTGTCCTCGAGCCCGCTCATCAGGTTGACGCCCATGCCGCCCCACACCCCGGCGACGACGCGCTCGGGATGATTGAGCATGAGATAAGCCGCAATGCGCGCGCCCATCGAATAGCCCATCACCGGTGCGCGTTCGATCTTCAGGTGATCGAGCAGCCGCCGCGCGTCCTCGGCCATTTCGTGGGCGTAGTAGAGTTTCGTGTCATACAGCTTTCGCGACGCCCCGTGTCCGCGATTGTCGTAGGTGATCGGCTGGTACCCTGCCCCGGCCAGCGTCTCGACCCAGCCCGTATCGATCCAGTTGATCTTCCCCGACGAGCCGAAGCCGTGGATCAGGAGGATCGGCTTTCCCTCCCCATGCACCTCGTAGGCAATGCCGATACCGGCCGAACTGAACTCGGGCATGGGGGCTCCATTTGGTAGCGGAGGAGCGACTTGATCCCCCAGTGGGCACGATCCCGCCTAATACACAGGGTGTCATCCCTGCGAAAGCAGGGATCCATCTCTCCTCCGGCGCGGACGGTGACGTGGATCCCTGCCTTCGCAGGGATGACAATCGAGAATGTGGCCGTTATGTTCGCGCCGACTTCGAACCGGGGACTTTTCCGATGGCACACGAGAGCACGCCGCACTTCCACAATACCGAGGGGCTGCGCTCCATCCAGATCGGATCCAAGGAGTTCCAGTGCGTCGGCGCCCTGCCCCCGTTCGACCACCCGCATGTCTATCTGGACATGGGCAAGGACAACGAGATCGTCTGCCCCTATTGCTCGACGCTCTATGTCTACAACCGCGAGCTCGCCCCCGGCACGTCCGAGCCGCTCTCGGCCATCTATCACTCCGAAGCCGCCTGATTCCGCTTGATGTCCGGTAACGGACGCGCGGTCTATGTCGCCGGCGCCGGCATCGCCGGGCTGACCCTCGCGCTCGCCCTCGCCAAGTTCGGCGCGACCGTCGTCGTGCTGGAGCGCCGCGACAGCGTGCAGGAAGTCGGCGCGGGCCTCCAGATCAGCCCCAACGCGCGAAAAATCCTCAACCGGCTCGGACTCGACAAGGCGCTGGGCGAGGTCGCCTTCGAGCCCGCCGGCATCGACGTCATCCCCTATGGCGCGAAAAAGCCACTGGTGACGCTCGAGCTCGGCCGCACGATCGAGCAGCGCTTCGGCGCGCCCTATGCGGTGATGCACCGGGCCGACCTCGCCGAGGTGCTCTACCGAGCCTGCAAGCGCTTCGCCAATATCGACATCCTGTTCGGCGTCCGCGCCTACGATGTCGTCAGCCACGCCCGCGGCGTGTCGGTGACGGTCGACGAGGCCGACGGCAAGTCGCGTTCGGCCCGCGCCTTCGCCTTCATCGGCGCCGATGGGGTGAACTCGCGCACCCGCACGGGCATCCTGATGGGGCCCGAGCCAAGCTATACCGGCGCCGTCGCCTGGCGGGTGACGCTCGAGCAGAACGCGCTGCGCGGCGTCATCGCCGAGGATCGCACCACCCTCCTCTGGGGCCCGGGATATCACGCGGTGACCTACCCTTTGCCCCACCGCAAGCAAGTCAACATCGCGCTCTTTGCCAAGGTGAAGCGCGAGGTGGCGTTCGGCGACGATCCGCCCAAGGCGCCAAAACTGCCCTGGGCCGCGATCAAGAGCCGCCAGTTCGATGCAATCCTTTCGGCCGCCGGCGAATCGTGGGGTTTCTGGCCGCTTTCGACCGTCGAAACCGACACCTGGACCGAAGGCGGCGTCGGCCTCATCGGCGATGCCGCGCACGCCATGCTCCCCTTCCAGGCGCAGGGCGCCGTCATGGCCATCGAGGATGCCGCGATCCTCGCTCCACTGCTGATGACCGAGCCAGATGCCGCCGATGCGCTCCGCCGCTACGCCGCGATCAGGAAGCCCCGCGTCGAGCGCGTGCAAAAACTGTCGCGCTCCAATGGCTTTGCCTTCCATCTCGAATGGCCGTTCACGCTGGCCCGCAACGCCGTGGTGAAACTCCAGGGCCCGCGCGGGCATTTGCAGCGGCTGGGCTGGCTCTACGGCTACGACGTCGCGCCCGATCCGACGCCGCTCGTTGCGCGGCGCTAGCAGCCGCGTTCATCCGCCGCGCTTGCGCAATCCGCGGTCGCTGTGTCAACTGCGCCCGCCATTCTGAGAAAATCCCGCCTGATGCCCGTTTCGCCCCAGTCCAACCTGACGCTCGCCTGCGTCCTGCTGACCATCTTCCTCGATATGCTCGGCTACGGCATCATCCTGCCGGTGCTGCCGCAGCTGATCGGCGAGCTGTCGGGCGGCAGCGTCGCGCAGGCGGCGGTGATCGGCGGCTATCTCGTCTTTGCCTATTCGTCGATGCAGTTCCTGTTCGGCCCCGCGCTGGGCGGATTGAGCGACCGTTTCGGCCGCCGCCCGATCATCCTGATCGCGCTTGCGGGCCTGACCATCGACTACACCATCATGGGCTTTGCCAATTCGCTGGTGCTGATCTTCATCGGCCACACCATCGCCGGCATTTCGGGCGCCTCGGTCGCGACCGCGACGGCCTACATCGCCGATATCACTCCCAAGGAGAACCGGGCGCATCGGTTCGGGCTCATCGGCGCTGCCTTCGGCCTCGGCTTCATCTTCGGCCCGGTGGTCGGTGGCCTGCTCGGCGAGCTCGGCCCGCGCTGGCCTTTTTACGCCGCGGCCTTCCTTGCCGGCGCGAACCTCCTGTTCGGCTTCTTTGTCCTCCCCGAAAGCCTCGGCAAGGACAAGCGCCGCCCCTTCAACATCCGCCGTGCCAACCCCTTCGGCGTGCTGCTGAGCCTGGGCAAGAACAATCCGGTGGTGCTCTGGCTGCTCGCGACGCTCGGCATCTTCGTCCTAGCCAGCCAGTCCTTCCCCTCGGTCTGGAACTTCTTCACCATTGAAGTGCTGAGCTTTTCCTCGGCCCAGATCGGCGTCGCGCTCGGCTGCTTCGGCATCGGCTTTGCCGCGAGCCAGGCCTTCCTCGTCGGCATGCTGTCAAAGAAGATCGGCGAGTGGTCGACCGTGCTGCTCGGCATGCTCTGCGCCGCCATCGCCTTTATCGGCACCTCGCTGATTCACTCCGAGCTGCCGCTCTACTTCTTCCTGATCTTCGGCTCGCTCGCCGGCATGGCCGGCCCCGCCATCAACTCGCTGATGTCGCGCCAGGTCCCCGACGACGCTCAGGGCGAACTGCAGGGCGCCATCAACGCCGCCAACTCGCTGGCCTCGATCCTCGGACCGCTTCTGGCGACCCAGCTCTTCAGTGCCTTCACCCGCGAAAAAGGCGGACCGGACTATTTCCCCGGAGCGCCCTTCCTCGGCGCCGGCATCCTCGTCCTCGTCGCGGCGGCGCTCTTCATCTACACCGTCCGCCGCTTCGACCTGATGCACCGCCCGCGCGTGTCCAAGAAAGACTACGTGCACGAGCAGCCCCAGCCCGGCCAGCAGCAGCCGACGCCGCACGACGAAGCCAATGGCAACGGCAAGTAGCCCAAACGAAAAAGGGCGCGGCCACAGCCACGCCCTTCACATTCGTCCTGGGGGCTGACGCCTAGTCGACGTCCGCCACCTTGTCCGCATAGCCCGTCACCCGAGCTGCGAGCGAGGCTTCCATGAAGTCGTCGAGATCGCCATCGAGCACGGCCGCCGTGTTCGACGTCTCGTGACCGGTGCGCAGGTCCTTCACCATCTGGTACGGTTGCAGCACGTAGCTGCGGATCTGGTGGCCCCAGCCGACATCGGTCTTGGCGGCGGACTCGGCGTTGGCCGCCTCCTCGCGCTTCTGCAGCTCGATCTCGTAGAGCCGGGCGCGCAGCATGTTCATCGCCGTGGCGCGGTTCTTGTGCTGGCTGCGCTCGGCCTGGCAGGCAACGATCACGCCCGACGGGATATGCGTAATGCGGATGGCAGAGTCGGTGGTGTTCACGTGCTGGCCACCGGCGCCCGACGAGCGATAGGTGTCGACCTTGAGATCGGACTCGTTGATCTCGATGTTGATGGTCTCGTCGACCACCGGATAGACCCAGGCGCTCGAAAAGCTGGTGTGCCGGCGCGCCGCGCTGTCATAGGGCGAAATGCGGACCAGCCGGTGCACGCCCGACTCGGTCTTCATCCAGCCATAGGCATTGTGGCCCGAAACCTTCACGGTGGCGGACTTGATGCCGGCTTCTTCGCCGTCATGCATTTCCATCACCTCGACCTTGAACTTCCGCCGTTCCGCCCATCGCGTGTACATGCGCAGAAGGATATTGGCCCAGTCCTGGCTCTCGGTGCCGCCGGCGCCCGAGTGGATCTCGAGATAGCAGTCATTGCCGTCGACTTCGCCGGAGAGCAGCGTTTCGACCTGCGCCGAGCGCGCGTCCTTCAGCGCCTCCTGCAGAGCCTCTTCGGCTTCCTTCACGACCTCGGCGTCACCTTCCGCCTCGCCCATCTCGATGAGCTCGGAATTGTCGCGGATCGCAGCCTCGAAGCGCTTCACGCCGCTGATCTGGCTGTCCAGCTCGTCGCGGCGCTGCATGATCGGGCGCGCCTTTTCCGGGTCGGCCCAGAAGTCGGGGTGCTCGGTGCGGGCGTTGAGATCGTCTAGTCGTGCCTGGGCTGTATCCCAGTCAAAGATGCCTCCTCAGCAGGTTCAGCACCTGCTCGATTTCGGCAATGGTCTTGGTCGTTTCGGCGCGCATTCCATATCCTCGAAAGCCTTGCGGCTCATGTAGTTGAGACCAAGGTCGCGATCAACCCGTTCTTCCCCGCGTCACCCGGCCATGTTAGGCAACGCGGGAAGTTGAGGGGCCATTTCGTGAGTGAACCCATCGAGGGCGTGAGCTTCGTGTCGAGCGGCACGCCGGAGGCCGATCGTGCCGCCGCCATGCTGCGCGAGCGCTATGGCGATGTCGGCCTCGACGACGCCCGCGTCATCGTCGCGCTGGGCGGCGACGGCCTGATGCTGCAGACCCTGCACGGCAAGATGGGCACCGGCGTTCCCGTCTATGGCATGAACTTCGGCACCGTCGGGTTCCTGATGAACAACTACACTGCCGACGGGCTCGCCGAGCGCCTTGCCGCCGCCAGCCCCACCGACATCTATCCGCTCGAAATGCAGGTGAAGCTTCAGGACGGCAGCGAGGCCACCGCGCTCGCGCTCAACGAAGTCTCGCTGTTCCGCATGACCTACCAGGCCGTGAAGGTGGAGATCATCGTCGACGGCCAGACCCGGCTCGACGAGCTGATCTGCGACGGCGTGCTGCTGTCGACGCCTGCCGGCTCGACCGCCTACAATCTCTCGGCGCACGGCCCGATCCTGCCGATCGAGGCCAAGCTCCTCGCCCTGACCCCGATCTCGCCCTTCCGGCCTCGCCGTTGGCGCGGCGCCGTGCTCAACAACGACGCCGTGGTGACCTTCATCACCCGCGAACCCGAGAAGCGCCCGGTCAGCGCCGTCGCCGACAATGTCGAGTTCCCCCGCGTGCTCGAGGTCACGGTGCGCGAGAACCGCAGCCGCAAGGCGACTCTGCTGTTTGATCCCGGCTCGGGCCTCGAAGAGCGCGTGCTGGCGGAACAGTTCAGCTACTAGGCGGCCAGTTCGGCCCTGATCGCCCAAGCCCCACCAGCTGTCACCCCTGCGAAGGCAGGGGTCCAACCTCCACCTGCGCTGGCTGAACCGTGGATCCCTGCCTGCGCAGGGATGACAATCGAGTTTCTGGAAGCGGCCTGCCCTCAAGCCGCCGGCAGCGCCAGCCGGTCTTCGACGGCGATCTGCGGCAGCGGCATCGACGCGTCGGTGCCGCCGGCAAACCCCGCCATCACCCCGCGCGCGGCCTTGCGGGCGAGGATGACATTCTGCTCGCTGAGGTAGGCAAAGGCCTCCTCGAGCTCTACCGGTATCGCCCCGTCGTGATCGGCGATGAGTTCTTCCGTCAGAGCAGTCACCACGAAATGGCGGGCCGCCAGATCGTCGGCTAGGTCCGCCGAGCGCGCGTGGACGATCAGGCGGGCGAGGAGATTGCGGACCGCCTCGCTGAGCCCGCAGCGCGCGAACAGCGCATTCAGCGACGCCCGGCTGCCGCGATCGAGCAGCGTGAATACCTTGTCCCTCACCACGCCGCTGAGCTGGGCGATGCAATCGGCAAAAAACAGCACATGGCCCTGGACGAGCGCGTGCAGCATGACGCGGGTCGAAACCTGCTCGGCGTCGATCAGTTCGGCCGCGTAAGGGGCACGGCCCGAGGCGGCCTCCTCCTCGCCGATGGCGGTGAGCGCGGTGTCGGTCGCGTCACGCAGGATGCGCCCGAGCCGGTTCGGCGCGATGGCGCCGGCGACGATGCGGGCGCCGGTCAGCGCCGCGGCAACCGCCTTGACCAGAATCAGGCGCGCATCTGCCGGCAGGTCGTCCCGGTCGAGCAGCAGGCCGCGGATCTCCGCGTCCTCCGTTCCGAGGCCACGCGCGAGGCCGCGGAAGGTGGCTGCCGACAGCACCACATCGGGTCGGCCGAGCAGCGAAACCAGAACAGGTCGGTCATTGGTTGCGACAAGCGCCTCGGCCACACGCACGCTCAGTCGCTCACGCATGCCGACGGCGAGCAGCAGTGCAGCGTCGCCGCCACGAATGACTGTGAGGATGTCGGTATCGACCAGCGCCGGCGAATATTGCGCCACAGCGCGCGCGATGATCGCGCTGTCCTGCAGCAGCGCCAGCAGAATCGGCCGCGGCGCCTCCATGGCATGCAGCAGGCCATAGGCCAGCGCACCGCGCACGCGCACCGACGGGTCGTCGAGGAAGTTGATCAGCGCCGCGTATAGCGCCGCGTGCTCGTCGGCCGGGCCGTAGTGGTTGAGATAGGCGAGCGCCGCCAGATGGGCCGCCTGCCCCCGCTCCTCACTGTCGCTCGACTGGCTCAGTGCGACGAAATCCTGGTAGGCGACCATGAGGCTCTCCGGCTGACAGGGAGACGCTAGAGGGCAAGCCTTAAGGAACGGTTCACCATAATTTCCAACCGCCAGAGGCTACTGCCCCTGGCCGTAGAGCTGGACGAACAGCGCACCGCCCTGGGACTCGTCTTCGGGGCTCATCAGCACGCGGCCAGTGACATCGCCCTCGGTGCTGAACATGGACGTGAAGGACATATCGTCCGGTCCGAACCGCGATGGGACCGCGACCTCGGGCCACTTCGAAGGATCCGCCGCCATCTGCTGGGTGGCAAAGCGCGTGTCGATGGCGCCATCGTGCTTACCCACGAGCACGCCATAGACCTCGCGGATCGTCCGCGCCTCGCCATGACTGTAGAAGATCGAGGGGTTGGCCCTGGCCTGCTTCGGAAACAGCGCCGCCGCGCTCTGGTCAGGATTGGCGAGGCCGGCGGTGAAGAGCTTCTCTGCCCCCTGTGCCCCGAGGAAATGCGCGATATAGAGCTCGCCCGGACTCGGCATCCGCCCGAACTTTTCGAACAGATATTCACCGTTCGCCCGCGTGAACGCCGCCGCCATGTCGGACGCCACCGCCGGGTTCTCGCGCAGCGCGAGAATTTCGGCTCGTACCTTCTTGTCGGGGACATAGTAGTCGCCATCCGAATCGACCTGAATGGCGTTCGCGTATTCCTCGTAGCCGAGCCGGGGCCCCTGCTCCTTCATCACCTGCAGCCAGGTGCTGTCGAGGAACTGGAACAGGCCCGTGGCGCTCGAGGTCGCCGCCTTGGCTTCCGGATTGAGGCTGCTCTCGCGGATCGCCGTCTGCAGCAGATAGTCGAAGTCGACGTCGCTCTTCGCCCCTGCCGTGTCCATGGCATAGGCGAGCGGCTGCGGCACCGTGATCGGCTTTACGCCACCCATCGACTCAGAAGTCCGGCTGCTAACGTTCGGTTAACCAATCGCCTGCCGCCGGTTAACGAAGCGTTTACGCTCCGAACCGGCTGACCAGCGCATCGATATCCGGCCGATCGCGATCCTCGATCACCGCCGTCGGCGTGCCGATATGCACGAATCCCACGAACCGCTCGCCGCCGCGCGCGCCAAGCGCCGCCTGCGCCTCGGGGTCGAACGCGAACCAGCGCGTCACCCAGCTGGCCGCAAAGCCCATGGCGAAAGCGGCGTTGCAGAGGTTGAACGCGACCAAACCGGCGGAGAGCAGTTGCTCGAGTTCAGGCGCCTTGGGGTTCGGCCTGGGTGAGGAAAGCACGCCTATCGTGAGCGGCGCTGGCAGGAACTGCCGCCGCTCGATATTGAGCCCGGCTTCATCCAGCTCCGGCCGCCGCTTCTTGGCGATCGCGGCAATGGCCTCGCCCGCCTTCTCGCGTGCGTCCCCCTCAATCAGGATCAGCCGCCACGGGGTGAACTTGCCGTGATCGGGAACACGCATGCCGATCGTAAGGATCTCGCGCAGCTGCTCGGGCGTCGGCCCCGGGTCCTTGAGAAAACCGATACCCACCGAGCGGCGGGTCTTGAGATAGTCGAGCAGCGGAGCGTTGATGGTCATGGGTCTCACCTTGCGAGCGTGCGGACCTTATGACACAGCTTTTCCCCAATCCAAGCGCAGGAAGCGCAAGTTTGTTGCGCGTCCCGTAAGGACGTTCGTTGCGGGGACGGTAGGTGAAGCTCAGGGTCTTGATCGGCATGCTCGCGCTGGCGGCGCTGCTCGCACCCGCCTTCGCGCAGGACGCGCCAGTCCCCCTGCCCCGCCGCGCCGACCGCATGCCCGAGGGCGTCCAGCAAGCCGTCGAAGCCGCCGCGGAGTCGGCCGAGGCACTTGCCGGTCTGCCGGCCGAAAACCCCTCGCCCGAAGCCATTGCTTCGGCCGCCGCTGCCGCTGCCGAGGCCGTCGCGGCACAGCTCGATCCGCAACCGGTGACGCTCGTCGCCCGCCTCACCGAAGAAGGCGCAGCCCTGCCCGACGGCATCACCTGGCGCGTGTTCGAAACCCGCACCGATGCCGCCGGCGACCTGATCCTTGCGCAGAAGTCCGACGAGGCCACGGCGCACATGCAGCTGGCTCCCGGCGACTATGTCGTCCATCTCGCCTACGGGCGCGCCCAGATCACCGACACCCTGACGGTCACCGAAGGCGACAACACCAAGCAGCTGATCCTCGATGCCGGCGCCATGCGGCTCAACGCGGCGGTGACGGGCGACGTGCCCATCCCGATCAACCTGCTGCGCTTCGACATCTACACGGCCGGCTCGGAATCGACCCGCACCCTGGTCGCGCAGAACCTGAGCCCCAACGACATCGTCACGCTCAATGCCGGCACCTATCACATCGTCTCGTACTTCGGCGACGTGAACGCGGTCGTGCGCGCCGACCTGCGCGTCGAGCCGGGCCAGCTGACCGAGGCGACGCTCTACCACAAGGCGGCGCAGGTCTCGTTCAAGCTGGTCAGCGAGGCTGGCGGCGAAGCGATCGCCGACATCGACTGGACCATAAAGACCGCTGACGGCCAGACCATCTTCACCCAGACCGGCGCATTCCCGACGACGGTCCTCGGCGAGGGTGACTATCTCGTCTTGGCCAAGCGCGGCGAGCAGGTCTACAACCGCGAATTCCAGGTCCAGTCCGGTCCGCCGCGCGACATCGAAGTGCTGACGACGGTCTACTGACTAGCTCCGGCTCGCATCGCCACGCACCGGGTCATTCCCGCGAAAGCGGGAACCTCTGTTTTCGCGCAACACACCAGCGCAAACTGAGGTCCCCGCTTTCGCGGGGATGACTCCGTGCCAAGGGGACGATCCCGCCAAAAAGAAAAATCAAAAAATCTTCGCAGCCCGTGTCGATTCCCACTGTGGTGCTTCGTCGTGTCGGTGAGAGCGGCCATAACTCGTGCGCCGCGCGGCCCAAGAGGAGACCGAGAATGCGCTTCATGATCATCGTCAAAGCCAGCCCCGAGACCGAAGCCGGCATCATGCCCGGCCCGGAAGCCTTCGAGGCGATGGCCAAGTTCAACGACGAGCTCATCGACGCCGGCGTCATGCTGGCCGGCGACGGGCTCTATCCGTCCAAGGACGGCGCCCGCGTCACCAGCCTCGGCGGTGGCAAGCTGCAGGTGGTCGACGGCCCGTTCGCCGAGACCAAGGAGCTGATCGCCGGCTTCTGGATCATCACCGCCAAGGACAAGGAGGAGGCGCTGAGCTGGGTGAAGCGCATCCCCTTCGCCGACTTCGAGACGATCGAGCTCCGTCGCGTCTACGAGTCCGCCGATTTCGCCGGCGCCGCCCCCGACGAGCTGATCGAGAAAGAAGAAGCCTGGCGCGCCGCCAACGAGAAACCCGTCACCCGGTAAGGGCGACATGACCAGCTTGTCGCGACGGGTCGGATTTGTTCTGATCCGTCGCTATGAACCAGACGGCAACCAACCATCGCGAGACGCAACGCGCCATCGAGGCGGTGTTCCGCCTCGAGCAGGCCAAGCTCATTGCCGGCCTCACGCGCATCGTCCGCGATGTCGGTATGGCCGAGGAGCTGGCGCAGGATGCGCTGATCGTCGCGCTCAACCATTGGCCGGAGAGCGGTGTGCCACGCAATCCGGGCGCCTGGCTGATGCACACGGCCAAGCGCCGCGCCATCGACTATTTCCGCCGCAACAAGATGGCGGCCCGCAAGCTCGAGGAGCTCGGCCACGACCTGCGCGAGGTCGAGGGAACTCCCCCCGACTACGACACCGCACTGGACGATGACGTGGGCGACGACCTGCTGCGGCTCATCTTCACCTCATGCCATCCGGCTATTTCGCCTGAGGCTCGCGTCGCACTCACCCTGCGCCTCCTCGGCGGCCTTACCACCGACGAGATCGCCCGCGCCTTCCTCGCCGCCGAACCGACCATTGCCCAGCGCATCGTGCGCGCCAAGAAATCCCTCGCCGAGGCCGGCTTGCCTTTCGAGGTGCCGGAAGCCGCCGAACGAGCCGAGCGCCTCGCTTCGGTGCTGGAAGTTCTCTACCTCATCTTCAACGAAGGCTATTCGGCCACGGCCGGCGACGACTGGACCCGTCCCCAGCTCTGCGAGGAGGCAATGCGGCTGGGCCGTATCCTCGCCGGCCTCATGCCCAACGAATCCGAAGTGCACGGTCTCCTCGCCCTGATGGAAATCCAGGCCTCGCGCCTCCACGCCCGCACCGGGCCGGATGGCGAACCGATCCTGCTGCTCGAGCAGAATCGCGCCCGCTGGGACCAGCTGCTGATTCGCCGCGGCCTCAATGCGCTCCAGCAAGCCGATGCCCTCGGCGGCGCCGGCCCTTACGCGCTCCAGGCCGGCATTGCAGCCTGCCACGCCCGGGCGAAGCGCGCCGAGGATACAGACTGGCGTCAGATCGCTTCGCTTTACGACACGCTGGCCCTGACGACCCCGAACCCCGTTGTCGAGCTCAACCGCGCCGTCGCGCACGCCATGGCGTTCGGCCCGGCAGCCGGACTGGCGCTCGTCGACGCCAATCTCGCCGGCCATCCGGCCCTTGCCGGCTATCACTTGCTCCCCAGCGTGCGCGGCGATTTCCTGCTCAAGCTCGACCGCCGCGACGAGGCGCGCGCCGAGTTCGAGCGCGCCGCCACGCTCACCCGCAACGAGCGCGAGCGCAGGTTGCTGCTGGACCGGGCCGCCGCTGCTGCGGGCTAGCACTCCAGCCCCGCTTACACGCCGGCTGTCATCCCCTGAATGATTTCGTATCCGAATGCTGCCGTCCGGCTATGAGTGTCACAATCGGCGGTGCTATAGAGCGGCTAGACTTGCAACAGACGCCAGGTGATGGTTCAGCCCGACCGCAGACTAGTCCCTAT
>JAESFU010000259.1_pt1 | contig 50090 bp, 38 predicted proteins | sample 9269461 | NCBI WGS metagenome assembly JAESFU01 (sample SAMN14502556, study PRJNA617107) | algae metagenome | isolation source: Stenomitos rutilans HA7619-LM2 and co-occurring heterotrophs from cave walls | place: USA: Waikapalae cave, Hawaii | collected 2009-07-28
AGGAGGCAGTAATCATCAATGAACCCAACGGTTGCAACGGATTGTCGTAACTCCATGCAATTTTCAGGTAGAACGCAGCTTCTTCCAGCTTAATTTGCTCTCGTTGAGGTAACAAAAGAGGGATTAGTTAGCGATTCAAACGCTTTCTTAGCGACCGTTTCTGCCCGCTGTGATGTTACTTTTTGGTAGCGCAAAGTCGTCTGAATGTTCTGGTGTCCCATCAAGGCTCGGAGTTCCTCAATGCCCATCAAGCCCACTCGTTCGGTAGCAAAGGTGTGGCGGAGGTCATGAATCCGAATGCCTTTCAGGGTTGCTTCCTGGGCAATGAGGTCAGTCCAGTCTTGATGTGCCATGCGGTAGCTCAAGCGGCTGACTTCCAGCGTAAAAGGTTGCTGCGCTGTAAACAATGCCGCACTGCTAGAATGCCTTTGATAGCGACAATAGCGTTCTAATGCTTTTGCGGCAGCTTCACTGTAGAAACACCAACGTTGCTTGTTGCCTTTACCCAGTACCTGAAACTTCCGTTGTTCCAGGTACAAGTCTTGTAGGTCGAGCGCCAGGATTTCGGCAATTCTTGCACCTGTATGATGCAGGAGATAGACCAGGGCATTCAGTCGTAAATCAGAGGCGACTGCACGATACAACACTACAAGTTGTTCAGGCGTCAGATAACGAATGACGGTATCGCTCCGATGTTCGCCTTTCGCTTGATCGGGTTTGCGACGTTTCAATTGCGCGATCGGGTTGGCTTTCAGATACCCCTGCTCCACCGCGAAGTTAAACAATGCCTGGATAATGGCTTGATGACGGTGATGAGTGGTATAGGAAATCGTAGTCAGATTATTGAGATAGTCCTGTAACGTCTGTCGGGTCAAGATTTCGATGGGCGATCGCCCATACTCTTGCAGTAGGGGCATCAGCGTCGATTCATAAGAGCGCAAGGTTGTACGAGCCAAGCCTGGGCGCTGCAAAAAGGCGGTTGTGACTGTAGCAAGGGAAGTAGTCATTTACCTTAATGGATGTGGTCAAAATGACACCGAAACTGAACAAATAATATAGTCTTAAGAGAAATAGATTTACATCTACTTCAATGCCACTTTTACAACCAGAACTGGCTCCAAACCCGGAAGAAACCCTGGCAAATTACGTCCGGCGAGTGCGGATGAGCCTGGGTCTGAGCCAGAAGGAACTGGCAGAGCGAGCAGGGGTTCATTTACAGAGTGTAGGCAAAATCGAGCGGAGGCAGACGACTCGGTTGAAGCAAGGACCCAAGAGCGGCTTGGCTTATGCCCTGAGTGTCCCTGTGGAATATCTGGATGCGATCTGTAAGGGCGTGGCGGTAGAGGCGATCGCCTCCCTCAAGTTCTGCCCCCAATGCTGGGTGCCGGGAACACCACCTGATCCTATGTGGACACACCCGCGTGCCAAGCACTGTTTTGCCTGTGGGAGTCCGTTGCGCGATCGCTGTGGCAGTTGTAAGGAGCTGATCGTGTCGCTCAAATTCCGCTTTTGCCCTTTTTGTGGAAAATCCTACAAGGATACCTGAGTTGCAAATCTCCTAGGCAGACACGAAATAGAAAAGCGAACCTTTTGTCATGCATGGTTCGGTAGAGCTTGCTGTGGCTTACTCCACATTAATGGGGGTATTGGCCCAACTGTAGAAGTCAGGAGCTAGCTTGATCATTTTGTGTATCGTCTCGTCATTCACCCAAAGCACCAATGGAAAACGAAAGGTGCTACGAAACTCATTTCTCATCTGGTTAGTAGCAATCAAAAACTCATCAAGGTGAGTCAAGGTTTCCAGTCCAAACACGATCAAGCATTGTGACGGATGCTCGTTCTTCTGGAGAGCCGAAAAAAGACTCCTGGCCGTTTCGGGTAAAACCAAGATTTGGGGTTCGATCGCATAGTCATCCCTCAAACTCTGGAGTGCTCGTTGCTTCAACGCGTCATCGTTACAGCGCACCAGAATTAGAGAAAAGCGATCGGCGGGTAAAGAAATAGCTCTTGCTAGGCTTCTCAAGGCTCGTCCATTTGGAAAAAGGCGTTGCTCTAAAGGGTTACCGACAACGTTATAACTGCTCAAGGAGATTTCTGAACGCTTTGCCATGATATGCGCTGAAGACTGAAGATGTATGGCTGCAACAGCGAGTTTTACGCTGTAACCAACATCAATTACTAAAAACATTGTTCCCCTGATCGGTCAGTAAATCAGGAGAAGCTTATGAAGTACGGCAACGTAAGCCGCAACTTCTATAGAAGTTGATGAGCTTCTGCCCAGAGGCGAAGACAAAGATTATGAGGACGCCAGTCCGGAGTCGCGATCGTAGATTTGCCCTGACTGAAAAAAGATGCCACCGGATTCTGACTCAAATGCCCTGATGCTAGGTCAAACGAACCTTACCAAACTATTCCCTGCGAGAAAGCATTGCACCCAAACGACTGTACTACAAGGCAAGTCGTTCGCTTATTTTAAGCCATCTTGAGTTCATGTCCAGCAAAATTTTGAGCTGAATCAGGGAATTTAGCTTCTAGACTCAGAGTCCCAAAAGAAGCAGAAACAATCGAATCTACCCATATGCCTCTGATTCACAGTTTTGGCAATCCAGGAGTTTTGTAAAGAAAATTTAAATTCCTTCGGGGAAGCTTCGATCATTCCGGGTATGCAGACACCTGCCAGAAAGATGAAGTGTACTGTTCCTGAATCGTCTTTCGAGTCATGCAAAGCCTACTGAAGCGTATCCTTATTGTCTTAATTGGAATTTTTGCAGTTTGTAGTATTTCAGCCTGTTCCGCTGAATCAGTAGCTGATCAGCCATCTGAGACTTCTCAAAACGTGGCATCGGTCAATTCAGCTAAGGCAGCACAGAACGCAGACTCTAAAAGTCAAAAACCAAGGGAATGCAAAAAATTTCTTGCCTGGTATATTGAAGAGCCGAAGCCTGCCCCTAACTTACCTGGAGGACGGACTTGCTGCAAGGATATCAACAACGACGGTGTATTAGATTGTTCTGCTCCGAAAAAACAGGGCTAAACCTTGTCGAATTAAAGTTATCTAACTTAGGATGACTATTTCTATTGTTGATACTTCTCACATAGCGGTGCTTCCCACTTACGATGTTCTAGCTCGTCTTTCTGCACATGAGTGCAACCAATATCCAATAGACGATTTAACAACGCATTCAGTTCCTCTGCTTTAAGCTTCTCTAAATTTCTAGAAATATCAGCTCTTGCTGCTGGTCTAATATTCTTTTCGGAAACAGCTTTAGAGATTGTTTTTTGCATTTGTCTGATTATCTTTTTAGAAGTCTCTTCAGGGTCTTCTACTTTAAAGGTCTGCTCATCAAAAGAGTAACGTTGCCTAAGAAGGGTGCAGGCTTTTAACATTTCTACCAAGGCTGCCTGTGAATTTCCATAGTAAACAAGATCCGTCGCATAATTGCTATATGAATCAAGTGTGCTTCTATATTGTGAATCTAGAAAGCTACTGATTTCATCATTTTTATTCTGAATTTGAGATTGAGAAATCATGGATACTATCGCAAAGCTAGATATTGCAAATAAGATACTATAAAGAAGAAGCCGAGTTTTTCGACCTTTTTCAAGTGTGAGTTCAGCTTCAACGCGCTTCTGGCTTTCTTTAGCAAATTTTTCCTGTTCCTCTGCGATTCCTTTTTCTAATTGAGCAATTTTTAGACTTTTCTCAGTTTCTTCTAGTTGCTTGCGCTTTATCTCAAGTTCCTTCACCAACTCATCAATTCTGGGTTGTTGTTTGCGAATGAAGGCAACGAGATAATCATGAACGAGTTGATAACGGTCTGCCGGAGTTTCAGGGAGCAGAAAAACTAATCCCGACTGTCTAAAGATCTCAAGGACTAGATCCAGTTTTTGGGCTTCCTTGAGCAAGTCTTTTTCTAACGCTTTTAAGTCTGTTTCTAGTTCATCACGAGTCTTTGAGGGGCGTGTGTTGTTTTCCCCTGTGAGTAAGTACAAGACAAGTCTGGCGGCATTCTCGTTCTCTGCTCCGCAGTCTCGAATAACTCCTTCCAGATAGTTCTGAACCAGGGTTTCTTTTGGGCGATCGCCAAGCAAGCGATACTGTTCAAACGTTCTGATTTTTTCTTCGTGAAGCTGTGCGCCAACAACCTGCAATTCAATGGGACGAATTTCACCCGTCTCTCCGGTCAAATCTTGAACGAGCTGATTAACCAGTGCTTCCTCTAGCGTCAAATGCGATCGGTTTGTCAATCCCTGGATGATTCTCCTGGTATCTTCAGACGAGAAGTTTCTCAGTTCATAGCGATGATCTTTGCTTAAAATGTTGTCATTAATAGGCTTCAAATCATCGTAATGCTCCCATTCCAGCAAGTAATGTAGATAGTCTTCTCTTAGAGAGAGAATGATTTTGATGAATGGAATCTCCAGACAGGCACTCAGGAATTTGAAAAATGCTTGTCGCTCATGGGGATGAGGACAGGAAAAGAAGAATTCTTCAAATTGGTCGAGAATCAAGACAGACAGAAAGTTACGGTCATCATTATTGGAAAGTTGTTGGAGTAGAGTAGCAGGAGAATGAGGAATGGTGATGGGAATGTCTTTTCTTTTTTGAGTTTGTTCGCCTAGTTTTTCGCCTAATTTGTCAACCCAGTTGCTGTAACTACGCAGTAATACGACTACAACATCACGAGCTTTAATCGGTTCTGGCTCTAAGGTTGGAATTAAGCCTGCCTGGATCAGTGAACTTTTGCCCACACCAAGTTGCCCATGTAAAATCGTCAATTTGCAGTCATCACGAGAGACGCGCTCCAGTAAGCGATTCACATCTTGTTGCCGTCCAGAAACAGCAATTTCTTGAGCAATTGTGTCTGTATTTGGTGCGCTGCTTCTTAATTGACGATGGGACTGTAACCTTCCTGCACCGATAAATGCTCGAAGCCCATACTGGCTTTCAATGCTCAATTGTTCGCGCTTAAACTGGAACGCTTTTTCATACTGTTTCTGTTCAAAATAAAGTGTCCTAAGCCTTTCTAAGATATGAATATAGAGGTGGGGATTATCTTGAGACGAAATTTGGTTTCGCGCTTGTTCCAGCGATCGCATTGCTTCATGAGGCTGGTTCAGATGGTGCTGTGCTTCTGCCAGCAAAACCCAGTATTTGGCTGGGGACGGTGGTGGGCTGATGGCAGCAGACTCCAGGCTCTGAAGTGCGGCTTGAGCATGGCGACTCGCCGCCGGGTAGTCTTGCAAGTGCCAGAGTGCAATCTCGGAAAGCAACCCGTTAGCTTTGGCTTGTTCAACTGGAGACGGGTAGATGTGATGTAAGTCTTGGGCTTCTTGGACTAGGGTTTGCAGTTCTACCCAAGCACTTAAGCCTTTGAGTATCTCTCCCTGATACCCAGTGAATTTTGCTTTGAGATCACGGCGGTTGGTCGATTCAAAAGCAGCAAGACAGTCCTGAAAGTAAGTCCTGGCAGCTTCCAGATGGGGAACTTTGAAAGCTGCATCAATTTCAGCCCATCGTAAAGAACACAGCCCCAGATACAACAAGGCTGCGCCTTGCCGTTCCAGGTCGTTAGCTTGCCGCCAAAACGTTAAGCTATCGTGATATTTCTCGATCGCCTGCTCGACGTTATCTTCTGCATAGTCTGCTTGTCCGAAGAGGAATTGGAGACTGGCCATTAAATCCGGCTGTAGAGCACTATTTTGGGTCTGTAAGTCTCGAAGTGCCGCTTCCACTTCATGGCGGCGTGGTAACGCTGATAGCTGGTAGCGAAATAAATCGTCGATCGGCAACAGGTGATGAGGATGTAGGCTTTCGGCGAAAGCGCGATCAGCTTGCTGGCGCAAAAAGCTTCTCAGTTCTGACGATGATGGCTGAAAGGAGATGGGACTGGATGCCCAACTGTAGAAATCAGGGGCTAACCGAACCAACTGAGTCAAAACCTCATTCGTAACCCACAGCACCAATGGACACGCCAAGCTTTTGCTGAACTCATCTCGCACCTGATTGGTTGCTAATAACAACGTGTCAAGGTTTTCAACGGCTTCTAAGCCGGAAATAACGAGCGCTTGCGGAATCGCATCACCCAGTTCAGTTTTAATCGCGGTGAAAAGCGTTTGAGCCGCTTTTGAAAGAACAATTTCTCGAACTTGAAGGGTCTCTTGTTGATGCAACTGCTGCATCATCTGCGATCGCAGACTGCTGTAGTTACAGTGAGCCAAAATCAAGGAAAAACGTCCTCTTGCAAGGGTCATCGCTCGAAGCAAACTTTTGAGCGATCGCTCATTTTCCATTGATATGGCTGCGGAAGAGGGTAAGTCCACCATGATCTATCTGTACGTCATTACGCTTGAGCTTGAAGTTTGCGAAATTTTTCAGTCTCCCTCAAAACCGGGTTGACATTGAACCATCGCCCTTGCTGGTCATCATGATATTCAAAGACAAAGAGACTCCGTAGCAGAGTTTGATGCCCTGCTTCACCGCTTACCCCCTGTTGCTGAATCACCTGGTTGAGCAGTAACCACTCTTCATCACTAATTGCCAGCGTGAGGCTGTCACGGTGTTCTCGAATAGCTCTTTCTAAACAACCGCTAGAGATGGGCGGGTCATCTTCCTGGAGACAACGGTATAGCATCCCTAACAGATTACGAATATGACCACCGCTGATACGACACAGACGATCCAGGGTTTCGGAATTTTCAAAAATCTGAGGAGTGAGTTCTGTTCGTCGGGCTGGATCAACCGTCGGGAATGCCCGCGTCAAGACTATTTGCCTCAATAAGTTCAGTCCTTCCAGATGTTCACTGCCATCTCGGCACTGCACTGGTACCATCGGCAGCATTTTGGGCGACACTCCACCGCCAAAGCGGTTGGTAAGCGCCTGATATTCGTTTGAAAAAATTAGCACCAGAGGAATGGTGTAAACCACATGGCAATTGAGTTGGCGCAACTGCTCTCCCCGATCTACGAAGAGATATTCTGGCTGCGTGCGATCGCCCACGACAGGACGGTTGTCTACACGGTCTAAGTTATCTACAATCACGACAAGCCCCTGCTTGCCTTGCTGTTTGAGTCTCTCAGTCGCCAGACCCAGGACTTCTTTGTTGAGAGCTTCTAAAATACTGCGCGTTCGTGGCTCTAAATACTGCCGCAAGCGACTGCGTAATTTAGGGCTTTCTTTGGTTTGCGCGGTGACTTTGCCCAAACCCATCGGTAAGGAAAACTCCACATCAGACAGTTCAATTGGTGTTTGTAAAATATCAGCCAACTCATTGAGTAGCCCCTTAAAGTAACTTGGTCTAAGTCGGATACCCGCTTTCTCCAGGCTTTCAGAAACCTGACGAATAATCGCCAGTAAAATATCAGTCACGTCTACGTCAGCCATATCCAAGTCTTCTGTAGACTCGAAATACACAACGTGAAAGCCTTTCTGTTCTAAATCTGCTTGCAGCCTACGCAGCTCTGTCGATTTACCACAACCAATATGCCCCGTGAAGAGCTGGCAGCTTGGTTGATTCGTCCGGGCTTTGAGGAGAATGGTGCGCTCTAACGCCTCAATGATTTTGCCACCGCGTACAGAGGCAAAGTCAATATAGTACTGACGATCCTCTGGTTTCCCAATAATCAGTGTTCTGCTTGGATCACAAGCCTCAAAAAAACTAAGGAAATTGAAGTCCATAATGAGCGAGGTAGATACACGTTTGTCTTCAGGAACTAAATTCAAAGAATCAACAGGGACTTCTTTAGCTCTGGACCATAAACGGACGTTGAGGCATCAGCAGGAATCCTCAAAATTTTGTATCCAAAGCTTAAATCTTAGTTTAAGTGAGATTTCTGCAAGCGAACGTGAATTGTTCTAGAGAATCAGTGGGAAGGACAGATAAACCCCGCGTCACACGCTCGATCTCCTTCAACGCGTCTTGAATCAGCACGTCTTGAAAGCGAGCGATCCCCCTTAACCTTTCAGGTGACACGGCTGAATATACTTGACGAAGCAGGCGAATAAAGCAGCGGATCTTGAGTAGCCGCCTGCTTCAAGAATTTAGTCAGCTTTACGCCCAGCGTGTCGTACTCTACCCATCCCAGTTTTGCTTTGATTCCATTGAGTAGCGTGACTTCCTGAAAGTCGCCATGCTTTTTCAGCACCTCGGCAACAGCCTGGGCATCACTTGCAGGTTTAGACAACTCATTCAGATTGGCATACTTGCCAATACCAATGACCAGGGCATATCGCTTCATGCTTAGGGTTGTGGGGGCGATCGCTGAAGAACTTGACCATCACCATAGCCCAAAAACTTCTAGAAGTAGAAATTAACGTTGGCTTCTGGCGATAGCACATTCCAGCAGGTTAACTTAGATGATGCGAGCGCCTGTAAATCTTGCAAAACGACAGGAAAGTCATGTCGTTTTGAGAGGAGAATCAACAGGAAACAGATCGTGTAATTTGGCATGAGAGGCACTAAAGCGTCTAAGCTTTGAGAAATACTCTTCCGAGTAAAATGATCGCCCGATGTATCTCTAGTCCGGGACTATTCATGAGCAGCGGTTCGACACGTAAGAAAAAAGCAACTTCTCCCGCTCAAGCCATTGTGTTGGATGAGCCAGAGGGGCAGGTGCCACTAGAATCAACATTGTATGTCGAGCGTCCGCCGATCGAAGCGCGTTGCTATGAGGCGATCGTGAAGCCTGGAGCACTGATTCGGATTAAAGCACCCCGGCAAATGGGGAAATCTTCGTTGATGCTACGCATCTTGCATTACGCAAGTGAGCAAGGCTATCAAGTGGCATCTATTAACTTTCAATTGCTCGATCGAGACTCCCTCAGCAGTCTTGACCAGTTTTTGCAATGGTTCTGCACCAGCTTGACTGGGGAACTGAACCTGGACGATCGCTTAGCAGACTACTGGAAAGGAGCCGTTGGCTGCAAAAACAAATGCACGAATTACTTTCAGCGCTACCTGATGCCGGAATTGCAACGTCCAGTGTTGCTGTGCCTGGATGAAGTGGATGAGGTTTTCCAGTATCCCGAAATTGCCACAGACTTTTTTGGGATGCTACGGGCATGGCATGAAGATGCCAAGATTAAGCCGATTTGGAAGAACCTGCGGCTGGTGATTGTCCATTCCAAAGAGGTGTATATTCCCCTCAACATTAACCAGTCGCCGTTTAATGTGGGAGTGCCGATCGAGCTACCGCAGTTGACCCAACCTCAGGTGCTGGATCTGATCCAGCGGCATGGCTTGACCTGGATAGATGCTGAAGCGTTGCAATTTATGGACATGGTGGGTGGGCATCCCTATCTAGTGCGGGCAGGGCTGTATGCCATCGTCCGAGGTGAGATGGCGTTGGCACGTCTGTTGCAGATTGCCCCCACGGAAGGTGGGTTATATGGCGAACATTTACGGCGGCATTTGCTGAACCTGGAGGGAGATGAAAAACTGCTGGCGGCGATTAAGCAGGTGGTAGCGGTGGATCATGCTATTTCGATCAACACCAGTGATGCCTTTAAGCTTACGAGCATGGGGCTGGTGCTATTTCAAGGGAGTGAGGTGATACCGACCTGCGATTTGTATCGCCGTTATTTTCGAGAGCGTTTAATTGAGACGGATGCCGCCTACTTGAATGCAGAGCGTAGCAAGAGCGTAGCGGCACCAGCCATCGTGACGGAAGCAGCGCCCAGACAAACCAGTCCTACCGTTCAAGCAGCGCCAGAAATCTATCTCTCCTACGCTTGGGGCGGTGAGAGCGAAGAACTAGTAAATCGGCTGGATGCCGCGTTTCAAGCAAAAGGCGTCACCATCATTCGCGATAAGCGCAACTTGGGCTACAAGGGTCTCATCAAGGAGTTTATGGAGCAAATTGGTCGAGGTAAGTGTGTGGTGACTGTAATCAGCGATAAGTATCTCAAGTCGCCCAACTGTATGTTTGAGCTGGTGCAGATTGCTCAAAACGGCAGGTTCTATGATCGCATCTTCCCGATCGTGCTAGCTGATGCACAAATCTATCGACCGATCGAGCGCATCAAGTACATCAAGCATTGGGAAGAACAGATTAAGGAGCTTGATGAAGCCATGCGGGGCGTGAGCGCTGCTAACTTGCAAGGCTTTCGAGAGGAAATTGATCAATACACTCAGATTCGCAATACCATTGCTGAACTCACAGGCATTTTGAAGAACATGAACACGCTCACGTCAGAGATGCACAGTCAATCTGAGTTTGAGGATCTCTTCCAAGCGATCGAGCAGAAGCTAGTGGAGTAGGGCGATGACTGACTCTGCGTCTACTTCAGATTCAATGCATTCAAGCCTGTACGACTACCAAGTGGGTGGGAGTCTCCCAGTCGATGCACCCACCTATGTACGACGAAAAGCGGATAATGACCTTTACAACGCGTTGAAAGCAGGCGAGTTCTGTTATGTGCTGAACTCAAGGCAGATGGGTAAGTCCAGTTTGAAAGTGCAGACAATGCAGCGGTTGCAGGCGGAAGGAGTAGCGTGTGCTGCGATCGATCTGACACGCATTGGCACCTCGGATATGACCCCGGAGCAGTGGTACAGCAGTGTCATCGACAGTATTGTTAGCAGTCTCGATCTCTACGAGACGTTTGACTTTTATACCTGGTGGGAAGAGCATCAACTGCTCTCGTTTGTACGACGGTTTGACAAGTTTCTGGAAGAAATATTGCTGGTAGCGATCCCTCAACCGATCGTCATCTTCATTGATGAGATTGACTGCATTCTCAGCTTGCCGTTTAAGCTCGATGACTTCTTTGCGTTGATTCGCGAGTGTTATAACCGTCGGGCTGAAAAGCCAGCCTATCAACGCCTCACGTTTACGCTGCTGGGTGTCATGACGCCTTCAGACTTGATGCAAGACAAGCAGCGAACACCGTTCAACATGGGTTGCGAGATTGAATTAACGGGATTTCAACTAGCGGAGACAGAACCGTTATGGCAGGGTCTAGTCCATGTTGCGCCCTATCCGTCTGCGATTCTTGGCTCGATCCTTACTTGGACAGGTGGTCAACCTTTTTTAACCCAAAAGCTTTGTCGTTTAGTGGTGAGTAACGCAGGCAAAATTCCGATGGGGCGCGCTAGCCAGTGGATTGCCCAACTAGCGCAGACGCATGTGATTGATCATTGGTTGCAGCAGGATGTGCCAGAGCATTTGCTCACGATTCAAAACCGGATTACCAGTAGCAGAAGCTTTGGGCGACTTTTAGAGCTGTATCGTGACGTGCTGCGCATGAAGGGAGTCGCTGTTAACGATAGTGCCGAACAGACCGAGCTGCGCTTATCGGGACTGGTCATGCGGGAAAATCATCAACTGCGGGTGACGAATCAAATCTACGCGGCGGTCTTCAATCAACGTTGGATTGAAAAGTACCTCTCTAATCTTTGCCCTCATCGATCGGCGATGGAAGCATGGATCGAGTCAGGCTATGATGACTCACTGCTCTTGCACGGTCAGGCGCTGGCAGAGGCAAAAGCTTGGGCAGCCAGTCGTTCGCTCCCGCAGCAAGACCATCAGTTTTTACTCGCGAGCCAGGAGCACGAGCGGCAAAAGCTACTCAAAGCGCTGGAGTTAGAAAAGCAGGATAAACGGGCGCTAGCCGCTGAGAAAACCGCAGTTACAGCAAAATTGCGGCGGGCACAGTGGTTGGTGAAGGCGAGTCTAGTCGCGTTGATTTTGTTGGGAATCGGTTTGGTCGTGGCAGTATTGGTGCTAACGGTCTTTTGGGTGCGTCGGTAAAGGTGGTAGAAGTTTGGTCATGTTGGGGCAGTAAGGAGTTTTAGCCTGTGAACGCAAAACGCTTGTGCTTAGAAACCGTGGAGCGATCGCCATGACTGATCAATCCCCTTCCTACCACCTACCACCTACCACCTACGACTACCAGGTCGGTGGCAGCCTTCCAGTTGATGCACCGACCTATGTGCGGCGACAAGCTGATGACGACCTTTACAACGCCTTGAAAGCGGGAGAGTTTTGTTATGTACTGAACTCGCGGCAGATGGGCAAGTCGAGTCTGAAGGTGCAGACGATGCAGCGGTTGCAGGCGGAAGGGGTGGCATGTGCCGCGATCGACCTGACCCGCATTGGCACGTCGGATATGACCCCGGAGCAGTGGTACAGCAGCGTTATCGATAGCATTGTTAGCAGTCTGGATCTCTACGAGACGTTTGACTTTTATACCTGGTGGGAGGAGCATGGGCTGCTGTCATTTGTACGGCGGTTTGACAAGTTTTTGGAGGAGGTGCTGCTGGCAAGCATTCCCCAGCCGATCGTCATTTTTATTGATGAGATTGATAGCGTCCTCAGTCTGCCGTTTAAGCTGGATGACTTTTTTGCGCTGCTGCGGGAATGCTACAACCGTCGGGCTGAACACTCAGCGTATGGGCGGCTGACGTTTACCCTGCTGGGTGTAACCACACCATCGGATTTGATTCAAGACAAGCAGCGAACTCCGTTTAATGTAGGTCACCCGATCGAATTGATGGGCTTTCAATTACAGGAAGCGCAGCCCCTCGCCCGGGGACTGACCCTTAAATCCAATGACCCTAATACTCTGATGCAAGCAGTGTTGAACATGACGGGAGGACAGCCGTTTCTAACTCAGAAGGTCTGCAAGCTGATATTGAATGCGGAGGATGCACCATTCCTAGGAGAAGAAGTCAATTGGGTTGAAGATTTAGTGAGAAACAGGATAATTGAAAATTGGGAGGCACAAGATTCTCCCGAGCATTTGAAGACAATTCGTGATCGAATTCTTGGAAATCAAAGAAGGGCTGTTCGCCTGTTAGAACAATACAGGCTGATTCTAAACCAGCAAGATATAGCTGCCGATCAAAGCTCTGAGCAAATGAATCTTAAACTGTCAGGATTGATCGTTAACAGGCAAGGAAAATTGCTTATTTACAATCAAATTTATAAACATATATTTAATGAGCATTGGATAAACCAACAATTGGCTAATCTGTTAATCGATAATCGAATTAGTGTAGTTATTGAAGAAATCAAACAAGCTTTAATCGAAGGAAGGCGATTAATTGGAGATATTCGCAACCCTGTTTATATGATACGAATTCCTTACCTATGGCTGGAAAAATATCCTTATCTGCCAGGTCATTCACGTTATCCTAGTGATGCTCTAAGCCACGAAGAAAAGCAGGAAATTGAAAAGAAGCTGGAAGAGTTTTTGGTCGAATCTCCGAATGCACAGATACTTAATATGCCGCAGCTTGTGAACATTATTAAGGCTCTATATGCTATAGCTCAAATAGAAGACGTACCGCAGGAATTACGAGAAGTTTTCAATGAGGATGTAGCTCAGCGGGTAATTGGTCAGCTAGTGGCTTCCGGTACTGTAATACAAACTAGCACCTCTTCGGGTGTACTTTATTATTTGTTAGCTAGTATGTCATACTCACCAACTGATGACAAAGAACGAACATATGTTCTTGTCGAGGATACTGCTCGTTACTTCCGGTTGCTTAGAAATTGGCAACAAAGGCAGCCAGAAACTATGCGTTTTCTAGAGTCTTTAAATATGTTGCCGGAGAAGCTTGATCAAGCTTTCGTTGAACTTGATACGATGATTCGTACTTGGGCAGATAGGTATCATGATTCGAGTGGTTCACCAGTGGTTTTTCAAGCAGTAATAGGTAAAAATATTGACAACTCATAATGTTGTGAGAGCTATCTCTTCACATTATCTCTGTATGCAAACTCTTTAAGAAGTACAGTAATCAAATCGCGGCCGCGTTCTTCGTGAAGCTTTACAAACCTCAGTGCAATACAGTTAAGACAGGGCTAAAGGGAGCGCCGATCATGACCGTTAGTAAAAGCCATGCCTACTTCACACCCGAAGACTATTTAGAAATTGAACGCATTAGCCCCATCAAACACGAATACCTCCAGGGGCAAATGGTAGCAATGGCAGGAGCCAGTAAAGCTCATGTCATCATCGCAGGCAACCTCTCCGCCCTTCTCGTCAATCACCTATGCGGCACAGGCTGTCTTTCCTACACCTCCGACATGAAAGTCCGCCTGCCTACCCTCAACCTTTTTTACTACCCCGATCTGGCAGTGACCTGTGATGAGCGTGATCGTCGCTCCGACGAAGACTTTATACTCCATCCCAAGCTCATCATTGAAGTCCTATCCGATTCCACAGAAGCCTTTGACCGAGGTGATAAGTTCGCTGATTACAAGTCAATCTCAGAATTTACCGAATACGTTCTGATTCACCAAAAGCAAATTTTGGTCGAGCGGTTTCAGCGTAAATCTGATAACTTGTGGATTCCCCAGGTTTATCGAGCCGGAGACACGATCGAATTTGCCAGTATTGGCTTTACGTGCGCGATCGAAGCCCTCTATGAAAACATTGCCCAGCTTTTGTAGGGCTTGAGAAGGATTTTAGGCGTGACAGCCATGTTGAAGCGATCGCCCATCTCATCCAGTTCTCTTAATTCTCTCCTGATACTTCACCATCGACGTGAACCGCATTCCACAGTGATGGCATTTCCCATCTGTCCACAACGCCGGAATCTGAAAAGGCTTTTTGCAACTGGGGCAGCGCTCCAGCAAACGCAGCGGGTGATGGGGACAAACCGCAGCAATATCCTTGTGCTGCCACGCCATCCGATGACAGGGTACCTCAGCATAACAAGCCCCGCAGAGCCGAATGGGGCGAGGCTGTAACGTCATCCCTCGACTCGGCAACATGTCTTGTAGTCGTCCGGTATCCAGTCCAATTAAGCGGGCGATCGCACCCAATTCTTCTTCTGTGGGAAACGGATTAAAGTAGAGCTTCTCCCACCGCACTGTAATGCCCCCAATGCCCGTCGCCTGCCCTAGCGCATGAGCCGAAGGCAAACTATTCGCCTTCAAGCGTCTTAGCCGCCCTAAGTAATGGCTAATACTCTCATGCTCCAACGGTTCCACAGACCCTAGTCGGGGCAACATCTCATCAGGCTGACTCATCGCAGACTCTCCTTTCAGAACGATCGATGCTCAGCTTTCACCCAACTCTGGCTTCTTTCTGGCTTCTGGAGGGACATAGCGCTTGCCATGACGACTGGCAATGTTATGCAAAATCGCCTCATCAACCTTCCCATGCCCCTTTTTCAGCGAGTGCAAAACGGCCTTGGTCAAAAGCTTAATCAACGTACCCATGTGGGCTTGTGTACTGGCTGCCAGAATCTCAAAGAGAGTCCCTTGTGCCAGATTGGAGGCTTGAGGGAGCGCCAAAAGATCAAGTTCGATCGTCCGTAGAGTTTTCTGAAGGTCATCGTAGTCCAATTTGTCAAACTCAAACAGTGTCGGAAAGTAGGTCAATAAAGCGGCATTTTCTAAATTATCATCGAGGTCCTGATCACCGATGAGGATGACAGGCACTCCCGACGCCTCATGAAGCTGCTTCAGGTCAACTAACGCCTCCCATTGCAGATTCTTGGCATTGTCAACCAGCAGCAACTCAATGCCAAAGGGCTCTAAACAGCCAGCTAAGCGATCGCGTAAATCATGCCGCCTGCCCCTCGGAGCGGCATGCTTGATATCTTTAAGAATTTGGGAAAATAACCGCTTAGAACTTGAATTTGACCATGCTTCGACATGTGAAACCCTTTTTCTATCCTCTTCTCGGTAATGTTTCGACGATCGACTCTTACCCACACCCATAGGACCAATGACTCGGCCACATTGTTTCAGCAGGCGCGATTCGTCCAGCCATCGAAAGTATTGCGAGGCGCGATCCGTTGGGATAAACGCAGTCTTGAAGAGCTCCTCGATCGCAGCTGTTTTAGCGATCACATCAGTTATATCTAGCTGAGGAGCCAAAACCTCTACCGGAACCTGAACTGCCAATTCTGATTGTGCCATGTCTTACCAAATCCCTTTCAGTGTTTGATTTTTGGGAATAATTAGCCGATGTCGTTCCTCTGAAGAAGGAGCGGAAGCCGCAGTCTCAGAAATCTGGGGTGGAGGAACAGCCATTTTTGAGGTTTGGCTACTGGCAAAAACAAGGTTATGTTGTTCTTCTGCCAAAAGACCCGCAGGTTTAGAAATGCCTGGAACTGGTGCAGGATAATGAGGTTTCAGTTGTTCAGGAGAAATCCTTGCAGGTAGCAGCTCCATCGGCTCCGCCTTGCTAGTAGATTTGCCTGCCCGCGTTTTTCGCATATCCACCACATTCGAGCTTTGCTTGCTCTTTTCTCGCAGTTTTCTCTGCTCTGAGTGTTGTCGTTCCTTCTTCTCCTGCTTTCGTTGCTCTACAAGCTTCTGTCGTGTATCCAGAGCCAGAAGCGCATCGTAATTTAAATGTTCGCGCCTAGCGTTACTTCGTACTTTATTCAGTTGCTTCAATTCATCCAGGCTCAAATCCTGGGTATCCATATTGATGGCGTGAGCGTAACCAATAAACTCACTTGCCCCATCGCCAGCTTGGCGATAAATATACAAAGTCAAAATGTGTTCGGGGTCGTAAGTCAAAGTGACGTACTCACCCTTCAGCGATCGCAGTTCTTCACAACAGTAGGTCAGATTCTCAAAGTAAACAGACCCATGCGCCTGAACAACCCGTTGTTCCTCCTTCATCAAGCAAATATCTAAATCACGTTCATTCAATGGTTCAGGCAGTTTGTTTCCCATCCCCTTAAGCCAACGTTCAAAGCGGGTTTCACGTGGATCTTTGGGATAGGGCTGATGGTTGTAGTCGTCACAAAAGTAACCTGCCAAGATTTTGTCAATATCTTCAATGGATAGACAAGCTTCCTTTTCTGCCCTTTCTGCTCCACCTTCTTCTTTGGATATGTATCCTGGAAGGGGAGCTAGAACCTCGGTGTTAATAGTATTGAAGAGCCGCTCAACGATGCCACCTTGGGGAGGGCGATCGCGCAATTCGCACTGAAATCCTAGCTTCTTACTAATGGCTTTAATGAGCTTTGATTTACTCAAGTCCTTTCCACCATCAGTGAACAAATATTGCAGTGGTGCTCCATAGATCCAAGGCTTACTCAGTTCATAGTCTGGAGGAAACCTCTTGGGCAATATCGCATGTCTCAAAGTGAGAGCAACTTCATGCGATCCAGGCTGTTTGTGCCACAGATGATAGCCAACCAAGCAACTTGAAAAGGTGTCAACAACTGTGGTCAGCCAGGGTCTCCAACTCAATAGTTTGCTATCCTTATCCACCATCCGAATATCGAGCTTCGTATGGTCACACTGGATAATTTGATTGCTGTAATCGGCTCTGAGCAATTTCCCATCTCGCGTTTCAACAGCTAACCAGGAACCTGCCCCCGGATTGCGAACTCTTTGTTTCCGTTTCTGTCGTTCGACAAGAGGTTTCAGAATCCGGTAAATGGTTGCCGGATGGGGATAATCGCCTTCTTCATGCCGCAGATCAATCACAGCATGGCGCTGTACTTCGCGTATAACATCAGCAGGTTTGAGAGGATGCTTATCCTTGAGGCTTTTCTCGTAAACTTCCCGGATGTAGTTCTGCCAATAATCATTAATGCGGTGTTGACCCTTGTCAGAGCGTTCAATCCCTGCGGTTTCGCGTAACCGTTCCTCGTTGTAGTGATTGAGCATTCGCTCGACCTGACGAATTGATATATCTAGAGTGTTGGCGATCGCCTGCTTCCGCTCAGATTTAACCTTCCGGTTGAGCGACCTAGCCAACCACTCAACAAGGCGAAAACGTAGCTTTTGCGAATCTGCTGCTTCAAGCAGGATTTTGGAGGAGTCGGTGTCGAAAGCGTGATCGCTTAGCAAAACCTCATCACAGTCGAGTGCAACAGATCCTAATAATCCAACCTGGCAATCATCCATAGGAGCACGCCTTTGATCTAGGAAGATTGGTAAAAATGTACCATTATCTTCCTGAAGAGACTAGATACTGCGACATGAAATTTGCGAGTTATGGGGGAGCGTTCTTTACAACCGCCTCCGGACAATTCCTAATACCACGTTCTTACCCAGGGTTGATTGGCTAACTTTGTCCAGTTAGCGTGTACACAAGTCAAAGAGGCGAATCATTTATAAAAGACGACACATAATTTGCGAAGCGAGTTTGTGTAGAAAAGCGACATTTAACTTGCGAATCTGACTCTGCGACACACAGCTTGCGAATCTACTTAAATGTCGCTTTTCTGGCAAAAATCCCTTAGATTACCTGTGAGCAGTTGTTGGAAGTCGTTTGTGTCTTGCAAAAACAAGCTACGAAACGCGACATCTAATATGCGAATGTACAACGGGGTATCCCGACACGCCCCAGTATCATAAGCTGGCTCAAATGAGAGCCTCTGAGATTGAGCGGAATATTCTCTAAGAACGATTTGATCTAAAACAGGGATTGAAAACACAGGAAAAGCGTAAATTTCCCTGCAACTTGAAAGTTCAAGGAATTTTGTAAAGAATCAAGCCCGCAAATGTCTTTTAATCGTGATTTGGGTTTGTAAATCTTGAATAGCAAGGGATAGGTGATACCATCGATCACTGCACAGGCATTCACACTGACTATCCCATTAGCAGTTTTGTTTAGATTGCCAATGTACTGTTTGGCAACATAGTCAGTTGTGTTGCCTTTCTTGACATCTCTTTCATCAATACACAAGCTAATCGATCGAGTCCCAATCTGTTGTCGAATCAGATGCAACCGAATGACTCTGGCTTGTTCAACCTTCCACATTCCATCGCGCAGAAAGTGATGGAAGCTTTGTCCATCTTTGAGTCCAGTGATTTTGGCAATCTCCGGTAGCGTTTTATGTGGCAAAGGACTAAAAATTCCAACATGCAGGTGCTTGAAGCATTCGTACAATCGAACATCGGCAAAGATCGACCGATATTGAAGGCAATAGTCATCAATAAACCCATCGTAACTGTTGGGTTGTCACCCCATCAAATTTTTAGGCAAAACGCAATTTCTTTCAGCTTAGTTTACTCTCGCCGAACTAAAAAAGAGGGATTACAACACACTGGTGTCGCCCACAATAAAAATGGCGGGCAGAAGATACTATTCTCTACCCGCCATTGTGTTTTAAAACTGGGCTGCAACACGATACGTCTGGTTGGAAGCAACGTCCACACCCAAATGTCTCAGGCTATGTGGGATAGCGACTTAGAGCGAGATGAAGTTGTTGGCGGTGATGGTGCTTGCCTGTATGCCCGACAGCACAGCTAAGGTGTTGCCCTGACGCTGAATGAGGGTGTCATTCGTATTCAGGGCAGTGCCTTGCACGATCGAGAGCCTGTTAAAGCCCAAGCCCGCTGGCAGTGCAATCAGATCAGTACCATTCTCGAAGTCGGCGATAGTCTGTGTGCCACCTCTTGTAAGTACAAACGTGTCGGCACCTTCACCCCCTTTGAGAAAATTGTTGCCTCTACCGCCTCTCAAAAAATCGTCGCCAGCACCACCATCGATGTAGTCATCGGCTTGAGTACCCCGCAGGCGATCGTCGCCATCAGTGCCCTCATAGATTTGAATGTTTAGCCCTGCCAAGCCGACCCGTGGATCGAGATTAAGAGGTTGTCCCAGTTGCAGTAAGACAATCTCGCTGTTGTCGATCGCGGGTGGGCGACCGACGGAGAACGGATAGTTATTGTCGTTTGCTACCAGGATCGTGTTGGCATCAATGACGAGGACATCCTCGATCGTTTGGAACGGCATAGTGTAAGTGGTGCTACCGTCTTTGTTGAGATCGTTGGGGTCTGTAATATTCAACAGGTTGGCAATTTCCGTTTTGGCAACGAAACCATTCGTATCCTGCTGGGAGAAATCGACCTTAAAGATCTTCTTGAACTGAGCCGCACTCGCCTGGTTTTCGTCCCGCTCAATCACCAGATACTCGTGATCGTTGACGACGGTAAAATCACCGATCGCGTTTGCCGAGTTTTCGAGCTTATAATAGCCCACCAGTCCCTCAAATTGCTTGCTTGCCAGATCAAACTCATAGATCCGCAGTGCGCCGACTGGATCGCCCACAACGGTTCCTTCGAGCAAAGGATACAGCGTGGATTTGTCAGGACTGATTGCCAGCCCTTCAAAGCCTTTGGAGCGACCTAAGTTCGCCACAACCAGGTTGCCGTAGTACGGCTGATTGGGATCGGTGTTATAGGGCAGGTTTGGGTTGTAGTTGTTGTTGTCACTGGGCTGGTAGCCTGTACCCGCAAAGTAATCGTTGACCAGCACGTTGCGTCCGGTGCCGGGGAAATCGGTGAAGAAGCCATCTACACCCAAATCGATGAACTGCTGGAACTCTTTGGCGGGGTTGTTCTGGTAGTCCGATGCCAGAAAGAAGGAGTCGTTGCGGAGGGTATAGAGGTGTACTAGTAACCCTGCGCTGTGAGCATCCTGGATCAACGCGGTCGGAGCGCCCAGCACGCGATCGGCATCGCTGATCTGGTTGTCGCCGTTGAGGTCATCGGGCAACCCATCGTTGTTGCGATCGACCGTGCTGGCAGGCACAATCAGGCGCTTATCGGGGCCAATCCCATTCGCATAGGTGGCGACTTCTTTCAAGCCATTGGCTGTGATCAGGTCGGCGTAGGTGCGTTTGTCACCTTTAGCCACGAAGTCGTAGGGGCTACCCGAACTACTGAGCAGTTGAACGATCGACAAATCAATGCCTGCTTTGGGCAGAATGTTTGCGTTCAAGTCCTGGAGGTTGCTGACCTCGAAAGATTGAATATAGATGCGGCTGGGATCGGTGAAGTTGTTCTTCACCAGCGTATCCACAAGAAGCTGACTGGTGTTAAAGCCTTTGTCCGCAAAGTAGGTGGGATGCTTGGTTTCAGGATAGATGCCGATTTTGCGCCCGGTTTCCGTCTCGTATTGCTTCACCAGGTCGATGACTTCCTGGAAGGTGGGCACTTTCAAGCCATCGTTGTCATATTCAGTGCCGCGCAGGGCTGGCAGGCGCTCGATCGCGTTCAGGGTCTTGATTTCTGCTAGAGTGAAGTCCTCAGCAAACCAGCCTTTTACCGCAACGCCATCCAAAATTTTGGTGGTGAGGCGATCGGCAAACTCTGGATGCTTGTAAACATCGGTGCTGGTGTTGGTTGTGTTAAGGGTGCCATCGACATTCAGGACTGCCAGCATCGGTTCGTGACGGGCAATCAGCACGCCATCTTTAGTAACCACCAGATCGGGTTCAATAAAATCGGCTCCACCCGCGATCGCCACTTTGTAGGATGCCAGGGTGTGTTCTGGACGTTCCCCCGATGCACCGCGATGCCCAATGACGATCGGTGCTTTGCCTGTGAGCGTATCGAATGATGGCTGTTTGAGCACATCGGGATTTTGAGGCGATCGGACAAAGGGCGAACCGATCTGATCGCGCACCAGGTCGCCCGTGCCAGGGAAGTCATCAAAAAAGCCATCCACACCCAGATTGACGAACTGGCGCAACTCCAACTCAGGATTGCCGTTGTAATCAGATGCGAGGTAGCGACCTTCATTACGGAAGGTGTAAGGATGCACCAGCAAACCTGCTGTGTGGGCATCGCTCACCAGAGATGTGGGCGCTAAGGTCACTTTATCGGCATCATTGATGACACCATCGCCATTGAGGTCATCTGCCTTGCCATCACCGTTCTTATCAACGATTTTGACAGACACAATCATGCGCTTCCAGGGGCCAATGCCATCGGCGTAGGTGGCAATTTCTGCCAGTCCTGCTGGAGTTTGCAAATCGGCATAGGTGCGTGTGTCGCCTGCAACCGCGAAGTCGTAAGGACGGGCATTCACATCCTCGTACAGCAAGGTGCCATTGTCCGCTACGTCATAGGCATCGAGCAACTGGACGAGGGGAATGTCAACCCCAGCACCCGGCATGATGGTGTCGTGCAGCGCTTTCAGGTTGCTGACTTCAAAGGACTGAATGTAGATGCGGCTGGCGTCTATGAAGTCGTTCTTGACCAAGTTGTCAATGAGCAGTTGGCTGGTATCGTAGCCTTTCTCTAGAAAATAAGTAGGATGCTTGGTTTCGGGATAGATCCCAATTTTTTTGCCCGCCTCTTGCTCGGTCTGCTTCACTAGCGCGATGATTTCATCCAGCGTGGGAATTTCAAACACCCCGTTGAAGGTCTGTTCGCGAAACGGCAGCCGCTCGATCGCTCGCAGAGTTTTGATTTCAGCCAGAGTGAAATCTTCGGCAAACCAGCCTGTCACTGGAGCACCATCCAAGAGTTTGGTGGTTTTGCGATCGGCAAATTCAGGGCGGCTAGCAACATCCGTCGTCCCAGAGATCTCTGGTTCGTGACGAGCAATCAGCACACCGTCCTTCGTGACTACCAAGTCGGGTTCGATGAAATCTGCGCCGCGCTGAATGGCTAGTTTGTAGGACTCCAGCGTATGTTCGGGGCGATCGCCGCTGGCCCCCCGATGCCCAATCACAATTGGTGCCTGTCCGTTTAATGTGTTGAGGCTAACGGGGTTTGGGGTGGCAATCGGCGCATCCAGCAGTTTGCCCGTGCCGTCAAAATGAAGCAGAAAGGGGCCAAATTCTTCGCCGACCCAGATCGTGCCGTCTGCTGCGATGACGAAGGATTCAACATCGAAGTCTGCACCTGTGAGGGCACGATCGCTCGTCCCTTCATTTGTAATCTTAAAGGGGATTTTGTTGTCGGGGTCGCGGAGTTGAATAAAATTTCCAACCTTCACGCTGCCATCACCAGAGGCTTCTGCCCCCTGCAAACTGGGGTCAACTTGATAAAGCCGCAGCAGAAAATCGGCGCTATTGCCCTTAGCACCAAAGCCGTTGTCTGGCAAAAACCAGAAGCGCTTTTGATCAGCGAACTGTACGCCGCTAAAGCCCTGTACAGGCTGACCAGGGAAAGGCCCCGTGCGACCGTTGCCAACAATCCCACCGTTTCCGGCTGGAGGCCCCTCTGCGAACGTGTCGGCTGGGAGCGAGGCAAAGCCCTTGAGAGTTACGTCTGCCATAGTGTTAGAGGTGTTTAGTGGTAGATGAATGGGGCGATCGATGCGCTAGGGCGCGTCATCAATGAAGCTCAGAAACCTTGCGTATCAGCCTTACCGCGCCCGTCCTCACAAACAAGGCTAGGGGCTGGAACTCTTGCTGTCAGCTATGTGGATGAATCATTGATGACAGGCTCTAGTAAAACGAATGTAAAAGCGCCCTGATGCCATCGCGTCTGCTCTGAGGTTCAAGCGGGATTGGTTGAAGCGCAGACGGATGGAGTTGCCCAACTTCCATACATCCCACGACGACTTTAAGGAAACTCCACCGGGACTTTAAGGCGTGTCTAACATGCTGTTAAAAGAGCCAGTAATTTTACGGAAGTGAAGGTGTGTAGTTTTGTTGCGTATCGTCGGCGTCGATCGCGGCGAAGGTAGGGCGATCGGTTGAGAAGGTTCCGGTAGCCGTCGTTACCCCATAGGAGTCAAGCTGATTACGTTACAGTTGGGAAGCGCCTTCTTTTCGGGCATGTTTCTCCACTGGCTCTACCTCTATGACTGACTCGATCGCCCCCCCAACGAAGTCCGATCGCCCCCCGCGAAACCGTGTACGCGAAACCGACTGGCGCTTGTTTATGCGATTGGCCGAGTACGGGTTGCGAGACAAGCGCTTGTTAGCCTGGTCGTTTGCGCTGTTGGTGCCCACCGCGATCGCGGGAGCCATGCAGCCGATTTTGATTGGTGAAGCCATTTCTCTCATTCGCCAGGAACCAACCACCTGGTCGTTTCTGCGTCAGATGTCTCTTACGGACGGCATCAACCTTTTGGCGGGGTTACTGCTGCTCACCTTGATTTTGCGAACCATTTTCGACGCACGACAGGGATTTCTCGTACAGAAAATGGGGCAGCGTATTACGGCAGACATTCGCGCCGATTTGTTTCATCACGTCACGTCGCTGGCAATGCGCTTCTTCGATCGCACCCCGGTGGGTCGGTTGATTACTCGCCTGACCAGCGATGTGGAAGCGTTGGGTGATGTGTTTTCCACAGGCGCGATCGGTATTTTGGGCGATTTGTTTTCGATCATCGTGATTGCGATCGCCATGTTCCTTCTGCAATGGCAACTGGCGCTGTTGCTGACCGCCATGCTCATTCCAGCGACGATACTGATTGTTTATTTTCAGCAGCAGTACCGCAAAGCCAACTATAAAGCACGAGAAGAACTGTCTACATTGAACTCCACCCTACAAGAAAACATTGTGGGTATTAATGTGGTACAGCTTTTTCGTCGCGAAGCTTTTAATGCTGACCTGTTCCGCACCATCAATCAGCGCTACATCAAAGAGGTGGATAAAACCATCTTTCACGATTCCGCCATTTCTGCCACGTTGGAATGGATCTCGCTGGCTGCGATCGCCGCTGTGCTCTATCTGGGTGGGTTTTTCATCATCGGTAAAACGCTCAATTTGGGGCAACTCTCAACCTTTATCCTCTTCTCCCAACGCCTTTTCGATCCGCTGCGCCAGTTTGCCGAGAAGTTCACCGCTATTCAAGCGGGGTTCACGGCAGTAGAGCGGGTCAGCGATATCTTTAATGAGCCGATCGACATCCGTGATCCAGAACATCCCAAAACCTTGAGTAGCAGCCCTGAAGCGACGACAGGCGAAATTCGGTTTGAGCATGTCTCCTTTGCTTATAAAGAAGGCGAATACGTGCTGCGAGACCTCAACTTCACCATTCGACCGGGTGAAAAAGTGGCGTTGGTCGGCCCCACAGGTGCAGGTAAAAGTTCCATCATCCGCCTGCTAAGTCGCCTGTATGAGACGACGGAAGGCTGCATTTTGGTGGATGGGGTGAATATTCGCGATCTGCCCCAAACGGAACTGCGCCGTCACATGGGGGTGATTTTGCAAGATGGCTTTGTGTTTGCAGGCGATGTGAAAAGCAACATTACGCTGGGCGAAACCTATCCCTTTGCAGCCATTCAATCGGCAGCGGAACGCACCAATGTTTCTGCCCTGATTGAACAACTACCGCAAGGGTATGACACGCCTCTGCGCGAACGAGGCACCAACCTGTCAGGTGGACAAAAGCAACTGCTCGCCTTTGCCCGCGCTGCCATCCGTGAACCGCGTATTCTGGTACTGGATGAAGCCACCGCGAGTTTAGATGTGGGTACTGAGGTGCTGATTCAAGATGCACTGGATCATTTGCTGGAAAACCGTACAGCCATTATCATTGCGCATCGGTTGTCTACCATTCGCAACTGCGATCGCATCCTGGTTCTCAAGCGCGGTCAACTCGTCGAATCGGGTAGCCACGAAGAACTGCTCAGCTTGGGTGGACTGTACGCCAGCCTGTATCAATTACAACTACTGGAAACGTAATACCAGTTGTCAGTTTTGAGTTTTGAGTAGCGCTATGCGCCGCGTTGCTAGAGAGTTTTGAGTGCCCGAACCTGCATGGAATCGTTGGCTAGAGTGCATTATCTGTAGCTCAATGAAAGGGAAACGGTATAACATGGCAACCGAGTTGCTTTGCCTTCCCCTCATACTAATTTGATTTGTGAATGCGACAGATGCGATCCCCCTGCCTTCGGCATCACTCTTGAATAAGGGGGACTGAGCAGGGTGGTTTCATACAAGGAAATCAAATGAGCAACGGATGGTAAACCGATGAAACGGCTGGGTTAGGTGGCTTTTTGTTTGGGTTATCTGTTTCATCCGCTCCACAATCTGTTGCCAATCTTTTTTCTTCTGATACATGAAACCACTCTGCTTATGCAAGGGAGACTGAGGGAGATCAGTTCGGGACAAAATCTGTCACGGAGTCTGTTTAAATTGGTATCACTTATCACCCGCTATAACTGAACAATGTCTTCTCCCCAGAGGATGAACAAAGAGTCTTTCATTTGGCTTAAATTGAGCGGTCACTTTCGTTTAAAAGTGCTAAATTCACAGGGAGATTCAGCCCACTTTGGGAGGCTTCATGCTGAAGCAACGCAAAATCCAGATCGGTTTGGGGTTAGCGGCACTCAGTGCACTCGTCGTTGGCGCGGCAATCCCAATCTTTAAACACGGTCAACAAGACGCATCACCGATCGCGCTCGATACCGCAACTGCCGTCAGTGATAGCCACAAGCCCGTGAGCGCTTTCAAAGCGCTGCCGCCAGCCCAACGCACCAAAGCCTTAGAGACGGTTGCTGCCAGAGGCAAAGACTCGTTAGAACGCAACCGTGCGCGCTACCTGCTGGCATCCGAATTGCTGGCAAAGGAACAGGGCAAACAAGCCCTTGAAGCGCTGCAAGGGTTAGAAACCAGCTACCCGGTGCTGGCAGCGCATGTCTTAAAGCAGCGGGCACAAGCCTATGGGCAACTGGGCGATCGCGCCAAGGCTCAGGCCACCTGGCAACAACTGCTCAAAGACTATCCTAAAAATCCGGTCGCAGCCGAGGCACTAGCAGCCCTGGGGCAAGACAATCCACGGTATGCAGAGCAGGCGATCGCCCAGTTTCCGGCACACCCCAGCACGATCGAGTTAGTGCAGCAACGCCTCAAGCAAAATCCCAAACAGCCCCAACTGCTCTTGCTCATTGTCAAGCATGCCCTCTACGCTCAAAATTACCTGGCTGTGCTGGATACGTTAACCAGTCAGTATGCGGCTCAGCTAGGGCCAGCGGATTGGGAAGCGATCGCCTTTGGCTATTGGGAAAAACAGGTCTACGGGAAGGCAGGAGCCGCTTATGCCCGTGCACCCTACACAGCCCGCAACGCCTACCGCATTGGTCGAGGCTTGCAGTTGGGTGAAACAGGAGGGGCCACTCAAGCCTACCAGCGTGCCGTACAGGCATTCCCAAACGCTAGCGAAACCGCTCTGGCACTCCTGCGTCTCGCTAAAATTACCGAACCGGGGCAAGCGATCACGTATCTCGATCAGGTAGAGAAGCGCTTTCCAGCCAAAGCGGGCGAGGCATTGCTCGAAAAAGGCAAGATCCTGGAGCAGCAAAATAGTCTCAAGTATGCGACAGCCGTTCGTCAAACGCTGCTGACGCGATATGGCAAATCCGATGCAGCCGCAACCCTACGATGGACATTAGCCCAGGAGCGAGGAGCCGCCAACGACCCTCAATCGGCTCGTGTGTGGGCAGAGTCTCTGATGACGCACAACCCCAACAGCGAAGAAGCACCAGAAGCCACGTTTTGGAGCGGCAAGTGGGCAGAACAGTTGGGTAAAGAGAACGAAGCCAGAGCAGCCTATGAGCAAGTGCTGCAACGCTACCCACAATCGTACTACGCGTGGCGATCGGCCTCCCGGCTGGGTTGGCAGGTCGGCGATTTTAACAGTGTGCGTCAGCTAAAACCCGAAGTCGCTCGCCCCACCGCTCGCCCTGAGTTGCCCGTTGGCTCAGCCGTGCTCAAAGAATTGTTTCAGCTAGGGCAAGACCGCGAGGCGTGGAAGCTTTGGCAGGTCGAATTTCAAACCCCCATGCAGCCATCCGTCGCAGAACAGTTTACCGATGGAGTCATGCGCCTTGGCGTTGGCGATTATCTTGATGGGATCTTTATGGTGTCCTTCTTGAGTGAACGAGACAAGCCCGAAGAGCAGTCGCAGTATCGATCGCTCAAACAGCAAGCCTCTTACTGGCAAGCGCTCTATCCCTTCCCCTTCCTGGAACCGATCGAAACCTGGTCACAAGAACGGCAGCTCAACCCTCTGTTAGTAACCGCCCTCATCCGTCAAGAATCGCGCTTTATGCCCGGTATTCGATCGAGCGTGGGAGCCACTGGCCTGATGCAGGTCATGCCCGATACCGGAGCCTGGATCGCCAAGCAAATTAAGCTCAAGCAGTACCAACTGAACGATCCTGACGACAACATCAAGCTTGGCACCTGGTATCTAGACTATACCCATCAAGAATACGGTGGGAATTCCATGCTGGCAGTGGCAAGCTACAATGCAGGGCCAGGAGCCGTCGGAGGTTGGCTAGCCAAAGCAGGGCAGCAAGATCCAGATGTTTTCGTCGAAAAAATCCCCTACGACGAAACGAAAGGCTATGTCAAATCAGTATTCGAGAACTACTGGAACTACCTGCGGCTTTACAATCCCGAAATCGCGCAAAAAGTTGCCCAGGCATCCAAAGAGCAACCCACTATCACAACACCCGACTCATGATTGTCAGCCAGGAAAAATAACGAGACACTACTTCATGATTGTTTAACCCTTCCTTAAGACAAACCGCAGTTTTTGAGTCGGTTCATAGAACGATCCCCACAATCAATGACATAGCTATTCCAGTGCGTTGACCGTTCGGTTCTCCTCCTGGAAGGCGGCTGACTGGCTTTGACTTCAGGCTTGACCAAAAGCCGTTCCCGTTTAAGCCAGCCCATTGTTGTTTAGCATTTGCTGGCGAGGAATTTATGAACGAGAACGTCTTGTTGGGAACCCGAAACGTGGCGATCGTGGGTCCCTATCTCAGCGGTAAAACGACCTTATTGGAAAGCATTCTGTCTGTTACCAATGCTGTCACGCGCAAAGGCAAAGTCCAGGACAAAAATACCGTCGGAGATAGCAGCCCAGAAGCCCGCGATCGCCAGATGTCTGTAGAAATCAACGCCGCCAGTACTCAGTACGACGGCGTTCGTTTTACGTTCCTGGATTGCCCTGGTTCGATTGAATTTGCTCAAGAAACCTGTCATGCGCTCATTGGGGTGGATGCGGTGGTGGTGGTGTGTGAACCCGTGGCCGATCGAGTGCTCACCCTGGCTCCACTGTTCAAATTTTTAGACGACTGGCACCTTCCTCATCTGGTGTTTATCAACAAAATGGATCGAGCCGATGTCGCGTTTACCGATGTTCTGCAAGCGCTCAAAAAAGTGTCCAGTCGTCCGCTAGTCGCCCACCAATACCCGATCGGGCAGGGTGAAAAGCTGGCGGGATTCATTGATCTGGTCACCGAGCAAGCCTATCACTATCATCCCGGTGCTCCAGCCGATCCGGTGCCGTTACCCGAATCGCTGCGTGAGCAAGAGCAGGCGGCCCGTGCCGAAATGTTAGAAACCCTGGCAGAATTTGACGATCATCTGCTTGAGGAATTGCTAGAGGATATTGAACCACCGCAAGAAGAAATCCTGCAAGACTTGAAGCTGGAACTGGGGGCTGACCAGATCGTACCCGTATTCATTGGCGTGACCGATCGCGATTTTGGTGTGCGTCCCCTGCTCCAGGCACTCTTACGCGAGGCACCTGAGCCTGAAACGACCGCCGACTACCGAGGCATTTCCCTTCATACGGCTGCTCCACTGGCGCAGGTATTGAAAACCTACTACACTCCTCAGGGCGGTAAGCTCTCGTTAGTACGCGTTTGGCAAGGGACGTTGACCGATGGCATTGTCCTCAATGGCGTGCGGGTTGGCGGCATCTATCGTCTCATGGGTCACCAGCAGCAGAGTCTGACCACTACCGTTGCGGGAGAAATCGTGGCGCTGGGTCGTCTGGATGGCATTAAAACAGGTGATACGCTCACCACCGATCAGTCGCTTGCCAGTGAATTGCCCAAAGCCGAGCGGATGGCACCTGTGTTTGCCCTGGCGATCGCCGCTGAAAAGCGCAGTGATGAAGTGAAGCTGAGCGGTGCCCTCACCAAGCTGCTGGAAGAAGACCCCGCTCTCGCGTGGGAACAAAACGATGCCACCCATGAAATTATTCTATGGGGACAGGGTGAAATTCATCTTCAGGTGGCCCTCGATCGCCTCAAGCGCAAGTACAACCTGCCCATGCACACCCACCGACCCCAGGTGCCTTACAAGGAAACCATTCGTAAGACCAGGAGCGTGCACGGGCGGTACAAACATCAAACGGGTGGACACGGGCAGTTTGGCGATGTCTACCTCGATATCCAACCGCTGCCGCGTGGGCATGGCTTTAACTTTAGCGAGAAAATTGTGGGTGGAGTGGTGCCGCGCCAATACATTCCTGCCGTTGAAACGGGTGTCCGCGAATACCTGATTCACGGCCCACTTGGGTTTCCGATCGTGGATGTGGCTGTCACGCTCACCAATGGTTCCTACCACTCAGTCGACAGTTCTGAGCAGGCGTTTAAGCAAGCCGCGCGGGTAGCCATGCAGGAAGGCATCGTACAGTGCGAACCCACTTTGCTAGAACCCATCCTGAACGTGGCGATTTCAGTACCAGCGGAGTTTACGGCAAAGGTGCTGCGGCTGGTCAGTGGCCGACGTGGGCAAATTCTTGGCTATGATGCTAAAGCCAACTGGTATGGCTGGGATCAAGTGGCTGCTCACATGCCGCAGGCAGAAATCCATGACCTGATTGTGGAACTGCGATCGCTCACGTTAGGGGTCGGCTTCTTTCACTGGCAGTATGACCACCTACAAGAAGTGCCTGAGAAGCTTGCCGAACGCGTCCGCACCAGCGCTCACACGAACAGTAAGTGATTGTGGCTTATTGTTTCTAGGTCTTAAGGGAACGCGTTCATGAGCACGATCGTGTTCCCTTGCCCTCTGGTATGACGCAAACCTCGGAGGTTTTCACCAAATCAAGCACTGTGACCCATGTTGTAGCTTAAACCTCTGAGGCTTTAGTCAAAATGATTTCACGGCGGATGGTTCTAATGGCGCACCTGATCTGCCCACGGAGTCAACCATTGTGATAACCATTTCAAGGCATAGTCAATCACTAACCCAATCAACCCAATGAAAGCGATGCAAAATAAAACTTTCTCAGTTTGCAAGAAGCGCTGAGCCTGGATAATCTTAAAGCCCAAACCATTTTGGGAGGCGACCAGTTCAGCAATGACGAGAAAGTTCCATGCCCCTGAGATATTCACTCGCAGGGTATCTAACACGCTTGGAAATGTAGCTGGAATAATCACTTTAAACACCACTCCCCATCGAGGTGCACCCATTGTGTAAGCGACATTAATCATCTCATTGGGGATGAATTTAACGGCATCGGCAACCATAATGGCGTTATATAGCACTGCACCCAGCATAATGATGAGAATTTTTGAGGGTTCACCTAGCCCTAACCAGATCACAATCAACGGCACAAAGCCAGTTACAGGCATATAGCGCACGGTGCCAACAATAGGCGCAAACAGGCTTTCCATGCTGTAAAACGTTCCCATCGCTAAGCCGATCGGCACACCAATGATGGCAGCAACAATAAACCCAGCTAAAACGCGAAGACTGCTGGCAATTACGTCTGCAATTAAGTTGTCTTCCGCAAACATTTTGTAACCCGCCGCCAGCACCGCAGCAGGAGAGGGCAAAAAGATCGGCGGTACAAGCTGTAGTGAGCTGACAACGCTCCAAATCAATAACGGCACCAGTAGAGCAGAGACAACAAGGGCAACTGCTAAGCGCTTAGGAAAGCCCTGACGGATGCTCCAAAATATAGAAGGTTCGAGGTAACGATATTGTCGGATGGTGGGTTCTGGGTTAGCAGGGCTGAAGGGTGTCATGGGGATGGTTATTTTAGAAGAACTTGAGATAGCGTTGAATTTCCCAGTCAGAAACGTGCGTGTGGTATTCTTCCCATTCCTGAGATTTGAAATCAATGTAGGTTTTGTACATCAGAGAACCCATCACTTTTTCGCTGAAAGGGTCGCTGGCAAAGGCGGTGATCGCTTCCCCTAAATTACGCGGCAGAAACCGAATGCCCATGTCTGCGAGTTGCTCCAGGGAGTAGTTATACATATTTTCGGTGTGAGGATCGCCGGGATCGAGGTCTTCCCGAATGCCTTCTAATCCAGCAGCGAGAATCATTGCCGCGCCCAAGTACAGGTTGCTGGAAATATCAGCGGCACGGCATTCCACTCGTCCTCCTGCCAGGGGAATACGGAGCATATTGGTGCGGTTGTTGTTGCCATAGCAGACATAAACAGGTGCCCAGGTAAAGCCAGACATACTGCCTCTAGCCACCAGCCGTTTGTAACTATTGACGGTAGGCGCAATGGTGGCACAAATGGCAGGCGCATGGCGAAGGATGCCCGCAATAAACTGATAGCCCAGCTTAGAAAGCTTGCAGCCACGCGGATCTTCAGCATCATAGAAAAGATTTTCGCCCGTATTCATGTCTGCCAGGGACATATTGTAGTGGGCCCCGCTACCTGTGCGGTTGGCGAATGGTTTGGGCATAAAGGTGGCAAAGAACCCATGCTTACGAGCAATTTCTTTAACCATCAACCGAAAGAAGGTGAAGCGATCGGCCATTTTGAGCGCATCACAGTACATGAAATCAGTTTCAAACTGTCCGTTACCATCTTCGTGGTCAAAGGAGTAAACATCCCAACCCAGGCTGTTCATGGCCTCCACAATTTCTGTCACCCAGGTGTAGTTATCCAACAGTCCTTGCAGGTCATAGCAGGGTTTGGCAAGGGTGTCGCGATCGCTCACAGGCACCGCTTTCCCATTTTCGTCTTTTAAAATAAAAAACTCAGTTTCAATTCCTAAATTGAAGATAAACCCCATCGCGGCAGCGTCTGCCAGCACCCGCTTAAGAATGCTACGACAGCAGGCTTCAAAAGGCTTTCCCTGCAAATGTAAATCGCTGGCAAACCAAACCATCTCTGAGTTCCAGGGCAGAATGGTAGCAGAATTAGGGTCAGGATAGGTGGCGACTTCTTCATCACTTACATCCTGTGGAACACCATCAAGTGCTGCTCCGGTGAAGAGTTCTGAGCCTTCCATCATTTGCCCGAAATGGGATAAGGGCACCGATTTGGCTTTGCACATGCCATGAATGTCCACAAAGCTGGCAAGGGCATATTTTACGCCCTTCGCCGCCAGGGAATCTTTTAATGCCTGGAGTTCTGGAGTAAGAGATTCAGTCATATTGATTGGAAGTGGGAGATTGAAGGTGGGTTTAGAGGTACGAATTAGCAAGATTGAGGATTGAGTAGAAGCGGTTTTTTAGCCACTGAAAATTGTCGTCAATACCTAGAACGTGCTTTAAACCCTTTCACTATGCTGCTTTCCCGCCCGTGATTGCAAATCCGGGCTAATAGCAGGAAGTCCACTAAAGGGACTCAAGACCAGCAGTCCCTTTAGTGGACTTGGCTCTGTGAGCGCGAACTTACAGTTCAGCGCGGAGACGCAACGCAGTGGAGAAGTTTTAAAGCACTGCCCAGTACCGGGCTTCTGTAGGCTATTCATTGAGATATTTCTTAGTTGACTTCTTAAGTACTCGGAAATAGATTCCAAAAATAGTCAATGATAGAAACAAATAGATTAACGAATAAATAACTTTGAAAAAGATTAAAATTAAAAACGGTATGACAGTAGTTGCAAGCGCAAAGATTAGAAGAAACGCGGCAAACGTCACCCTATAGCTGGCAAGAAGTTTTGCTTCTTTTTCAAGATTTAGGTTAAAGACCCTTGAGCTTTCTAACTCATTCAATTCTTTTCTAAGTTCTTTCTCATAGCCCTGGAGATTATCTGCAAAGAAAATGATGAAGGATTGTTTAATCAGATTCCAAAAGCCGATAATCGCAATTACTAGCAGAAGACTGAGAAACCCTAAAAATAAGAGTCCACTATAGTCAATTTTGGGGTTTGCCAGCACAATAAAATCTACGATCGGCTTCCAAAGCGCGATCGTAGCGCCGATGACTCCCATCAATTTGAAGTCATCAAAAGCACTTCTAATGTATTCTTCTGCTTGTTGGCTTAAGCGCACATATTCTTTGTAAAGATAATTCAGTCTTTGCTCAGGGTTCATATTTTTCTTGCAATGGGTTTCTGCTGCTCATAAAAGATTGAAGTCATCATAAATGCCTATTAATCAACATGACAGTAGATTATCCACGACTGACGCAAAACCTCCAGAGTCTTCTTAAAACCAGTCGTTATGGATCAGTCTCAATCAGGTGTTGGAGGGGGCAATTCCTCCAGGGGGGTTCCTTCGGTCAGAGCCTGCTTCAGTTGAGTGCTGAGTTCATCAATGCAAAGTTGCAGGATCTGTTCGCCCAAGGCACGATCGCCCTTGCTGGGAGAACCCACTGCTCCGTGGACGCTTTCGTGATTGACGGTATAAGCAAAAAAGCAACCAGCAGAGCGATCGGGTTCGTCCAGTGCTTTATCCATCTGCACTAGATCGGGACGCAGCGCCAGCATGACAGATGTTTCAGCACAGTTGGCATGAAAGTTTGCGGCATCCTGGTGATAGAACTGATGGATTCGAGGTGAGATTTCCCACAACGATCGCAGCGCAATGCGTAAATCGGGGTAGGTATGGCGAACGTTTTCCAACCCACAGCGCAGGGGTGCCCAATTGGTGACATGCCCGTTGAGCAACAGCAAGCGATGGAATCCAGCACTGTAAACCCATTCGGCAATTTCTACCACAAGTTTTGCCAACGTTTCAGGTCGGAGGGAAAGCGTACCTGCCCACTTTTTAGAATGCCCTAAAGAGCACCCATAGGGCAGTGCGGGCAGCACAGGAATGCCCGTTTGAGCGGAGACTCCATGTGCAACCGCGATCGCCGAAAAGGTATCCACCCCCACGGGCAAATGAAGTCCATGTTGTTCAGTTGCACCAATGGGTAGAATGACCAGATTCGTGCCCTGGTTCCGCAAAGCCGTTAACTGCTCCCAGGTAAGTTCTTCCCACAGTACGGGCTGATTCATCATGCCTGTTTACGATGCTTTCACGATCGAATCATCATAAAGCGATTCAACCTTGAGAGGTTTATCGACAATCTTGAAATCGTAAGCTCCTTTAGCTGTTAATTCCAGATTACCAATCAAGCTATTGGGATTGTTTTTGTCAAACGCGATCGATTTGTTGCCTTCTAAGTCAAAGAGCTTTGCCCCCAAAAGCTGCTGTTTAACGTCATCGCCAGTGATGCCTAACTTCTTGCCTGCAATTTTGAGCGCTTCGGCATCGCTAGCATTCACTAAATCAACCGCTTTATCGATCGCCTTAAAATACGCCTTGATGTCTGCCTGATGCGCTTTGATAAAGCTATCCTTTGCGACAACAACATCGGCAATCAAATTGGTGTCTTTTGTGGAGAAAATGACTTCGCCGCCACCTTGCTTCGCCGCATTGGTCAAGTAAGGCTCATAGGTCACGGCAACATCCACCTGCTTGGCAGCAAACGCGGTAGCGGCATCAGCGGCTGCCATATCTTTAACCACAACATCTTTCTCAGTTAAACTTGCTTTTTTCAAGTAAGCTTCCAGCAGAATTTTTTCAAATAAGACGTTCTCTCGCCCAACCGTTTTCCCTTTCACATCTTGTGGGGACTTAATTCCACGCCCCAAAATGCCATCAGAGCCATTGGAGTAATCCACCAGATAAATCATGCGAATGGATGGGTCTTTGGCTGCCATTTGCACCGCATCGCCTGAAGTGAACCAGGCCAGATCAATTTTGCCTGCTAGAAAGGCTGTAATTTCTTCACTCACGCTTTGGAAAAACTGGTCTTGAACAGTCAGTCCTTGTTCAGAAAAAAAGTTTTTGCCCACAGCAACATGATGCCCAGCATAACCAACCCAGTTGTTAGTGGCAGAAACGATGGGCTGAGAGGCAGACGGGCTAGAACTCGTCGATGAGGTCGGATTGGGTTGTTGCGCGCAAGCAATCGTTAAGGTTAAGGATACAAGCGCCAAGCAAAACAGACGGACGAGGTGAGGCAATTTCAGCATAGAATAATTCTTCAATCAAGCAATAGAACCATAAAACAATGAAACAATGAAATAAGCAAACGCATTAAATGCCCCATTGCATTGAGCTAAGCAGGCTACGTTTTGCTATGCAATGCATGAATGATTTGCCGCTTAATACCGACAAATTCTGGAGACATTTTAATATCCAATTCGCGGTGTTCTGGTAATGGAATCGGCACCTCTAGCTGAATGCGACCGGGGTTTGCAGCCATTACATACACTCGTTGAGAAAGGTAAATTGCCTCCTCGATATCATGAGTAATCATCAGCACAGTAACATGGGTTTTTTCCCACAACTCCAGTAAAAACTGCTGCATCTGCTCTTTGGTTTGAGCATCCAACGCTCCAAACGGTTCATCCATCAATAGCACAGCCGGTTCGTTGGCTAGGGCACGCGCGATCGCCACCCGTTGCTTCATCCCACCAGAGAGCTGCTTTGGATAGCTTTTAGCAAACTTCGTCAGCCCCACAACGTCCAAAAAGTAGCGCACCCGATCGCGCTGCTCGGCGTTTGGCATGTTTTGGAACTGCAAACCAAAGGCCACATTCTGCGCTACCGTTAGCCACGGATACAGGGTATAGCCTTGAAACACCATGCCGCGATCGGAGCCAGGGCGGCCCGTCACAGGTTTACCATCAACTAAAACATCACCAGCAGACGGTGGAACTAAACCAGCAATAATATTGAGCAAGGTCGATTTGCCACAACCCGACGAACCGACCAGACAAACCAATTCTCTAGGAAAAATCTTGAAGTTAATCTCTTGGAGAACGGTTAGCATTTGCTTACCCCGGAGGGGATAAGTTTTGTAAAGATTTTGTACCTGGAGTTTTGCCACGGGTTCTTGGGACAATTCACTAGAGTGATTAACACTCAGAACTTGCTCTAGCATAGGGTGAGAGGAGGATGAACACGCAAGATTAAAATTATTTTCAGGTACAATTAAAGAGGGCTTGATAGAACGGTCAAAAAAAATGAGGAAGCAGCTAAAAACCCGGAAGAGAAGCAGCGATCGCTACAGAACTCTCCCGGGTTTTTATCCCGCCGTGTAATCTATTAAAAGCCTCAGACGCAAGCCTTTCAATGGATCGACCTCTCTCGAACCAGTCGCTACCAGGTTGATAAGCCGGAACCCTAGAAGTCTTTATTCATCAGGACTTACGCAAATTCTCTAAAACTAGCCCCACAGCCCCCAAATTTGGGGGAGCAAGCACTCAAATTCCCCCAGAGTTGGGGGCTTAAAGCCCTTTGGGCATACAAGAAAAGGGGGCGACTGCGTAAGTTCTATTCATAAAGTTTTTCACTCCCAGAAAGCAACTTCCTGGAATGGTGCTAGTTATAACGGCTTAATGTACGCATGATTGTATCAAAAGAAACAAAAGTGCTCAAGCATCATCATAAAACCAGGCAAATCCACTGCAATAAATACGCTGCCATTTGACCCGTTGTAGCTGCCTTTACCCTTAATCAAACTCCCCAGGCAAGATTCGAACTTGCGACCAATCGATTAACAGTCGATCGCTCTACCACTGAGCTACTGAGGAATGCTTTAACGTCGCGGATCTCATAGTATCGATAATTTAGCCCTTTTGACAAGCATCCTGGCACAAAATTTTGATCAATCTAGTGAACGATTCTCCAAACACGCCTTAGAGACCCAGTTCCACTACGCGATCAATTTCATCACAAAGCGGAAGCAAGCCCTGCTCCTACCGTTCTCCCTTCAGGAAAGGTCGCATCAGCGCTTTGGGGTATCCGGCTCGCCTGGACATGATGGTGAGTGCCAGGATGCTAAAAAGATAGGGCAGCATCAAAAACACCTGGTAGGGAATGGTCGCGCCAATTTCCTGCTGTAACCGGAGCTGGATAGCGTCGAACCCGGCGAACAACAAAGCACCAAGCAACGCCTTGAAGGGTTGCCATGAGGCAAAAATGACAAGGGCAATGCAAATCCAGCCACGCCCGTTGATTAAGTTGATAAAGAAGGAATCAAAGGCAGAAAGGGTCAGAAAGGCACCCGCGATCGCCATTAGCCCGCTGCCAGCCATCACTGCACCTGTTCGCACCGTATACACATTGATGCCTTGTGCTTCTGCCGCCTGTGGATTCTCCCCCACCATTCGCACGGCCAACCCCAACGGTGTGAAGTACAGCGCATAGGAGATTATACCGACCGCAAGCAGTGCCAGGTAGGTGAGCGGCGTCTGGGTAAACATGGCTTGACCAATCAGCGGTAGCTGCGAGAGTAGTGGAATCGGGTAGGGCTGAAACGGTGTAATTTTGGGCGGTGTAGTGGCTTGAGGCAGCAACACTCGGTAGAAGAAATACGCCAAGTTTGAGGCCAGTAAGGTGATGCCAATACCCGTGACGTGTTGTGACAGACCCAACCAAACTGTAAACAGGCTGTGCAGCAAGCCAAACGCACAACCGATTCCTGCTGCGAGCAGTACACCAATCCACAGATCGGCTCCCTGATAGACGGCAGCCCAGCCAACCAGTGCACCGATCGTCATGATGCCCTCAATGCCCAGGTTTAAGACACCTGCTCGCTCGCAGAGCAATTCTCCTAAGGTGCCAAAGAGCAGCGGTGTCGCTATCCGGATCGTGGCAGTCCAAAATTCGACACCAAAGAGCAGGTTGAGACTATCCATAGACGTGGCATTACTTCATTTTGTGAGCGATGTTTGTTGGTTCAAGTCTGTCAGCTCAGCACAGTCTATCGCCATCGCAAACGATAACGGGTCAGCAGAATGCTGATGAGCATGCACAGCAGGGAGGCCGATACAATGACATCTGCCAGGTAAGACGGTAAGTTCGCCGATCGACTCATGGCATCAGCACCGACATAGATTGCCGCAATGAAAATGGCCGATCCAAGTACACCGATTGGGTGCAATTGCGCCAGCATCGCTACGATGATGCCGGTGTACCCAAAACCGGGCGACAAATCGAGGCTGAGGTAGCCTTTGAGTCCAGCCACTTCGCTGACGCCACCAAGACCCGCTAACCCGCCACTCAAAAGCGCTGTGGCGAGAATGACACGGTTAATGGGAATGCCCGCAAATTTGGAGGCATGGATGTTTGCCCCGATCGCCTTCATGCGATAGCCCAATACGGAACGACTGTTGAGTACCCACACGACGATCGCGCTTAAAATTGCCACGATTAACCCTAAATGAGTCCGACCCGAAAGCCTGGGTAAGGTGGCCTGATCAATCACTGGCACGGCTTGCGGCCACCCTAAAGCGGAGGGATCTTTCAGCGGGCCTTCTACTAAATAGCTGACAACCAGCAGCACGATGAAGTTGAGTAACAGCGTTGTGACGACCTCATCGACTTGAATCTGCGTTTTGAGGATAGCAGGCAGCAGTAGCAGTATTCCGCCGAAAAGAAAGCCTGTGATCAAGATGAGGGGAATCATCAGGAACGATGGCAGGGTAATGAGTCCGCTACCCACGAGCGTTGCGGCGATCGCACCCGCATACAGTTGCCCCTCTGCCCCAATATTCCAAAATCGCGCCCGAAACGCGATCGCCACACTCAAGCCCGTAAACATCAGTGGCGTTGCCCGTGAAAGCGTTTCTGAAAGCGCAAACTGTGAACCCAACGCTCCTTTTAGCATCACACCATAGGAGTGCAACGCGGGTACACCCGTCCAGGAGACCAGCGGAATGCATAATGCCAGCGCTGCACCAATGGCCGCGATCGGTGCCAGCACGGCTAGAAGAGGAGGAATGTGTTCGCGTTGTTCAAGGTGCATGGAGAAGTGGAGATTTGAGTTTTGAGTTGATTAAGCGGTCAGCGGTCAGCCATCAGCCATCTATCTAACAACTAACAACGCCTTCCGCCCCCGCCTCCCCTGCCCCCTCTGCTTTTGCCTTTTGCCTTCTACTTTTCACCCCTTCCCCTCTTTCCCCGCCATCATGAGTCCAATCTCGCTGATCACCACGTTTTCGATGGCGATCGAAGGTGATAGGCGACCTTTGTAGAGCACGTAGAGGCGATCGGAGAGCGTCAGCAGTTCGTCCAAATCTTCAGAGATGAGTAGAACCCCGGCTCCGTTGGCGCGAGCCTCCAGCAAGCGTTGGTGGACAGTGGTAACGGCACCAAGATCAAGTCCGCGTGTCGGTTGGCTTGCCAGGATGAGTTTGGGATCACGCGATAGTTCACGACCCAGGATCAGCTTTTGCATATTGCCACCAGACAGTAACCGCACCGTTGCCTTGGGCGATGGGCACCGTACGTCAAAGGCGGCAATGAGGCCGGCAGCATGGCGAGTGGCAGCCTCTCGCTTGAGCAACCCTATTTGAGAGAATGCTTGATCCTGGTGCGTTTCCAAAATCAAGTTCTCCCAAATGGTCATGTCTGTCACAAGCCCGGTGGTGTGACGGTCTTCAGGAATGCGTGCCACGCCAGCCTGCACCATATCAGCGGGAGAAAACTGCTGTAGCTTTTGCCCATAGAGCTGTACGATGCCCTGTGTGGGTGCCATCAGTCCGCTCAGCAGATCAAACAAGGCGGCTTGTCCATTGCCAGAAACGCCTGCAATGCCAACAATTTCTTGCTGACGTACCAGCAGATTGATGGCATCAAGTGAGGTAAGATGGCCTGCTTTCAGCGTCACGCGATCGAGCTGTAGGACTGGTTCACCAGGTGTGAGCGGCTGACGAATGGTTTTAGGCAGGGGTCTACCTACCATGTGTTCCGCGAGTTGGGCAGGTGTGGTGTCTGCGGTAGTGACAGCCGCGACAACTTTGCCAGCACGGAGGACGATGACACGATCGCTCACGGCCATCACTTCCTGCAACTTGTGAGAAATGAAGACGATCGAGAGCCCCGCTGACGTCAACTGGCGCAAGGTGGCAAACAGCGATGCGGCTTCGGGTGGCGTGAGCACCGCTGTGGGTTCATCGAGAATCAAAATCTTGACATCCCGATACAGCGCTTTGAGGATCTCAACCCGCTGACGTTCACCCACAGACAAGGCACCGATTTTGGCATCTGAATTCACTGCCAGTCCAAAGCGGTCTGATAGGGCGGTTAAGCGCTGACGTGCAGCTTGCAGGTTTTGCCAGGGTCGCCACAGGGGTTCGGTGCCCAGCGTGATATTGTCTAACACTGAAAGATTGTCTGCCAGCGTAAAGTGCTGATGCACCATGCCGACACCCGCTTCGATCGCGGCTCGAGGCGAACTTGTTTTCAGCGGTTTGCCAAAGACGGCGATCGATCCCTGATCCGCCACGTAATGACCAAACAGGATATTCATCAGCGTGGTCTTGCCTGCGCCATTTTCACCTAACAGCGCCAGCACTTCGCCGCGATGCAACTCCAGACTGACAGCATCATTTGCCAGCAGGCTCCCAAACCGCTTGCTGATGTTAGTGAGTTGAAGGACAACGTCGGCTTCTGGCTGCAGTAGTTGGTTCACGAATCTTGCAGCCTCTTGATGGACGATCGCATCAATATTTTCCAGAGTTGCGGATGGATAACTGTAGGGAAACTCGCCTGCATAGAGGCTATCCAGGGCATCGTCAAGTTCAAGCCAGATGACGTAATCAGGATCATGATCGGTATCCAACCAGATTTGATACAACGGCTGTATCGCTTGTCGAAGTGATATGAACTGACCATTGATGATTTGCTGTGCTATTTCGCACGCATACGCCCGAATAGCCGCTTTTGGCTCTGGTTCCTCTATATCTAATTCTTTGATCGCATGAATGAAATACGTTTCTATATCAAAAACGCTGCTGCGTCGATCGAGTCCAGCCAAAATTCGCAGGTTGGGCGAGTCGTAACCCTTCACGAGCAGTTCGGTTGCCCAATCAATGTAGTCATCCGCAAAGATCTGATGCAGCGCTCGCTTCCCGAATATGGCGTTGGTTGAATGACTCATCACGTTTGCACACCAAAGAGACAGGTCGTTGATCGCAGAAGGCTCAAGACGGTGTGGCTATCTCTAACTGTTTGCATATTTGCATTGCTGTAAAGTTGGGGATCTCTCGATGACGCGGTACAGAAGTCCGGCGATGGTTAGCAGGATTCTCCCAGATTGAGTGTTCGCCACCCTCCCGCACTAAACGACAGCCTTGAGCGCTGAGATGGCGGATTAAATCTCGCCGCTTCATGACGCTGCTAAATCGGGCACAATCTGAATGCGGGAAGCGGCAGTGAGAATGAGGTGAATCGGTTCTTCTAAATCACTGTCAGCATCCGTCAATTGAGCATTCGGCGAGGGCAATGGTTCGCCCAGCAGCAAATTGGTTTCTGCCATCTCAACCAGGGCACTTGCCAGTGATCGTCGCGCTGTTTCCAAATTCTCGGCAAAGGTGATGGTGCCTGGAAAGTCCAGCACTTCTCCATGTACACCTTCATCTAGAAACCGATAGGTTGCCTTATAGGTCAGCATGATAATCTCTTTGTTTGGATTTTAAGGATGAAGGATAAACGTTTTAATCTTTAGCCTTCATCCTTCATCCCTTATCCTTTCTACCTTACGCGGTCGCCTTCGGTTGCGTATCGTCAATTTTGACGGTAAATTTGCCTGCTTTGATGTCATCCTGTCTGGCAGTCACTTTTTGCTTCAGGTCGGCGGGAATTTTGCTGTCAAAGGTGCCCAGTGGTGAAAGACTGCTGCCACCGTACTTGATGTAGCTGTACTCGCCGTAGTCTTCCGCTTTGAAGGTGCCGTCTTTGACCGCTTTGATGGCGCGATCGATCGTCGGTTCCATGTGCCACAGTGCACTGGCGACGACGGTGTTGGGGTAATCTTTTTGGGTGTCGATGACGTTGCCGATCGCCAATACTTTCTTTTCTTTCGCGGCATCAGACACGCCAAACCGCTCGGCGTACATCACATCCGCACCTTTGCTGATCTGGGCGAAGGCGGCTTCCTTCGCCTTAGGTGGGTCAAACCAGCTCCCAATAAACGTCACCAGGAATTTCACATCTGGCTGGGTCTCTTTTGCGCCTGCCATAAACGCGTGCATCAGGCGATTGACCTCTGGGATCGGGTAGCCGCCGACCATCCCAATCACCTTAGATTTGGTCATACCGCCTGCAATCATGCCTGTAAGATAAGACGGCTCGTGAATGTAGTTGTCAAAAACGGCGAAATTGGTGCCGTCTGGTTTGCCGCTCGACCCCATCAAAAACGCGACTTTGGGGTATTCCTTGGCGACCGATCGACAGGCTTTTTCCACCGCAAACGCTTCACCAACGATCAGTTGATTGCCGCCTTCTGCATATTGCCGCAACACCCGCTCGTAGTCAGTGTTGGTCGTATTTTCAGAATAAACGTACTCAATGTCGCCTCGCTCTTTGGCGGCTGACAGCGCTTTGTGAATACGGCTCACCCACTGTTGCTCGATCGGTACCGTGTATACACTCGCCACTTTGATTTTGCCTGCTGGTGAGGCTGAAGGCGATCCTTGTACTGCTGGAGAACCTTCTGGCGCAGGCGATGAGGCACAGGCTTTGAGCAAAAGGCTAGAGCCAAAGGCAGCGGAGCCATAAACAAGGAACTTCCGACGATTAAAGTTGTCTGTCATGCGTTTCAATGCCTAAAACTATCAGTCAAGGAATATTTTGTCCTTGACTCGTATTACTAAACCATTTGTTGAAGCATGGATAGTATAAGGCATTACATGTAAGCGATCGTTCAGGCAGAAGCCGCATGTTCGTGTAGCAGGCTGTGTTTGATCTAATTAGCGGTCAGTGGTCAGCCTGGAATTTAAAGCTGAAGGCTGATAGCTAATCCCTGGTTGACTGACCAATCTTTTAGTGATCGCCTGACCCGCTCTGCACTAAAAGTACAGGCTAATGGAAGGAAGTCCTCTATAGGCTCTTCCCAAAGGGTAGAGGACTGCAAGCCTCTAGCAACCCGTTTTAACGGGTTTTTACACCGTTAGCCCAGATTTGAATCACGGGCGGGTGAGCAACGGAGCGATTAGCCTTTCAAGACTTTTGTTAGTCAGTAGCTAACCCAGAATCATGTTCACAAAACAAAGAGGAGCGCTATATTCAGGCACAAGGGCATAAGTGCGCTTCATAGAGCGTTAAGCAGATTGATAGCGAATGGTTGGCGGCTGATCACTCGGTTCCATCACCCGCTTTTCGGCCTGTTTGATTGGAATTTTGACGCGAAAGGTCGTTCCTTGTCCAATAGTAGAGGTGCATTCCAACTGTCCACCGTGCTTTTCGACGACAATTTGATAGCTAATAGATAAGCCTAAACCTGTGCCTTTACCCACTGCTTTAGTGGTGAAGAAGGGTTTGAAAATGGACTGTCTCACCGCCTCAGGCATACCCGGCCCATTATCAGAAATCTCAATTAGAACCCAATCTTGCTCAAGCCGTGCTGTCCGGATGTGGATCGTGGGTGAGAGTTGAGTGGCATTACTTTCTACAGACTGTTGGCCTTTAGGCGCAGCTTCTAACGCGTCAATGGCATTGCTGAGCAGGTTCATAAACACCTGGTTTAGTTGTCCAGCGTAGCACTCAACTGGAGGCAACTGTTCGTATGTTTTCTGCAACTGAATGCCCGATCGATCCGCTTTTGCTTTCAAATGGTTCTGCAAGATCAGCAGCGTACTGTCGATACCCTCATGAATGTCAACTGGTTTCATGGCTGCCTCATCTAACCGGGCAAAGTTACGGAGCGAGAGCACCAACTGACGAATGCGCTCGGTGCCAACTTTCATCGACGACAGCATTTTCGGTAAGTCTTCGTTCAAAAATTCCAGATCACTCTGCTCAATCGCTGTTTGCACAGCGATCGTTGGCTGAGGATACGACTGTTGGTAAACGCTCAATACCTCTAGTAAAGCCTGTACGTAACCACTGGTGTGAAGCAGGTTGCCATGAATGAAGTTAACAGGGTTATTAATTTCATGCGCCACTCCGGCTACGAGTTGCCCTAAGCTGGACATTTTTTCAGTTTGAACGAGCTGAATCTGGGCTTCCTGAAGCTTGCGAAGAGTTTCTTCTAGCCCCTGATTGGCGGCTTCTAACTGAGCCGGGCTTGGTAATGCCAGCACTTTAGGCACCAGTGGAATCAGTTCTACAGCCGTGATGACTGAAATTAAAGCGGTGAGTGCTTTGATCGTTCCAGCTAACCAATAGGTCGGGTGCCAGAGCGTCCAAATGTCCATCAGGTGACCAATACCACACGCAATGATGAAGAGGCCAAACATCCAAAAAATCCAGTTAAAGGGGATATCTTTACGTTTGGAAACGAAATAAATAAGCGTGAGGGGAATAGAGAAATAGGCAAGCGCGATCGCGCCATCAGAGATGACATGCAACCAAACTAATGTCGGCTTCCAAAGGTAACAATGGCCGTGAGCAATAAACCCTTGTGGATTCAAAAAAGTCCTAAATGCTTCCAACATGAAAACCTCTCAGAAGGTATAGAAAGCAGGCATTGACATCAGCAGTAAACCAGAGTGGCGCATGCTTTTAGATCTAAAAGGTAGAGTGCCCTGATTTGCCGTATGATCAGCACATTGGCTGAAGGAAAATGGATGCGTTCTAGCTTGCTTCTGTAAGGGCGATCGTGCAGTTTCAAATGTTACTGGAGCATCGTGCAGTTTCAAATGTTACTGGAGCAAGCCACTCTACCCTGAGACGCTTTCCCTGATTGCCTGGCAAAGCTTTCCGTAATCGCCTGCCTCGCCTTGCCTCAAAGTGCGGACTAACAGCAGAAAGTCCTCTCTAGGTGCTGCCTTCCCGAAGGGTAGAGGCCTACAAGCGTCTTTCACCCCGTTTTAACGGGTTTCGCACCGTTAGCCCGGCTTCTAATCACGGGCGAATGAGCCACGAAGCCATCAGCCTTTCAAGACTTTTGTCAGTTGGTCAGGATATCTTCCTGGAATGCTTCCAATACCTGTAGGATTGGTCTGTCACAGGTACCACTGCGGCATTTCTCAAAAACGGTTAAAAAGCAACAGGCGCGGCGATTTTATTAGGACAGGCTTTTTTAGGGCAGGGATTGACCGCAACCAAAACTACGATCGCGGCTCCCACGTTGCTGAATCACAGCCGATTTCGTTTGGATTCACCATATCCGCTACCCACCCCTCTGCATCCGTTTTAAATTAGACTGTGGCTTACTCGATTAAGAGCGGCTGTAAGTAACAGCTGCTCAATGTCCTTACTGGAAACATCAACCAACGGGTGAAGAGATGGTTAAACCCATTTTGCTGCTGATTAATCTTCAATCTAAACAAGGGCTTTTACGGTTTGGAGAAGCGCTTGCTAGTTTCAATGACTTGGGCGTTCAATACATCATTGGTCAGATCAAAGAGGCTGAAGATTTTGCCCGTTGCATCCGCCGCTACCAAGAGCGGGTATCTGCGGTAATCATTGGTGGAGGCGATGGTACATTAAATGTTGCCGTTGATGCACTCGTTGAGACAGGTTTGCCGTTGGGCATTTTACCGTTGGGAACGGCGAATGATCTGGTTCGCACGCTCAACCTACCCCGGACACTGCCAGAAGCCTGTCAGGTGATTGCTCAAGGTCACCGACAGACCATTGATTTAGGGCGAGTTAATGGCAAATACTTTTTTAACGTCGCCAGTTGTGGTCTCAGTATCAAAATTACGCAGAAACTTTCAGGCAGACTGAAAAAACGCTGGGGCGTTGTGGCATACGCGATCGCGGCGCTACGAACGATGGTGACAATACGACGGTTTACGGCTGTGATCCAGGTCGATGACGGGGTAGAAATGACCCGAAGGTCTTTGCAAATTGCGGTCGGCAACGGACGCTACTATGGCGGCGGTTTAACCATTGCCAAGGATGCGGCGATCGACGATCAGAGACTTGATCTGTACAGCCTGGAGATGCCCCAATGGTGGCACCTCCTCTTCTTATTGCCTGCTTTGAGAACAGGGCAATTCAGCAATCGTATTGGTATTGAACGCTGGGAGGGCAAACAAATCAAAGTTTGGACGCATGAACCGAAGCGAGTGAACACGGATGGCGAAATTACAACCAAAACGCCCGCCCTGTTCGAGCTTTGCCCCAAAGCGTTGGAGGTCTTTGTTCCGCCACCAGCAGACTCGTCGTCAGTCGATCGGTCAAGCTAGCCCAGTCAACGTTGGCATTCACAAACTAGGCACCAATCATCCGCACACTGACAACTGTACTTCTAGAACGATCGCATCTCAGCGAGACTTAGAGCCGTCTTGAGAGCGAAGCAGCCTGATACTCTCTACAATGATTGGAGAGAACGAGTTTATCAAAGTTTTAAGTTTTTCGCAGAACAAATGTACTTTAATAGAGTAGATCTAGCGCTTGCTCAATCTCAACGGCTAGAGGGCATACTAAGTGTGGTTCGGCATTTGCCCTTACAGCTAAATAAAGTACATCTCGAACTCTGAGAACCTGATCGATGGGTTTTTTCACGTCTGACTTCTAACGCCTGAATTCTGCTGCATGTTCTATATTCTGCTCCGTTTCGTATGAATGCCCATCCATCTGCGTTGCCGACGAGTCATCAGAGCATTGTCGAACAGCTTGATTTAATGCTGCGGGCGCGGTATCCGCTGATCTACATCGTGGGTGCAGAAGAAGACCCGATCGAGGCAGTTTTAACGCAAGTGGCAGCTCGTTCAACGCCTCAGCGCGATCTGTACCTGTGGGATATTGCGCGAGGCTGGAATGACAATGGCTCCGATAAGGGGTCAGCGATCGCGGCTCTGGGGCGCATTGCCAAAGCGGCAGGTGAAAAACCGGCCATCTATGTGCTGAAAGATTTGCATCCCGTCCTCAAAGCGCCTCTACAGCCGGGCAATGTACCCATCATTCGTGAAATTAAAACCTTAGCCCGCGAACTCAAGCGCACTCGTAAAACCTTAATTTTGACGAGCTATTCGCTTGATGTGCCGCCCGAATTCATCGAAGAGATGACGGTCATTGATTTTCCGCTACCGGATGCTGATGAAATCAACACCTTGCTTTCCTTTCTAGTCGTTCCAGAAAACCTGAAACTATCGCAGTTCTCAAGAGAGCAACTGGTGAAGGCATGCCAGGGATTGAGCCGAGCACGCATTCAACGGGTGCTGGCAAACGCAATTGCGGCAAAACAGCAGGTTACAGAACAGGACATTGATAGCGTTTTAGAAGCGAAGCGGCAAGCCATTCGGCAAACGGGGATTTTGGAGTTTGTCACCACTCACGCCTCCCTTAAAAGCGTGGGTGGACTGGATCAGCTTAAGCGGTGGGTGCAAATGCGGCAGGATAGCTTCACTGAAGAAGCACGGCGTTACGGTATCCCCAACCCCAAAGGTGTTCTCCTGGCAGGCATTCAGGGCACAGGCAAATCACTGTCTGCCAAAACGATCGCGCACGAATGGCGGCTCCCCTTATTGCGACTGGATGCTGGGCGGTTGTTTGGCGGATTGGTGGGTGAAAGCGAAAGCCGAGTGCGTCAGATGATCCAAATTGTCGAAGCGATCGCGCCTTGCGTGTTGTGGATGGATGAAATTGACAAGGCGTTTGGCAACATCAATGCAGGCTTTGATGGAGATTCGGGCACCAGTCGGCGGGTGTTTGGCAATTTAATTACCTGGATGCAGGAAAAAACAAGCCCGGTATTTATCGTTGCCACGGCTAATAATGTGCAAATTCTGCCCGCTGAACTGCTTCGTAAAGGTCGCTTTGATGAAATCTTTTTCTTGAACTTACCCACGGAGCAAGAACGACGAGAAATCTTTCGGGTGCATTTACAGCGCCTACGCCCCAGCCGTTTACGGGAGTTTGATCTCGATCTATTAGCTCGTCAGTCGAAAAACTTTAGTGGCGCTGAGATCGAGCAAACCATTATTGATGGGATGCAGCGCGCCTTTAGTCGGGGTACTCCTGGCAATCGGCAAGACTTTAGCAGCGAAGATATTGTGCAGGCGATCGAGGAAACGGTTCCCTTAGCCGCGATCGCCCGTGACCAGATCGACGCGCTCAAGCAGTGGGCAGCTATTACGGGTGCCCGTCCCGCTTCTCAAGATGTACAGTTGGTTGAAGAGTTGCGTCAGTTAACCCACGATCGGGGCATTGGGCCCTTGGAGGTCGATTAAATGTCTCATTTCACTCAAATCAAAACCGAGATTAAAGATCCTGATGCGCTTGTGAAGGCGTTGACTGAAATGAAGTTTAAAGCCATTGAAGTGCATGAAACGGCACAACCGTTGTACGGCTATCAAGGAGATAAGCGCTCAGACACGGCGGAAATCATTATTCGTCGTCAATATATTGGCAGAATGAGCAACGATATTGGCTTTAAGCGTCAAGAGAACGGTAGCTTTACCGCCATTATTTCTGAGTACGATCGCCACAAATATTCTCAACAGTGGCTAAACCAGATGACGCAGCGCTATGCCTATCATGCGCTCATGACCCAAGTGCCGCTACAAGGATTTGCGATCGAGCAAGATGAAATTTTAGACGATGGCACAATTCGCGTTGTGCTTGCAAAATGGGTTTAAGGCTTAGCTTGATGTCAACGGTAGTTTTTTTATTGAAACGGGAGAGTATAAATGTCTCACTTTAGCCGCATTAAAGTTCAGATCAAAAACGGCGAAATTTTACATCAGGTGCTGCAAGAGCTAGGCTACAGCGTCGATTGTAGTGCCCAGGTTCGTGGTTATCAGGGTGACAAAACTCAGGCGGAGTATGTGATCCGTCGATCGAATGGATACGACCTGGGTTTTCGTTGCAGTCATAGCGATGGAAATGATGGCGATGACCATTACGAACTGGTCGCCGACTTCTGGGGCGCGCGCATCAATCAACAAGATTTTCTCAATCCCATCTTGCAAAACTATGCCCACAAAACGCTGATGGCAAATGTGCAGGCACAGGGATTTGATGTTGAGGCTCAAGAAACGTTAGAAGACGGCACTCTACGCGTGGTCGTTGGCAGGTGGGTGTGATTCCTAAAAGCGAAGCATGACCGTGCTTGCGGTAGACTAATATCAAGACATTTTGACTAACTGTATTGAGTCTTATTCTCTTTTCCACACTTCAGCAGTCATGTCATGTCCATTTCCACCAATACCCACTAGTGGGTCACTTGGCATGAATACTGCCATTATTTGCTGGGTCTGGCAAGATAGAGAAGTCCCCGATGCTAGAGTGTGATGACTCGCCGACAGAAAGACCCGTTACGTGCACTCACCGATGAAGAACAGCAGGAATTAGAACGCCTCAGTCGTGCAACGAGTGAATCTGCCACTCGTGTGGCTCGTGCCAAAGCCCTGCTAGCGGTTGCCCAAAGACTGAGCTATACCGCTGCTGCCCAAGTTTGTGGGAGGCGTTCTGGGGATGCGGTTGCACAATTAGTCGAACGGTTGGTAGTGCATTAGATTAATGTGGGATAGGTGGCAATGTCATGCCAATGCCACGATCGCGTCGTTAATCCTGCTCGTTGAGCAGCAGTGTTTTTGAGTCGGCTGTGTTGCCAAATCCAGTTGAAGT
>JAESFU010000260.1_pt1 | contig 49397 bp, 46 predicted proteins | sample 9269461 | NCBI WGS metagenome assembly JAESFU01 (sample SAMN14502556, study PRJNA617107) | algae metagenome | isolation source: Stenomitos rutilans HA7619-LM2 and co-occurring heterotrophs from cave walls | place: USA: Waikapalae cave, Hawaii | collected 2009-07-28
GTGCCGCTGCACGGTGGTCTGGAAGAAGGTGATCGAGCCGTCAGCGTCGATCGGCTGGAACTGCTTCGGCTGCTGGCTGCGGGACAGCGGCCATAGCCGTGTACCCACACCTCCGCAAAGGATGACCGGATGGATGGCGTTCATTTGAGTGGCCCTCTTGTTCGCCGCTTTATTTGAAGGAGAAGAACCGCCCCACCGCCGCCAGCGGGTCGGAAGTGATGAGCACTTCGACCGGCGCGCCGACGAGCGAGTGCTCGAGCGGGGTCGTCGGAACGAGGCTCACCGGGATGGCAATGCCCTCGGCAACGGTGGCACTTCGAAGCAGGCCCGGCAGCTCGGCGGGATCGAGCGCCGCGCTCGTCACCGTGCCGTCGGGGAGATGCACTTCGGCATGGGCGCCGGAAGCGAGCTTCCTGAGGCCATTGCCATCGACATGCGAAGTGATGACTGCACGGGCGTCGGACGGCGCCACGGTCATCACCGTGTCTCCGGCCAGAACCGTGGCGCCAGACTGCGCGGCGCCGGGGGCGACCACGCAGTCGCACGGCATCGAGACGGCGAGCACTTCGCCGGCGGTGGTGCGGATGGCGAAGGCGATCTCGCCCTGCGTCGCGGCCGGGTTTACGAAATCGAGCTGGCCCGGGCTGATGGCGCGCAGGTCCATGCCGTCGAGCGTGACCGTCGACAGCCCGGGGACCGGGACGACGAACAGGCGCTCGTAGAGCTTGACGCCGACGAAGCCGACCAACAGCAGGCCGAGGCCTGCGAACACGCCCCAGCGCAGGCCGGTCGCGATGCCTTGGCGGACCGAAGGCTTGGCGGCCGGAGCTTCGCTGCGGGTCTTTTCGACCTTGTCGGCGGTGCGGATCAGACCGTCGACGCCGACGAGGTCGCCACCCACATATGAATTGAGGATGTAGCGCAGCTGCGGCAGGTGAGGACCGGTCGGCTCGAGGAACCGAAGGGTTACGGTTCCTGACTCGGGGGCGCCGGCATTGATCGCCGCATCGACCGGCAGGCTGATCGAATAGCCCGGGAAGTTGAAGGTCAGGATAGCGACCTGGACCTTCCCGTTGAGCTGCGGATCGATGAGGCCGGTGGCTTCGGCGCCGACGATCGAAAGCCCGTTGCCCTGGAGCGAGCGGCCGTTGATGCCGACATTGAACGGCACCCGGATGACGGGATGTTCGCCGTGCACTGCGGTGTCGGCGACTGCCAGTTGGGCCGCCTTTGGCGCTTTGGCCTTGCTGGTGTCGGCATGCGCTTCGGTGGTCATGGTGGTGAGCCCTCAGTTACGGATGGGGAGGGGGCTGAGGAGCCCCGTGACGAAGATGACTGCGGCGACAAGCAGGCCCAGGGCGAGCACGTGCATGTAGCCGGAGGTGAGTGCGCGGACCCGGCCCTCGCGGCCCGTGGTTCCGCCGATGGCCGTCGACTGGCGCGTCCAGCGCTGCCGATCGAGGCGGAACATGACCGAGGTCTTGATCGCCGCGCCGAAGAGTTGGCCGAAGTACAGCAGGAACGGGTAGCTGATCGGGAACGCCCCGCCGAAGCTGGCGAGCAGCCAGCAGTAGACGTAGCGGGTGGCCATGACCCAGGCGATGTAGGCGACGGCGATCAGCGGATCGACGAACACCGAGAAGAGCACGATGCCGACCGGAGCCGTGAGCGTCGTCCACATCGAGACGCGCTGGTCGAGGATCGACCACCAGGTGAAAAAGCCAACCTTGAACGGCCCGAGCGCAAGAGCCCGGCCATTGGTGCGCAGCATGTTACCGAACCAGCGGCGCATCAGGGTGACAGCACTCTCGACGAACCCGGCCTTGGGCTGGGTTTCCATCGAGACGCAGGCGACGTCGGGCAGGTAGGCCATCTGGTAGCCGTTCTTCAGCAGCCAGAACCAGGTCGACTTGTCGTCGCCGGTGAGGAATTTCACCCGGCCCAGGCGCCAGTGGTCGATGTAGTCCTGTTCGACCGAGGCGATGAATTCGGGGGTTGTGGCGAGGTCGGCGCGGAACACAGACATGCGGCCGGTCAGGGTCAGCACACGCCCGCTCAGCGCGACGGCCGACATCATCATCTGGCGCTGGGTGAAGCGCAGCTTGAACCAGTCGCGGAAGATCGGCGTCTCCACGATTTCGGCACGCTCGTGGGTAGTCAGTGCCCCCACCTTGCCGTTCGCAAAGAACGGGGCGGCGCGCTCGACGATATCGACGGGGATCTGGGTGTCGCCGTCGATCAGCAGCACGACGTCGTCGGCGCTGGGCAGACGACGGGAAATGATGCGCAGCGAGGTGGCGAGCGCGTCGCGCTTGCCGGTACCGTCGATGCGGTCGATGACGACCTCGACGGTGTTGGTACCGTCGAGCACCTGCTGGGCCACCGAGCGGATCAACCGCTCGTCGGCGAGGTCGACGACCGAGGCGACGACAGTCGAGCCGCCGGGGGAACGCCGAGCCGCCTCGAAGATCGAGCGATAGACGCGGGCGGTGATATCGGCGTCGATCTTGTAGCTGGTCGCGAGGAAGAAGGCATGGGCCGGGCGGCGTGTTGCGTATAGCGCCGCGGCTGCTGCCTTCCTCCTCGGATAGACGAAGTGGATGTAGAGGTGCCCGCGCACGAAGTTGATCAGGGCCCAGCCGTAGCGCCAGAGGCCGATAACCCCCAGCGTCAGGAACACGCCGGCTCCGGCCGAGAAGGCCGAAGAGGGTACGGCGCTGGCGATTGCCGCAGCGGCGAGGACGTAGAGAATGTGCGCGAGCAGGTTCATGGCGCTTACCAGCAGATGCCTTCGTAGGTTCCGTTGGAGCGGAGCGAGGCATTGATGCGGGTGAGATCGACCAGCGAGCGGTACTCGCTCACTGCATTGAGCGGGGCGATGGTTTCTTCGTAGCGGTTGCCGACGAGGATCACATCACTGGACGAGATCAGGTCCTCGATCTTGCCGACCAGGCGATCGGGCAGGTCCGGGACGACATCATTGCCGCGGCCCATGGCGCTCACGCCGCCTTCGACGGCCTGGAGCACGTAGGGGTCGTAGATGCGGACCTCCATGCCCTTATCGATGAGGCGGCTTGCGAGCTCAGCCAGCGGGCTTTCACGCAGGTCATCGGTGCCGGGCTTGAAGGCGATGCCTACCAGCCCGACAGTCTTGGCTCCCGAGACGTCGACCATCTTTTCGGCCCGATCGATCTGGGCGGCGTTGGCGACAAGCACGGCGTCGAGCAGGGGGGAGGCGACGCCCTTCCGCGAAGCGAGGAACTGCAGTGCGCGGACATCCTTGGGCAGGCACGAGCCGCCGAAGGCAAAGCCCGGCTTCATGAAGTAGGGGGAGATGTTGACCTTGGTGTCGGAGCAGATGAGCTTCATCACTTGCTGGCCGTCGACGCCCGAGGCCTTGGCGATATTGCCGATCTCGTTGGCGAAGGTCACCTTGACGGCGCGCCAGGAGTTGGACGCGTACTTCACCGCTTCGGCCGTCTTCAGCGTCACCACGTTGGACGGGACCGGCATGTTGGCGTTGATTTCGGTGAGGATCGCAGCGGTCTTGTCCTCGAGCGCGCCGAAGACGATGAGGCCCGGATCGTAGTAGTCGGCGATCGCCGTGCTCTCGCGGAGGAACTCGGGGTAGTAGCCGACGCCGAAATCCTGCCCGGCCAGCAGGTTGCTGGCTTCCTCGAGCACCGGGATGCAGACCTCGTCCATGGTGCCGGGCACGATGGTCGAACGGATGATCACCGAGTGGAAGCTCGACTTCTCCTTGAGTGCGCGGCCGATATCGGCGCACACGCCCTTTACGTATTTGAGGCCCACCGCGCCGGTATCGTCGCTGGGGGTGCCGACACAGACGAAGCTTGCGTCCGTATCGAGCACAGCCTGACGGGCATCGGTCGTCGCGCGCAGCCGGCCCGAGGCAACGGCGCGCGCCAGGATTTCGTCGAGGCCATTCTCGACGATGGGGGAGAGGCCGGAATTGACGGCACTGACCTTGGCGGGATCGAGATCCACCGCGATCACCTCGTGCCCGTCGTCGGCTAGACAGGCCGCCGAAACGACGCCGACATATCCAATTCCAAAGACGCTGATTTTGGCCACGACGGGTCCTCTTTCAGAAGTGTGAGCAGTATTGCTCTCGCTCAAGGAGCGAGTTGTGAGTGGCATCGAAGTACAGAACGATGAGCTGAAAGCTCATTGGCCTCGTTCCGCTAAGTGTCGGCTCTCGAACTCTCCACCGCTGGAGTTTCGATGCAGGCACTTAGTATCCGGCGTTCCTGCCGTGGGACTGTCGACATCTGTCCGTCCGTGGATGAAAGCGTGTGGGTTGGCCGGAACTCTGAGAAGCAATGGCGACTCATACGAGCCATGCTGTGGGCGCATGTCGTCAGGACGTCACGAGCCGGTCACGATTGCGTTTGTGCGGCATCCAACCGCAGGCGGGCCGCAGGTTTTGTCGTTCAGACGCTGTTCATGTTGCGGGACGGACCGGTGGTCAAATCATGGCGAAACCGTGCCCGCGTCTCCGGCGCAATCCGACGTGCTCAATTCGTAGGCAATTTTTGCAGGGGTAAACCCCTATTCGGGGGTGGCCTGATTTGGGTTCCCGCCAGTGTCGCGTGATCGCTGAAGTGGCCGGAATTCCTGTAGTTTTAAGGAATTAGTTCGAGTCTTAAAGAATTCCCGGGGCGATTCCAGCGAGGAATTCTTAGGGGTTTATGCGCAACTCGCGCCGGGGACGGGAACCGAGGCGAGCAGCCGCGCTTTTGCCGTCGTTGCGCGAAAGGATTCGCACAGGGCAGAGTCGAAGGTGCCTTCGACTATTGTGCATGGCTCGAGCCATGCACTTGGGTAACAGCAGCGGGTCGAACGATTGTCAGCTACCGGAAGCAGCCGGCCACTGGTCCTCATCGTCGAGGACGAACCTATGATCATGCTGGGGGCAGTTCAGCTCTTCGAGGCAGCGGGCTTTGAAGCCCTGGTCGCCTTCAGCACCGACGAAGCCGTAGCGCACCTCGAGGGTCGCTCGGGGATCGTAGTGGCATTCATCGAATACGATGTGCCTGGGATGACAGACGGCGCCCAGCTGGCGGAGATCGTTCGAAACGGTTGGCCGACCGTGGAGATCATTGTCGTGTCGCGGCCGCGTCCGGGTGAGACCGTGGATCTGCCGCTGGGGGCCCGCTACTTCGAAAAGCCCTACACGCACTCCGAGATCAATCGCGCGCTCGAAGAGCTCGGGCTTATGGGCATCGCCCCGCGGGCGCGGACGAATCTGCCGCCGCGCGGATGACAACGTTCTCGTAGGCAAGACTTGCAGCGCGGGTCGTTCAGGGCTCGCGCAACAGGTGTGCAGGCCTGGTCGCCAGCGCCCGCCATATCGTCGCCGCTCCCAGCAGCCCAGTCAGCAGGACCGCGCCAATGCCGACGACGGCCAGCGTTGCGGGGTTGACCACGAACTCGACGTCGAGCAGCACGCCGGTGAGTATGAACGCCAGCCCGATGCCGACCGGCGTCGCGATGAGCGCAGCGAACGCGGCGAGGATCACGTACTGGAGAATCGAGACCCAGACGATCTCCGGCTGCGTGGCGCCGAGTACCTTGGTGATGACAGCATCCGACTGGCGCTGACGCCGGCCGGTGGTGAGCGCGCCGATAAGCACGAGCAGTCCATTGCCGACCGCGAGGCCGCCGACCAACGAGGATGCAAGCGAAAGCTGGCCCAGAGCGGCCGTGATCAGGTTCAGCGTCTCGCCGATGGCGATGAAGCGAACGTCAGGCAAAGTTTCGGCGAGGCGTTGTTCGACGGCGCGCTCACGGCCATCGATAGCGGTGACGGCGGCGAGCAAGGTCGAGGGATAGCTCTCGAGCACGCCAGGCGAGAAGGTCGCAAGGAAGTCGATGCCACCTTGCCATGAATAGTCGCGGAAGTTGGCAACCTCCGCGGTGACGGTATCTCCGAATATGCTGAAGCTGACCCGGTCGCCGATGTTGATGCCCAGCCCGGCCTTCAGGCTTTCGTGCAGCGAGACCAAGGGGGCGCCAGTGTGATCGGCGGCCCACCACTTGCCCTCGATGACGCGCGAGGTTGCGGGCAGTATCGAGCGGTAGGTGACGGGCACTTCGCCCGACAGCAGGAACAGCGCCTCCGGGCCCTGCGGCGACAGTTGCGCGGCGGGTCGATCGTTCACGGCGGCGAATTCGCCACGCAACATGGGCGTGGCAGTGAAAGCGCGGATGTCGCCACCTTCATCCTTCATAGCCTGAAGCGTTTCCACCTCGTCTTCAAACAGGTCGGACGCAACAAAGCTCGGGGCATCGAACACCGAAGCTCCCAGGTACTCATTGCGAAGGTTCACCTCGAGGACCAGCACCACGACCAGCATGGTGAGCGCCAGGGCGACCGAGACGACGACCGATGGAGCGTTCGAACCTTCGCCCGAAATGTTACGCAGGGCATAGCGGAGCGGGCGGTTGCGGGTTTCGGGCGCACGCTTGAGGAGAGCCCGCGCGCCAGCGATGGCGAGCCGGAACAGGGTCGCCGAAAGCGCGCTGACGGCGACGAAGGCGAGGACCAGTGTCACGTCGCCGGTCATCAGGATCGCAAGTGCGATGAAGGCGGCGCCGGCGAGCAGCAGCGGCACGAACTGGAACGAGGCGAACAGCGCGCCCCAATCGATTGGTGGGGCTGCGAGCCCCTTGGCACGGAACAGGGTCACCGGCCGGATGCTCTGCGCCTGCTGCAGCGGGAGGTAGGCAAAGGCGAAGGCGGTGACGAGGCCGACACCGGCAGCAACGAGCAGCGGTTGCAGGTGCAGTTGCGGGGCGAGGTTCACGCCGACGGCGCGACCGACCACGGGGATAGCTATCAGCGCGACGCTGGCGCCGATGGCGAGGCCGATGCCGACCCCGACGGCGGCCAGCGCGCCGACTTGCGCAAAGAAATGCAGGAAGACGCGGGTGCGCGTCGCGCCCATCGAGCGCAGCACGGCGATGACCGCCGAACGTTCGGCGATATACGCCGAGATCGAGGTCCAGACGCTGACACCGCCGATGAGCAGTGAGGCGAGCCCGACGATGACGAGGAAGCGCATGAACAGGTCGTAGTAGCGCACCATCGGGCCGAGCCCGTCGCGGGCCGAGCGGACGGTCCAGCCATCGGCGCCGAACTCGGCCTGCAGCGCTGCCTTGCCGGCTTCGACGTCGCGTTCGGTGAGCACCAGCTTGTAGCGGAAAAAGGTGCCGAGGCCGGGGAGCGGTGAGGTGCGATCGCCGAGGACGGCGAAGCCCTCGGTGGAAATCAGTGTAGGCAGGCCCAGGCGAAATCCGCGGACGGCCGAGTCCGGGATCCCGGCCAGCATGCCGCGCACCTCGAAGGATGTTCCGCCCAGCGTGAAGGTATCGCCTACGGCGATGCCGAGCTGGCCGAGCATGATCGGGCCCACCAGTGCGCCGAACATGCCGTCGCGATAGCCCAACGTTTCGAACACCTTCCCTTCGGTCGGCAGATCGGGGCTCGAAACGCGGCCGAGCAGCGGATAATTGGGGCCGACGGCGATCAGGTCGACAAAGGCGTCCTTGTCGTCGAGCTCGGCGCGGACATTCGTGTCGATGGCGGAGGCCACGCGGCCGAAGCGCTGGAACTGGATGAACTCCTCGCCGGTCGCCGCCCGATCGGTACGCGACAGCTCCACATCGCCGCCCATCAGCACAGCCGCATCGCGCTCGACCGCCTGGCGGATCGAGGTGCCGACCGAGCTGACGCCGGCGATCAGAGCGGTGCCGACCGCGAGGCAGATGACGAGCAGACCAAAACGACGGAGGTCGCCGCGCATATCGATGAGGCCGATACGGATCGCGGCGAGAATGGAGCGCATCAGGTGCGGCTCGTCGTGGTTTCGACCAGTTCGCCGCGGGTCATGGTGAACACCCGGTCAGCGCGGGCGGCGAGTTGCGGGTCGTGCGTCACAAGCGCGACGGCAGTCTTCTGCTTGCGGGCAAGATCGAACATCAGCTCGATCACCACCTGACCCGTGGCCTGGTCGAGATTGCCGGTCGGTTCGTCGGCGAGAAGCAGCTTGGGCCTGGCGATCATCGCGCGGGCGAGACCGACGCGCTGCTGCTCGCCGCCCGAGAGTGCCGAGGGTCGATGATGCACGCGTTCCCCAAGCCCGACAGCGGCGAGTGCCTCGGCTGCGCGCTTGTGCACTTCGCTGAGTGGGAGGTCGGGTTCGGCGATTTCCAGCGCCAGTCCGACATTGTCGAGTGCGCTGAGCGATGGGATCAGGTGGAAGCTCTGGAATACGATACCGAGCGTTTCGCGCCGAAAGAGCGCCAGCTCGTCCTCGTTGAGGCCACCCAGGTTGTGGCCGCCGACGACGATCTCGCCGGCTGTCGGGCGCTCGAGGCCGGCCAGCAGCATCAGCATCGAAGTCTTGCCGCTACCGGAGGGCCCGACAATCGCGACGACCTGCGACGGCTGCACGTCGAACGAGACCTTCTTGAGAATGTGCAGCGGGTGGCCAGCTATATCGAGCGTATAGTCGATCGATGACGCAGAAATGACCGGGTCGTCATGCTGAATCGCCACATCTGATGCAGAATTGGAGGTGAGCATGATGCAGGGGACTTGCCGAGCGAAACAAACCGAATGAATGTGCGGGCCGCGTGCCAATGACTAGCCTCGGGGGCGACGCCAGGAAATCGACCAGCGATGGTCTGACACCCCGGCGCCGGCAAGTCAAAAGCCATCTGGATTTTTCACCGGCGATTGCCGATCCACCTCTGGTGGGTGCGAAAGTGGTAGGGGATATGCTGAAATCGTTGCGGACTGTTGCCGTGCTGGCGACTCTTGGACTGACGGCCACCATGGCGCCGGCGCAGGCCGGACAGCAGGAGCTCGACCTGCTACTCTCCTATCTTGGCAACTGGCAGGGGCAGGGCGCGCTGGTTGGCGGGCAGGAACCCGAGCCGTTCAAGTGCCGGCTGTCGGTGACCAAGGGCAACCAGTCCAAGGTCAACTATGCTGGCCGCTGCAGCCTCGTGAACATGAATCTCTCGGTGTCGGGCACGATCGCCTACGACGATGCAGCACGCCACTACAAGGCTGCGATGAGTTCCAATGCAGGTTTCACCGGTATCGCGGTAGGGCGGCAGAAGGGCGATGCGATCAGCTTCGACCTAGCCGAGCGCCAGACCGACCGGGGCGGCAACGACGTGCGCATCGGTTCTGTGCTCACGCTGACGGGCGACCAGATCACGGTGGCGTTCGAGGTCGAGTTCAACAGCTCCGGGCAGGTGCTGACCGCGACGGTGCCGTTCTCCAAGTAGGCAGCTTACTGCCGGCTGCTCAGGCAGGCGGCGTCCAACAGGTGCGCCTCGAGTCCATAATGGCCATAGGCTCCAGCCTCGCGTCCTACCGGCACCGGTGGGACGAGGTCGGGGCAATCGACGGCTACGTTCAACACAGCCAGGATCGGTCCGGTCAGGTCGGCCGGCAGTGGATATTCCTGCTCGTAGTGATGGGCCGGCCGGCGGTTGGTCGGGCGCGGGGCGTAGATTGTCAGCCCGCTGTCGCGGCCGGTGTAGAACAGGTCAGCGAGCACATCGCGATTGTCCGCATAGATCGGCACGTTGCCATTGGCGCGGGCGAGGGCGATGATCTCACTGCTCGTGGCGGTGCGGCCGGTGTAGCGCTCCAGCGGCGGGTCGATGCCGAGGATTTCAGCGTTGGGCCACAGGGTCAGCAGCGAGATGAAAGTGGCCAGCGCGATGTTGATGCCAAGCCCGACGATACGCAGCCAGGGCACGCGGGCGAGGAACGCCATGGCGACGGGCGTGCCGGCGAAATAGGCCGAGGCGGCCCAGTTGGCGTAGGTGGTGTCGACGACCGACTGAAACGATACGGCGGCGAGCGGGACGAGCGCGAGGGCGACGAGCGGCCCGGCGGTGCGGAAGCGCACCAGAGCGACAAGCAGGCTCGCGAACAGGATCGGCCCCATCACGGCGAACTGGCTGCCGAAGAAGACAAGGAAGCCATTGAGGCCCGGCGTCTCGGCGGCGTTGGCGGTGCCGCGGATCCAGCCGATATTGTCGGCCGTGTGGGCGATGGTGGTGAGCCCGTTCAGCGCGTTCCAGATCAAATTGGGTGCGATGACGACGAGGAAGGCGAGTCCGAGCAGCGCCGCGTTGCGCCAGCCGATGCGGGCGCGCGGGAAGACGATCGCCGCGAGGGCCGCGCCGACGACGAAGTAGATCGCGGCGTATTTGCCGAGGAAGGCGACGCCGATCAAGGCGCCGGCGATGAGCGCGTAGCGGGCCTTGCGCGTTTCGGCGAGCCGCCACCAGGCGAGCAGCGCGCCGGCAAAGAACGGCGCCATCACCGAATCGGTCGAGATCAGCATCATGCCAAGCGCGACGAGTGGCAGGCTGAGATAGGCCGCGGCCACCCAGATGGCCGAACGTGAGCCCCAGGTGCGGGCGGAGAGCGCGGCGAGGAGGAAGGCCGTGATGCCGTTGAGCGCAGCCGAAGGCATGCGGATCCAGAACGCAGCATCGGAACCGGCGAGCGTCGTCACGGCGCCGATCAGCCAGGCGATCAGCGGCGGCTTGGAGTAGTAGCCCCACTGGAAATCCTGGCCCCAGAGCCAGTATTGCGTCTCATCGACGAAGAGATCGGTGCGATCGAAGGCGAGCAGCACCCAGCGGGCAAGCACCACCGCGACGACGAGCGCCGCGACCGGCAGTACCCAGAGCTGATCGGGCTCAGCCGCCGACTGACTGGGCTGCACGGCGCCGCTCGGCATGGATCAGCCACAGGTTGCGGGCGTAGATGACGACGCCGAACAGTTGGCCAAGGATGAATACCGGGTCCTGCCGGTAGAGCGCGTAGGCGAGCAGCATGATGCCGCCGGCGAGCGAGAAGTACCAGAAGGCCGTCGGCACCACGGATTTCCGCTGCCGCTCCGAGGCGATCCACTGGACCAGGAAGCGGCCGGTGAACATGGCCTGGGCCAGAAGTCCGAATATCACCCACAGGAGTTCCAGCTGGTTCTCCACGTGGAAGATCTGCATCAGCCACTCGGCCATCGTTCAGTTATCTCCCAGGGTGCGCCCGGCGGGCCGCACCTTCTTGCGCCGGCGGATCAACCACATGACGCCGAAAAGGTCCACCGCGCCGACGACGGCACGCTGGAAATTGGAATAGTTCGATCGGCCGGCACCGCGCTGGCGGTGGCTGACATCGACCAGCGCCACATCCCAGCCGTCCCGCTTGAACAGGGCCGGCAGGTAGCGGTGCATATGATCGAAATAAGGGAGTGCGAGATAGGCGTCGCGGCGGAAAGCCTTGAGGCCGCAGCCGGTATCGCGCGTGCCATCCTTCAACAACGACGAGCGCAGGGCGTTGGCGAAGCGCGAGGCGAGCTTTTTCGACCAGGTGTCCTGCCGGCCGACGCGCTGGCCGGCGACGAGGCCGAGGCGGCTGTCTGGGGCTGCGAACAGCGGCGCTACCAGCTTGGGAAGCTCCTGCGGCGGGTTCTGCCCGTCGCCATCGAGCATGCAGACGATCGCCGCGCTGGCGGCGCTGACGCCGGTATGGATGCCGGCCGACTGGCCGCCGGACTGGTCGTGGCGCAGTGGGCGCAGGTGAGGCTTTTCGGTCGCGAGGCGGGTCAGCATGTCACCGGTGCCGTCGGTCGAGCCATCATCGACGACAATGATCTCGTAGGGCGCGTAGTCGACCAGCGCAGCCTCGATCTCAGCAATCAGCGAAGGAAGGTTCCCGACCTCGTTGCGGGCGGGAACGACGATGGACAGCCTGGTCATCATGGCCCTGTTTCGTCGGCTCTATAGGCGAGCCCCGTGCCAGTGGCAATCGGCGCCGCCGCCGCTATGCGCGGGCGCGTCGCCACGTGGCAAACACGTCACGCAACTGCAATGATTGGGGAAGAGAGATTGGCTCCGCGGCTTGGACTCGAACCAAGGACCATTCGATTAACAGTCGAATGCTCTACCAACTGAGCTACCGCGGAACACTGTGCCTCGTTGAAGGCAGCGCCCGTTTAGCGGGTTTGATTTCCTTTGCCAAGCCCGAATTTCCGATCTGGAAAACTCAGTCGGAACGGCCGGCCGCCGTGGCCGCCCGCGCTTCCATCAGGCGGAGTTCCTCGGGCGTATTGATGTTGGCGAACGGGTCGCCGGCCGGTGTTTCCGGCCAGGGGACATCGATGGCTGACATCGAAGCGGCAAGGCGCTTGAGGCTGTGCGGTGCGGTTCCGGCGGCAACGCGGGCCGGTAGATCGAGGAAGCGGGTGACGCGCCAGATGGCGTTCGTCGGGTATGGCTGGCCGGCATAGCTCGCAATGGCGACGTCGGCCGCGCCGATCGCGGCGACGAGGCGGGCGACATAGTCGGCGGGGAGGAACGGCGTATCCACGGCGACCCCCACAAGCAGCTCCGGCGGCCGGGGTTGCGCCGCGCACCAGGCCATGGCTCCGGCGAAGCCTGCGAGGGGGCCGGCATAGTCGCCGTCCAGGTCGGGTACCGGGGCGAAAAGGGCGGGCGGGCGGAGCAGTTCCGGCGCCATGCGGCCATGGGCAAGGAGGATGGGCTCGCAGGCAGCGAGCCGCCCGGCAACCCGGTCGAGCAGGCGCTGGCCGCCGACCACCAGCTCCGACTTGATCGCACCACCCAGGCGTTCGCCGCGCCCGCCGGCAAGAATCAGGCCGACGATGCCGACAGGGTTTGGCGTTTGCATATAGGCACTTATCCAGCGCGACCGTCGGCGCTAAAGTCGCGCCAGCAAGATCGAGGGTCAATCCATGACGAGCCTTTTGCAGCTCACCTACGCCGCACCCACCCTGCAACTCGCCAAGGGTGACATCCTGATTCATCAGGGCAAGAAAGACGGCAAGCTCTATGTGCTCGATTCCGGCACCCTGGCGGTCGAGCGCGACGGTGTGAAAATCGCCGAGATCGACCAGTTCGACTCGCTGATCGGAGAAATGTCGCTGCTGCTCGACAAGCCGCATAGCGCGACGGTGCGCGCCGAGACCGAAGCGCGGGTGCGCATGGTGGACGATGCGATGCTGGTGCTCGAACGGCAGCCGATGATCACGCTGCGGCTTGCGACGCTTTTGTGCCAGCGCCTCGATACGACCTCAGCCTTGCTCGCCGATGCCACGCACGCGCCGGAGAAGGATGACGGTATCCTCGGCCGGCTGCGTGATGCGCTGCTCGGTCACGGCGAGGCCAAGGCCTAGGTCGGCCCGCTCTACTGCCCCGCATAGTCAATTCGCGTCATGCGCCGACCCGACGCGGGTTAAAGTTGACTATCATTGTCAAAATTCGTAGCCGTGACCGTCCATCAAGGGGTCGGGCATGGCGAGCGCGCGTTACAAGGCAACCTTCCCGTCGGTCATAGCCGGCGTCGTCCTTGAAACTGCCGACACGAAGCGGTCTGCCGCGCAGTGACCTCGCTCGCTGACAGCAGCGCCGAGAAGCGGCCGGGACTAGCCGAGACGAATGCGACACGCGGCTTCTGGCTGTTGGTTGCACTCGTCCTGCTCGTGCTGGTGGTGCTTGCCAGCATCGCGGTCGGTTCCAAGGACATTCCGCTCAACACCGTCCTGGACGCGATCTTCGCGTATGACGACAGCGACGACCATGCGATCATCATGGCGCTGCGCGTGCCGCGTACAGTTCTCGGCTTGCTGGTGGGAATTGCCCTCGGCCTTTCGGGTGCGATGATCCAGGCGCTGACGCGCAACCCGCTGGCCGATCCCGGGATACTCGGCGTCAACGCCGGCGCCGCTTTTGCGGTCGCCATGGGGGTCGGGTTTTTCGGCATATCCTCGGTGAACCACTACATCTGGTTCGCGTTCGTCGGAGCGATCGGCGCTACCGTGCTGGTCTACGCCGTCGGCTCGGTCGGCCGGGGCTCGGCGACGCCGGTTCGGCTGACGCTCGCCGGTATCGCCATCGGCGCGGTCCTGTCCGGTGTGACATCCGGCCTGGCCCTTCTCGACCCTGCGACCTTCGATCGGCTGCGCTTCTGGGGTGCCGGCTCGCTGACGGCGCCCGGGTTTGAGAACATCGTCTCCATCGCACCCTTCATTGCCGCCGGAATCGGCATCGCCATCCTGGTCGCGCGGCCACTCAACGCCATTGCCTTGGGCGACGACCTCGCCGCCGCGCTTGGAGCCAACATCACCCGTGTCCGCATTGCTGTCGTCATCGCGGTTACGCTGCTGTGCGGTACGGCGACGGCGGTGGCCGGACCGATCGGCTTTGTCGGATTGATGGTACCGCATGTGGCGCGCTGGATCGTTGGGCCCGACCAACGCTGGATCACGGCTTTCACCATTGTACTCTCGCCGATCCTGCTGCTTTCGGCGGATATCGTGGGCCGTATCGTCATGCGGCCCGGCGAGCTGCAGGTCGGTATCGTGACGGCCTTTATTGGCGCGCCAGTGCTGATCCTCCTTGCCCGGCGGCGCAGGGTGAGCGGGCTATGAGCGGCCTCGACGCAAGTCACATCGATTTCGGCCGCCGCATCGGCGTCCTTCGTTTGTTCGGCGAGCGCGTTTCGCAGCGCCTGGATGTGAGAGTTCTCACTCTCAGCGGCGTGCTGCTGCTGCTGGCGCTTGCCATTTCAGTGGTCACCCTGGCGAGCGGCGAGTTTCAGATTGCCATTCCGGAAGTCATCGGCGCGCTGGTTGGGCAGGCTTCGGCGAAAGTCCACATGGTGGTGGTCGAGTGGCGGCTGCCGCGCACCTCGCTGGCGTTGATCATGGGCGCGGCGCTGGGGGTTTCGGGCGCGATCTTCCAGTCGCTGACCCGCAATCCGCTGGGCAGCCCCGATGTGATCGGCTTCGACGCGGGGGCCTATACTGGCGCTCTGATCGTCATCACGCTGCTCAAGGGTGGGTTCTATCTCGTCGCTGGCGGGGCGCTCGCGGGAGGCGTTGTCACGGCGCTGCTCGTCTATGTGCTCGCCTGGCGGGGCGGAGTTCAGGGCTTCAGGCTGATCATCGTCGGCATCGGCGTTTCCGCCATGCTGAGTTCGCTCAATACCTGGATGCTGATCAAGGCCGAGCTGCAGGTGGCGATGGCCGCCGCGGCGTGGGGTGTTGGCTCGCTGAACGGGATGACGCTCGAGCGATTGTGGCAGGTCGCGGTCGTGCTCGGCGTGCTGCTGCCGCTGGCGGCTCTGTTGTCCCGGCCGATGCGGCAGCTCGAGATGGGCGACGACGCTGCCCGCGCGCTGGGTGTCAATGCCGAGCGGACGCGGCTTGGCCTCATGGTGCTGGGCGTTGCGCTGACAGCGACGGTGACGGCGACGGCCGGGCCGATCGCGTTTGTCGCGCTGGCTGCGCCGCAGATCGCGCGGCGGATCACGGGGTCGGCGGGCGTTGCGCTGCTGCCGTCCGCGGCGATGGGGGCTCTGCTGCTGGTAGGAGCGGATTTCCTCGCGCAGCGCGCTTTTGCCCCGACGCAACTGCCGGTTGGCATCGTCACCATCTGCGTCGGCGGGCTGTATTTCGCCTGGCTGCTGATGCGCGAGGCGAGGCGCTGAGGATGGCCGAAATGAACAAACACGACCCGAAAATGAACGTCGATGAACGGATCACAACGACGGATGAACGCCCGCGTCTGGTCGCCCGGGACGCGACAATCGGCTACGACAGGCGGGTCATTGCCGAGCATCTGAACGTTTCGATCCCGGATCGTTCATTCACGGTGATCGTCGGGCCGAACGCCTGCGGCAAGTCCACGCTGCTACGGGCGCTGTCGCGGCTGCTGAAGCCCTCGATCGGCGAAGTGCTGCTCGACGGCAAGGCCATTCTATCATACCCGGCTCGCGAAGTGGCCCGGACGCTGGGCCTGCTGCCGCAGACCTCGATTGCGCCGGACGGCATAACCGTTGCCGACCTCGTGGCGCGGGGCCGCTATCCGCACCAGAAACTGATCCGCCAATGGTCGCGCGAAGACGAGGCAGCCGTTGCCGCGGCGCTGAAGGCAACCAGGGTCGACAGCTTCTCCCACCGGCTTGTCGATGAACTCTCGGGTGGCCAGCGGCAGCGCGTCTGGGTCGCGATGGTGCTCGCCCAGCAGACGCCGATCCTCCTGCTCGACGAGCCGACGACGTTTCTGGACATCGCCCACCAGATCGAACTGCTCGAACTGCTACGCGGCCTCAACCGCAGCGAGGGACATACGGTCGTTGCGGTGCTGCACGACCTCAACCACGCCTGCCGCTATGCCAGCCACCTCATCGCCATGCGCGATGGCCGCATCGTCGCCGAGGGTCGGCCGGCCGACATCGTGACGGCGGAACTGGTGGAAGAGGTCTTCGGCATCGCCTGCCTCGTCATCGAGGACCCGGTCTCCCACACCCCCATGGTCGTCCCAAAGGGCGGCAACCTCCATCCCTTCGAGGAGAAATCCGAATGATCCTGTCGCGGCGCAACGTCCTACTCACCGGCCTTGCTGCCGGACTGTCGCTGAGCGCGCTGCCGGTGCGCGCAGAGGGCGATTTCCCGATCACGATAAGCCACGTCCGCGGCGAGACCACGGTGCCATCTGCACCCAAGCGCGTGGTTACGCTCGGCCTCAACGACCATGACTTTCTCTATGCGCTCGACGTCGCGCCGGTCGGCGTCACCGAGTGGTGGGGGAAGAAGGATTTCGCCACTTGGCCATGGGCCGAGGCCAAACGCGCCGAACTGGGCGCTACCCCGTCGGTGGGCGAACGCGAGCTCAGCTTCGAATGGGTTTTGGCGCAGGAGCCCGACCTGATCATCGCCGTCTTCGCCGATATCGACGAGGAGGCCTATGCCCGGCTGAGCGACATTGCGCCGGTCGTGCTGCAGCCCGCCGAGTTCCCGCTCTGGGGCACGCCCTGGCAGGAGCAGCTGAAGCAGATCGATCGCGCGACATCGGGCGGCACGACCAAGGCGGAGGCGGTCATCGCAGAACTCGACGCCCGTCTCGAGGAGATGCGGGCGGAGTACCCGGATTTTGCCGGCCGGACTGCCACCATGGCGGCCCTGCGGGACGACAAGATCGCATTGTGGAGCGCCGAACTGCCGACCTCGCGCTTCCTCTCGAGCCTGGGCTTCACGTTCCCGGCGGAACTCGACGCGCTCGCCGACAGTACCGGCTGGATCTACCTCAGCTTCGAGCAGCTGCGCATGATCGACCTCGACGTGGTGATCTGGCCCGAGGGCCAGCGAGATAAGGTCGAGGCGCTCCCGACCTATGCCAACCTGAAGCTTGCGACCGAGGGGCGCTCGATCTGGCCGAACCCGGAAGGGCCGCTTTCGGCGGCGCTGTGGTTCCAGACCCCGCTGTCCATCGCATACGTGCTCGACGGCTTCTCGCGCCTATTGCCGGCAGCGCTGGACGGCGATCCCGCCACCATTGCCGCCGAATGACCATCTCGACCAACTTCGGAGCTATCCCATGCTCAAACTGACCCGCCGCGCTTTCACCGCGCTTGCCGTCGTCTTCGCGCTTGCGACGCCGACGCTGGCGCAGGACGCCTTCCCAGTCACCCTGACGCATGCCTTCGGGGAGACCACAATTCCGGCTGCGCCGCTGCGCATCGTCACCATCGGCTGGATGTCGCAGGACGCGGTGCTGGCGCTGGGGCAGGTGCCGGTCGCCATTCCCGAACAGATGTGGGGCGGCGATGCCAATGGCGTGCTGCCCTGGGTGCGCGAGGCGATCGACAAGCTGGGCGGACCCGAACCGAAGATCATCAACTTCGACACCGACATTCCCTACGAGGATGTGCTGGCCGTCGAACCTGACCTGATCCTGGCGCCCTATAGCGGGGTCACCAAGGAACAGTATGACCGGCTCTCGGCCATCGCCCCGACGGTCGCCTACGCCAAGGACCCGTGGGCCGCGAGCTGGCAGGATGTGATGCTGATCACCGGCACGGCCCTCGGCAAATCCGCCGAAGCCCAGGCGCTGATCGCCGCGACCGACCAGACGCTGACCGACGCTGCTGCCGCCCATCCCGAGTTCGCCGGCAAGACCTTCACCTTCGGCTCGCTCTGGGTCGGCGATCCGGGGATGAACGTCTATGCCAAGACCGACCCGCGCGTGTACCTCGTCGAACAGCTGGGCCTCAAGGCATCGGCCGGCGTCGAGGAGCTGTCGAGGCAACCCGGGTACTTCTTCAACGTCAGCTGGGAAAACCTCGAAACCATCACCGCCGACGTGATCATCAGCCTCGATGAGGGCGATGCGGCCTCCGACGCGCTTTATGCGCAGGACGTGTTCAAGCGCCTCAAGCCAGTCGCGGACGGGCACCTCCTGCGCATGACCGACAAGGGTTTCGTGATGGCGACCTCGGCGCCATCCGTCTTGTCGATCCCGTGGATGCTCGACCGCTTTGTGCCCGAACTCTCCACCACCCTCGCCAAGTAAGGACGCCTCCATGTCCATCTCCCGCCGCCATTTTGGCACTGGCCTCGTGGCGCTCGGCGCGCTGGCCGCGACCCGGCCGGCCCTTGCCCAGTCGACCGTCCATTCGATCACGAGTTCGGCCGGCACGTACGACGTTCCCAACGAGCCGCAGCGCGTCGTCGTCATCGACTTCCGCCTCGACCTCGAGCCCGCGCTGGCGCTGGGCCTGCCGGTGGTCGGATATGGCGTGCAGGAGGAGATCCCAGCCTGGATCCCGGCGCCTGCCGGCCTCACCTATGTCGGTGGACCGCCCAGCCGCGAGACCGTGCTCGGGCTCAACCCCGACCTCATCGTTTGTACCGACATCCCGGACAGCGAGTACTGGCCGATCAACCTGATGGCGGAGATCGCGCCGGTGATCCCCGTCGACTACGAGATGACCTGGCAGGACAATCTCACCCGCATGGGTGACTGGCTGGACAAGGCCGACGTCGCTGCCGCCTTCCTTGCCGACTATGACAGCCAGCTCGAAGCGGTGAAGGTCGCCCGGTCGGCAGCGATCGCCGGCAGCAAAGTGGCGGCCGTCTGGTTCGAGCCGGAATCGAACGAGATCCAGGTGCTGCTCGGCGCCGGCACGACCAATGTCACCCTCGCCGGGCAGGTGCTCGCCGACCTCGGTGGCAGCACGACCGATCCGGCTGCCCTCGGCGAATATGGCGTCATCAGCATGGAGAACGCCGCGACCGTTCTCGCCGATATCGACGGCTTCATCCTCGACAACACCGAGCCGGACCGCGCCGCCCAGCTCGAGGCTCATCCGGTGTGGCAGCGCCTGCCGGCTGTTCTTGCGGGCAAGGTGCATCGCAGCGAGGGCACGTTTTACGGCGGCGGCTACTCGGCCAAGCGCCTGATCGGGGAATGGGACCAGCTGTTCGCACTGCTGGCCTGACGGAAAACGAAAGCGTCCAACATGACAAACATCAATCGCCGCAACTTCGCGCTGGGTACTGCCGGGCTTCTCCTCGCTTCGGCACTGCCGGGCAGTGCCTTCGCGCAGGAGACGCGCAGCATCACCACCGTGTTCGGCACCTACGACATCCCGGTCGCGCCAAAGCGCGTCGTCGCCATCGACTCGCGCCTCGACCTGCAGCCGGCTATCGCGCTCGGCCTGCCGGTGGTCGGGTACGGGCACTCCAAGCCCGGCGCCTGGGTGCCGGGCACCGAGGGGCTCGAGTTCTATGGCTCCGAGGTCAATATCGAGCAGGTGCTCGCGTCCGATCCGGACCTGATCATCTGCTCGGACTACGATCCGGACAGCGTGTGGTGGCCGGCCAACAAGCTCAAGGCTATCGCACCGGTCGTGCCGACCAATGGCGACAAGCCCTGGAAGGAGGCCTTCCGCGACCTCGCGGACCTGCTCGGCATGCCCGGCCAGGGCGAGGAAGCCTTCGGCACCTATGATGCCATGATCGCCGACATCAAGGCGCGGCATGCCGACAAACTCGCCACGAAGACCATTGTCGCCGTGCAGCCGGGGCAGGGCGTGGCCTACCTGATGAACGGCTCCAAGATGCTGGAGCCGCAGGTGCTGGCCGATCTCGGCGCCAAGACCATTCCGCCGGCAGAAGGCCAGGAATACGACGCCGGCGAAATGCCGGCCGAGCAGTTCGGGACGATGCTCGGCGAAGTCGATGGCTTCCTGTTCGCCACCATGGGTCCGGACGACATGGCCGGGCTCGACAACGAGCCGCTGTGGCAGCGCCTGCCGGCCGTCGCCAGCGGAGCGGGCGTCATATCGAACGGCAACATCAACTACGGCAGCATCTACTCGGCCATGCAGATCGCACGCATGGTCGACGAACTGTTGGGCAAAATGGCCTGAACGGGAGGGTGCCCGCCGGGTCGCGGGCGCCTTTCACCCGAGGGAAATCGCGCGGCTACCGGCCGCTCATTGGGGGTAACAACATGACGACCACTCGTGCCTTTTACGCCGCTTTCGCACTCGCCGGCCTGGGCGTCCTCGCGGGTCCTGCCATTGGGCAGGACAAGCCGACCTGCGAGGCCGGAACGCACCTGTTCGAGAACCGGCTGCTCATCAGCCCGGTCTGCGTTCCGGACGACCCCAAGCGCGTCGCCTTCATCGACGACATCGTGCTCAACGCCATAGAGCTCGGCATCCCGTCGGTGACCACCAGCCACTACTCGGACATCATCGTGGCCGACTTCCCGGGCATTGCCAGCAAGCTCGATCCGGCGACGACGACCAGCGTCGGCAACACCTGGGAAATGAACGGCGAAGTGCTGCTCACGGCCGATCCGGACCTCGTCGTCACCGCCAAGTACTGGGACGTGGCGATCCCCCTGGCGCAGGCGGTAGCACCCACCCTCGTCGTCGACAGCGACATAGCCACCGACTGGCGCGACATCCCGCGCATGCTGGCGGCGCTGTTCCACAAGGAAGCCGAGCAGGCGGCGCTCGAGGCCGATGTCGAAGCGCGCGTCGCAGCCTTCACCGCGGCGCTCGAAGCTTCGGATGCCGGCCGGACGTTCAGCTTCACCACGGTGGAGAACGCCACGAGCCTGTGGTCCTTCACGACCGAGGCATTCGGCGCTCACTTTGCAGAATCGGCCGGCCTGAAGCTTGCCGACACCATCCCGTCGCCGGAGGAAGCGGCCAAGCTCGTCGATGGCAGCACCGTCGCTTTCCCGGTCTCGCAGGAACAGCTGGCAACGATCGATGCCGACCACATCTTCCTCTACTCGAACCTGGGCACCGACCCCGAGGAGCTCCTGAAGGACAATGCCTTCTTCCAGCGCTTCGCCGCCGAGCGTCCCGGCCAGATCCACTTCATCCGTGGCGAATACTGGTTCCGTCCCGGCGCCGCTTCGGCGCACCGGATCGTCGACGATCTCTATCGCGACGTGCTCGGCGTCGATGCCGAGAGGGTGTCACCCAACCCGATGCGCTGGACCTACGTGGTCACGCCCTGAGGTTAGCATGACTGGCGGCGCGCCGGACCGGAGAGGTCCGACGCGTCGCGGCCGCGGGCCATATTCAGAATGAAGTCAACGACTAAGCCGGCGGGGTTCAGAAAAGCGGACGGGCAGGGCGGCGGCCATCTTGCCTAAGCTCCGGCCGTGCCATATGAACCCGGCTCGTTGAGGCCACGTGGCGGAGTGGTTACGCAGCGGATTGCAAATCCGTGTATACCGGTTCGATTCCGGTCGTGGCCTCCAATCCCTTCCCTTGCCAGTCGCAATAGCACGTCCGTTCTTGAAGCGGTCGTGGACGGGCGGTATTGAGCGGACACTGCCCAAGCCGAAGGATCCGCGAATGGCCGATTTTGCCGCCGCCCGACTGAGAATGGTCGACAACCAGCTGCGGACGAGTGCGGTGAGCGATCATCGACTGCTGACGGCGATGGGCGATGTGCCGCGCGAGCTGTTCGTGCCGGCCGCGCGGCGAGAGCTGGCCTATGCCGACGTGGTGCATGCGCTCGGCGGCGACCGCTTTCTCGGTGCTCCGGCGCCATTTGCACGGCTCGTGCAGCTGGCCGAGATCGAGCATACGGACACCATTCTCGATATTGGGGCAGGGACAGGATACGGCACCGGAGTGCTCGCCCGGCTTGGCGCGGAGGTCACCGGCCTCGAGGCGGACGCGGCTCTGGCCGAAGCGGCGCGCGGCAATCTGGCGACGTTGGGCGTCCAGAACGCCCGGGTCGAGGCGGGGCCGCTGGATGGCAGCGGGCTGGGCCGGGCACAGTTCGACGTGATCATGATCGAGGGCGCGCTGGACGCCGAGCCGGCTGCGCTGTTCGAGCACCTGGCAGAGGGCGGTCGGCTCGTCGCGCTGGTGCAGGCGGGCGGGCCGGCGGTGGCGATGGTGTATGTGCGCTCGGGCGGCGAGGTCACGGCGCGCAGCGAGTTCAACACGACACTGCCGCCTTTGGCACGAATCGCGAGAGGCGATACGTTTGCGTTCTGAGGTAGGCAGGCCCTGCCTACTGACCGACGGCCCGGCAGTGTTGCCCGGGCGTCACGCGGGCGGACATTTCCAGGGTTAAATATTTGCAACCCTTGTGATGCTAGGTTGTGTGCACCAAGTGGCCGACATAACGTGGCGGGCGCGTCAGAGAGGTATATCTATGCGTTACCTGGGGGCAGTGCGGGCGGGCGCCCTTGCCTTAGTCATCGGTCTGTTGTCGTCGACTGCCAATGCGGAAAGCCTCCGCTCGGCGCTCGAAAGCGCATACATGAACAATCCGGACATCATGTCGGCGCTGCTGTCGGTGCGGCAGAGTGCGGAGGGCATTGCGCAGGCCAAGGCCGGCAAGCTCCCGAGCATCGGCGCGTCGGCCAGTATCGGCGGCTCCTGGAGCCTGCCGCAGGGCGGCGATTTCTCGACCGGCGGCAGCACGTCGCTCGGGGTCGACTACAGCCAGACGCTGTTCGACAGCTATCGGACCGAGGCGGGTATCGAGGCGGCTCGCGCGGGCACCGAGATCGCCAAATATGCGTTGCGCAACGCCGAGCAGAATGTGCTGCTCTCGGTCGTCCAGGCTTATTTCGCGGTGATCCGCGACACCCAGCTGGTCCAGCTGCGGGCCGACAACATGGCGTTCTTCGAGGCGCAGGTGACTTCGGCCGAGGATCGGCTGCGCCTGGGTGAGGGTACGCGTATCGACGTTTCGCAGGCCAAGGCCCGCCAGGCGGCAGCAGTTTCGTCGTATCGCGCCGCGGTGGCGTCGTTGCAGACGAGCCAGGCGAGCTACCAGCGCTGGGTCGGCCACAAGCCGAGCGGGCTCTCGGAGAATTTCAATTTCGGCAAGATGCTGCCGACTTCGATCGACAGCGCCACCAGTTATGCCGAGGACAATCATCCGGCGCTGCTGTCGGCGCGCGCTGCCATCCGCGCGGCACAGGCTGGCGTCGACTCCGCCGAGTCCGCGTTCGGACCGACGCTGGCGCTGGTTGCCGGGATCGACGCGACCAACAGCTGGAGCGACAGCGGCACCAGCACGGGCAATATCGGCGGTTCGGCGCGGCTGTCGCTGTCCATTCCGATCTACTCCGGCGGTGCGATGGGCTCGGGCCTGCGCAGTGCCAACATCGCGCAGATCAAGAGCGAAGTGGACGCGCTGTCGGCTCGCGACCAGATCCGCGAATCGGTGATTTCAGCCTGGTCGTCGCTGCAGAACGCCACGTCGCAGATCGAGTCTGCGACGGCTTCGGTCGAGTCGAACCAGCTGGTCGTCGAAGGCACCATCCAGGAGCGCGACGTCGGACAGAAGACTACGCTTGATGTGCTGAATGCCCAGGCGGAGCTGACCTCGGCGCGCGAGGGCCTGATTTCGGCCCGCTCGACCCGCCTGATCGCCGGCTTCTCGCTGCTGGCCGCAGCCGGCAAGCTGAACCCGGAGACGCTCGGCCTGAACGTCGCGGTGCATTCGGCGGATGGCTACATCGCCACGGTCGAGGGTGTGTGGCAGGAGCTGCGTGCGCTCGACGAGTAATTTGTCGGTTACACGATCGTCGTGACTATCGAGGGCCGCCCGCACCAACAGCGTGGCGGCCCTTCACTTTGCCGCGGCCAGAGGCCCCGCTGGCGGAGGTCAAGGGCCGCCCGCAGTCAGTCCCCCGGAAATCGCTGGGGGAAGACGCTAGCAGTGGTATCCCGCTGATTCACAAACCGCGATCTGTTGCACTAGATTGACAAGTGACGATTCGGTGTCGCGCCGAGTCTGTCCCCGAATGTGCGGCCGAGTATCTGGCGGGTAATGTGAGGCAGTTATGAACAAGCCGGCGCCTAAAGAGCCCTCGATGGACGAGATCCTGTCCTCGATCCGGCAGATCATCGCGGATGATGACGCAGGTGCTGCGGCCAAGAAGCCGCCCCTGTCGATGCCATCGGCAGCCCCGGCGCCTGCCCGCAGCTTTGCGCCGCAGCCTGTTGCTCCGGCTCCCGCCCTCGACCAGGACGACGAACCCGAGCCGCTGGCGTTGTCATCGGAGCAGATTCTGCGCGAGACGGCGGCCGAAGACGGCGCCAAACCCGGTCTCAGCTATTCCGAACTCGTCGGTGGCGTGGATACGCCTGGCTCGTTCGAGTCGGCACTTGTCGATCCCGAAGACATCTCCTTCGAATCCGACGAGGACGATGAGCCAGCTGCAGCGCCGGCGCCGGCGCCGGTTTTTGCTCCGCCGCCGCGCCCGGTGCTCGACCGCCCGGCGCCGCGCCCGGTTGCCGCTGCCGCTCCGCTTCCTGATCCGAAGCTGACTGCGGATCTGGCCGAGGAGCTGCTCGAGCCGACGACACAGTCGGCCGTGAAGAGCACATTCGCGCGTCTTTCCAACGTGCAGACGGTCGGGTCCGGGGTCACCATCGAGGACATGATGCGCGAAATGCTGCGCCCCATGCTCAAGGAGTGGCTGGACGAGAACCTGCCGTCCGTCGTCGAGCGGATGGTCGAACGCGAAATTTCGCGGGTATCGCGCGGCAAGTAGCCCGGCGGTTTTGCCGCCTTGGCGGCCCGGCGAAGTAGCACCATATTGCGTTTGTGTTGACTTTCAGCACCCGCCCTTTTTAAGACCCTAGCCACTGAATTCCGTGGCCCGCCCGGCACTTGATGCACGGCGGGCCTGTGCCGTTGGAAACCACCTATGCTCGAGAAGACCTACGAACCGGCCGCAGTCGAGGGCCGCATCTACGACCAGTGGCAGGAGGCGGGCGCCTTCAAGGCCGGCGCGGGGGCGAAACCGGGCGCCGAAACCTTCTCGATCGTCATTCCGCCGCCGAACGTGACCGGCTCGCTGCATATCGGGCACGCGCTCAACAACACGATCCAGGACATCCTGATCCGTTTCGAGCGCATGCGCGGCAAGGATGTGCTGTGGCAGCCGGGCACCGACCATGCGGGCATTGCGACGCAGATGATCGTCGAGCGCCAGCTTATGGAGCGCCAGCAGCCCGGCCGTCGCGAGATGGGGCGCGAAAAGTTCCTCGAACGCGTGTGGGAATGGAAGGCCGAGTCCGGCGGCACCATCCTCAACCAGCTGAAGCGCCTGGGTGCTTCGGCTGACTGGTCGCGCGAGCGCTTCACGATGGACGAGGGCCTCTCGGAGGCAGTGCGCAAGGTGTTCGTGGGGCTCTACGAGAAGGGCCTGATCTATCGCGCCAAGCGCCTGGTGAACTGGCATCCGGGGCTCGAGACGGCGATCTCGGACCTCGAAGTCGAGAATATCGAGACCAACGGCAAGATGTGGCACCTGCGCTACCCGATCGAGGGGAGCGAGGAGACGATCACGGTTGCGACCACCCGTCCGGAGACGATGCTGGGCGACGTCGCGGTGGCAGTGCATCCCGAGGACGAGCGCTACAAGCACCTGATCGGCAAGTTTGCGATCCTGCCGATCGTGGGCCGGCGTATCCCGATCATCGGCGATGAATACGCCGATCCCGAGCTCGGCTCGGGCGCGGTGAAGATCACCCCCGCACATGATTTCAACGACTTCGAAGTCGGCCAGCGGCATGGCTTGAAGCCGATCAACATCTTCACCACGACGGCCAAGCTCAACAGCTCGGTGCCGGAGGCTTATCGTGGCCTCGACCGGTTCGAGGCGCGCGAGAAGGTGATTGCCGAGCTCGAGGCCTCGGGCGTGCTGGTCTGGGTCGACGACAAGAAGATCATGGTCCCCTACGACGAGAAGTCGAAGCAGATCGTGATCGAGCCCTTCCTCACCGACCAGTGGTTCGTGAAGGCCGATATCCTTGCCGAACCGGCGCTCGCTTCGGTGCGCGAGGGCCGGACCAAGTTCGTGCCCAAGCAGTACGAGAACACCTATTACGCCTGGATGGAGAACATCAAACCCTGGTGCATTTCGCGCCAGCTCTGGTGGGGCCATCAGATCCCGGCGTGGTATGGGCCACGGCTGAATACCGATCCGGACTTCAACAATCGCGAGGCCGGGCCGAAATGCTTCGTCGCCGACAGCGAAGCCGAGGCGATCAAGCAGGCGCAGGCCTATTACGGCAGCCGGAAGATCGAAATCCACAGCGGTGGGTTGAATTCGGCCGAGTTCGCCAAGGACATGTCGGGGTTCGACACCACGCAGCGCGATCGGCTGAACCCTACCACCTGGTCGATGCGCAAGGAGCGTGATCCGTTCGCCGAGCTCAGCGACAGCAAGGTGCCGCTGCATCGCGACGAGGATGTGCTCGACACCTGGTTCTCGTCGGCGCTGTGGCCGTTCTCGACCATGGGCTGGCCGACCCAGACGCCGGAACTTGCCAAGTACTACCCGACCGACGTCCTGGTGACGGGCTTCGACATCATCTTCTTCTGGGTTGCCCGGATGATGATGATGGGCCTCGAATTCACCGGCACCGAGCCCTTCCACACGGTCTACATGCACGCCCTCGTCCGTGACGAGAAGGGCGCCAAGATGAGCAAGACCAAGGGCAATGTCATCGACCCGCTCAACCTCGTCGATGAGTACGGGGCCGACGCGACGCGCTTCACGCTGGCGGCGATGGCGGCGCAGGGCCGCGACATGCGGCTCGCGATCAGCCGCGTCGAGGGCTACCGCAACTTCGTCACCAAGCTCTGGAACGCGGCGCGTTTCCTCGAGATGAATGGCTGCGTGCGGGCCGAGGCTTACGACCCGGCCGCCAACACCCTGGCGCTCAACCGCTGGATCATCGCCTCGACGGCCAAGGCGGCCGAGAGCGTGACGGCGGCTATCGCGGACTATCGCTTCAACGAGGCAGCCAACGCGGCTTACGACTACGTCTGGGGCACGTTCTGCGACTGGTATATCGAGCTCGCCAAGCCCGTGTTCACCGAGGGCAGCGAGGCCGAGAAGGCCGAGACGCAGGCGACTGCGGCGTTTGTGCTGGACCAGATCCTGAAGCTCCTCCACCCCTTCATGCCGTTCGTGACCGAGGAGCTCTGGGCCGAGACCGGCAAGTCGGGTCCGGCGCGCGAGAAGCTGCTGATCGTCTCGGAATGGCCGGAATTGGCCGGGCTCGGGGACGAGAAGGCGCAGGCGGAACTCGACTGGTTGGTGGCCCTGATTTCGGGCATCCGCTCAGTGCGTCAGGAAATGAACGTGCCGGCGGGCGCCAAGGTGAAGCTGCTGGTGGTCGGGGCAGGGGAGGAGACAGGGACGCGGGTCGAGGCGCATCTCAACTCGCTGACCCGGCTCGCCCGGCTCGAGAGCGTCGACTACACCTCGGACGTGCCTCGCGATTCCGCGCAGATCATCCTCAACGAGGCAACTTTCGTGCTGCCGCTCGCGGGTGTCATCGATCTGGATGCAGAACGGACTAGGCTGAAGCGCGAGATCGCCAAGGAAACGGTCGAGATCGACAAGATCGACAAGAAGCTCGGCAACGAGCAGTTCCTCGCCAAGGCCGCCGAAGAGGTGATCGAGGAACAGCGCGCGCGGCGGGCCGAAGCGGTCGAACGCATTGCGCGACTGGAAGAGGCGCTGAAGCGTCTGAGCTAGTCTATTGTTGTCGCGTGTTCGAACCGGAAAAGTCTGCAACTTTTCCTGAACACGCTCCGGGGATTCACGATGGGCGAGACTGTGCCGGCCAGCAATCAGCGCCCGCCCGTCAAGGACTGGATGACCATCGTCCAGTTCGACGGCAAGGGCGGGGTACGCAAGCTCGAGGAAGCCGAGGAAGCGGATTTCTCGACGCCGGCGCGCGGCTTTGCGCTGATCTCGGGCAATTCGCGGGCGCCCGAGTTCAAGGTGTGGCTCAAGAAGGAACTCGGCGAGTTCAACGGCGACCTGATCTCGGTGCCTTCGACGCGCAGCCGCTGCACCATACTCGACGATCGGGCGCTGGTGGTGCTCCGCGTGGCGCGGCCTGGCGCCGACCCAGAGGATGTGGGCCGGCAGCTCCTCAGCCTCTGGCTGGAGAAGGGGCGCGTGATCATCGCGTCCGAGCTCAACATCGTCGATTTCCTCGGCATCCAGCAGTGGCAGCAGACCAAGCATGCGCCGCTGACGCCCGCCGACCTCGTGGCGCGACTGGCGCTGAGGGCGGCCGACCGGCTCGAGCCGCTGACCGAGCGGCTGGGGGACCAGCTCGATACGATCGAGGAGAACGTCATGTCCGACCGGACGCATGACGCCCGGTCGCGGCTGGCGCATCTGAGGCGCACGATCATCAACATGCGCCGGCTGATCTGGCCGCAGCGCGATGTGCTGACGACGCTCGAAATCGAGGACCTCAGCTTCTTCACGACGCGCGACCGGGTGCGGCTGCGCGAGGCGGCGGCGCGTACGGCGCGGCTCGGCGACGAGCTGCAGACGCTGTCGGAGCGCGCGGTGCTGGTGCATGAGCAACTGCTCGATACGCGCGCGGAGCAGATGAACCAGAACATGCTGGTGCTCGCCGCAGCGACGGTGGTGTTCATGCCGCTCACGGTCATCAGCGGCCTCCTCGGCATGAATGTCGAGGGCATTCCGTTCCACGACAGCCCGTGGGCGTTCTGGGTGGTGACCGGCGGGCTCGCCGTGCTCGGCCTCGCGATCTACCTGTTCATGCGCAAGCGCAAGTGGATGTGACCGGTCGCCCGTGTCCCCGATCCTGAACGGCGGATGAATCCCTCGTGACGTTTTTGCAACAGCAAGTTTGATTCCCGTTTCCCGAGTCCGGCGATCAACGATTTGCTCAGGAACCCCGCCACAATCTGACCCTAAAAGGAGCAGAGGACGAAAACGGGGACGGGCTGCAAAGGATGGGCGGAGGCATTGCTTCTGCACAGAGCCATTCGTGCGCTTCCCGCCCTTGTAGCTTGCCCGACCGCTGACCTGGGCGTCGCCGATTTCGACGCGTAACGGTTGCCGGTACGGACAGGCAGGACAGGGAAATGGCATCCAACTACGTCGATAAATCGAAGTTGCCTTCCCGGCACGTGACCGAGGGTCCGGAGCGCGCGCCGCACCGTTCGTATCTCTATGCGATGGGCCTCACGACCGAGCAGATCCACCAGCCGCTGGTCGGGGTGGCGACGGCGTGGAACGAAGCCGCTCCGTGCAATATCTCGCTGATGCGCCAGGCGCAGTCGGTGAAAAAGGGCGTTGCTGCCAATCACGGCACGCCGCGTGAATTTGCGACCATCACCGTGACCGACGGCATCGCCATGGGCCATGCCGGCATGAAGTCGTCACTGGCCAGCCGCGACGTCATCGCCGATTCGGTCGAGCTGACGATGCGCGGCCATTCCTATGACGCGCTGGTCGCGATGGCTGGATGTGACAAGTCTTTGCCCGGCATGATGATGGCGATGATCCGGCTCAACGTGCCGTCGATCTTCATCTATGGCGGCTCGATCCTGCCGGGTCGGTTCCGCGGCCGCGACGTGGTGGTGCAGGACCTGTTCGAGGCCGTGGGCCTCCACTCCGTCGGCAAGATGGATGACGAGACGCTCGACGAGCTCGAGCGCGTCGCCTGCCCGTCGGCCGGTTCGTGCGGTGGCCAGTACACGGCCAACACCATGGCCATGGTGGCGGAAGCCATCGGGCTGGCGCTGCCCTATAGCTGCGGTGCTCCGGCGCCCTACGAAATCCGCGATGCGCTCTGCGCCAAGGCGGGCGAGCAGGTGATGGAGTTGCTGAAGGTGCAGCTGCGTCCGCGCGATATCGTCACCCGCAAGGCATTCGAGAATGCCGCGATGACGGTGGCGGCGACCGGCGGTTCGACCAACGCGGCGCTGCACCTGCCGGCGATGGCGCATGAGGCGGGCATCGATTTCGACCTGTTCGACGTCGGCGAGATCTTCCGCAAGACCCCGTATATCGGCGACCTGAAGCCGGGCGGAAAGTATGTCGCCAAGGACCTGTTCGAGGCTGGCGGCATTCCGCTGGTGATGAAGGCGCTGCTCGACGGCGGGTACCTGCATGGCGACGTGATGACGGTCACCGGCAGGACGATGGCCGAGAACCTCGCAAAGGTGAAGTTCAACACCGAGCAGGACGTGATCCGGCCGACCAGCAACCCGATCACCGTGACTGGAGGCGTGGTGTCGCTGCGGGGCAACCTCGCTCCGGATGGGGCGATCGTGAAGGTGGCGGGGCTCAAGAACCAGCGCTTCGTCGGTCCGGCCCGCGTGTTCGATCGCGAGGAAGAGTGCTTCGAGTGCGTCGAAAAGCGCCTCTACCAAGAGGGCGACGTGCTGGTGATCCGCTACGAGGGTCCCAAGGGCGGGCCGGGCATGCGCGAGATGCTGTCGACGACCGCGGCGCTCTACGGGCAGGGCATGGGCGACAAGGTTGCGCTCATCACCGATGGCCGGTTCTCCGGCGCTACGCGCGGCTTCTGCATCGGGCATGTCGGCCCGGAAGCGGCGATCGGCGGTCCGATCGCGCTGATCCAGGACGGCGACATGATCACGCTCGATGCGCTGGCCGGCGAGATCTCGGTCAATGTCAGCGACGAAGAATTTGCCCGGCGCAAGGCCTCCTGGGCCCCGCGCGACCATGAATATGGCTCGGGCGCCATTTGGAAATATGCCCAGCTGGTGGGGCCGGCGCGCTATGGCGCGCTGACCAACCCCGGCGCCAAGGGCGAGAAGGAGCAGTATGCGGACATCTAGGGCAGGAGCCCTCGTTTCCGTGGCCGTTTGGGCTGCGCTCGCGTTTGCGGGTGTGGCGAGCCCGGCCGCCGCGCAGGTCAGTGGTGTGCTCCCGGCACTGCCGGTTACGCCCGAAACGGCGGCCGACGCCGCGTTGGCCATGGCCAACAAGCTTGATGGCGCCGGTGGCGGGATTTCGAGCGACGACCTCATCGCGGCGCTCGAGGATGCCGCGCTCGCCGGCCAGCCGATGGCTCTCTATCAGCTCGGCCTCATGTACGAGGCGGGCGAGGGTGTCGAGCGTGATCCGGTTAAGGCCTTCGGCTACTTCAGCCAGATCGCCGACGAGCATGCGGACGCGGCGCCCAAGGGTGTCGAGTCCGACATCGTGGCACAGAGCTTCCTGAAGGTTGGTGAATACTACCGGACTGGCCTGCCGGAAGCGGGTATCCCGAAGAACGAGGACTACTCGAACAAGCTGATCATGCACGCCGCATCCTATTTCGGAGATGCCGACGCGCAGTTCAAAGTCGGCGAGATGTATCTCGACGATACCGAGCTCGGCGACAATCCGCTGCAGAGCGCGCGCTGGCTGAATCTGGCAGCCCGCAAGGGCCACGCCGGGGCGCAGGCCAAGCTGGGCGACATGCTGTTCAACGGCCTCGGGCTCGAGGCGGATCGCGTCGAGGGCCTGATGTGGCTGACCGTCGCCTCGCGCCGTGCCGCCGGGACGATCGACGAGAGCTGGATCAACGAGCTGCTCAACAACGCGATGTCGATCGCGACGCCCGAGCAGCGGCAGATGGCAGTGCAGCAGGCCGACACGCTGGGCAGTCGCTTCGGCGGTCTCTGACCGACGCGTTCAGCCTCAATTCAGCCGGGCTATGGCAACCAACGGACAACAGACCCGTTGGACCAGTGCCATGCGTATCCCGATCATTCTCGCCCTGCTCGTCATCATCACTCTACCAAGGGACGTTCACGCCCTCGCTGACAGCGTGTCGGCGCAGATGCAGGTGGCTACCGCCGCCGTGACGAGGTTTTTCGACCGCAGCGAGGAACCGGTACAGGTCGCTGCACTGTCGCAGATCCAGAAGTCGAACAGCGACACGCAGAAGGGCCTCGTCGGCAACCTTCGCTGAGGGTGCTCCGCGGTCAGCCGGATACTCGATTGTCATCCCTGCGAAGGCAGGGATCCAAGTTTCAGCTGGCGCTTGCCTTGACATGGACCCCTGCCTTCGCAGGGGTGACAGCTGGTGATTGTTGTGGCGCCGTGTGTCGCCGCTCGCCCCTAGAACTCGCCCCAACCTAGAACGTAAACTCGCCCACCACCGGCACGTGGTCGCTCGGCTTGTCCTTACCTCGTTCGGCCTGGTGGATCACTACGTCCTCCAGTCGATCGGCAGCCTGTGGGGAAAGCAGCAGGTGGTCGATGCGGATGCCGTCCTTGCGCTCCCAGCCGAAGGTCCGGAAATCCCAGAACGTCAGGGACGGCTCGTCCGTGATGGCGCGCACCGCATCGGTAAGGCCGAGATTGACGAGGGCGCGCCAGCGTTGGGCACTCTCGGGCCGGAAGGCGGCGTCGCCGACCCACTTTTCCGGCACGGTCGCGTCGATGTTGGCCGGGATGATGTTGAAGTCGCCCAGCAGGATGAACGGCTCTTCCAACAGCAGCCGTTCCTCGACGAAACGGTGCAGCCGATCCATCCAGCTCAGCTTGTAGGTGAATTTATCCGTGCCGACGGGGTTACCGTTGGGCAGATAGATGTTGCAGACGCGCACGATGCCGCCTTCGACCGAGAAGACGCCTTCGATCAGCCGGCTCTGTTCATCGCCATCGTCGCCGGGCAGCCCGCGGGTGACCTCATCGAAGCGGTGTTTGCTCAGGATAGCGACGCCGTTCCAGCTTTTCTGGCCGAAGGTCTCGACATTGTAGCCGAGCGCCTCGACCTCCAGCCGTGGGAAGTCCTCGTCGACGATCTTGATTTCCTGGAGGCAGACGATGTCCGGCGAGGCCTCTTCGAGCCACCTGAGCAGCGCGCCGTGGCGGGCCTTTACGCCGTTGATGTTCCAGGTGGCGATGCGCATGGGTCGACTCCGTTTGAGCCGACCCTAGAGCATCGCGCAGATCAGAGCGAGGCGTAGATGGCGTCGCGGATTTCCTCGCGGAAGGGGCCGTTGCAGCCTTCGGGAGCGACGTTGGTGAGGACGGCGATCGTCAGCTTGTTGGTGCGGTCGATGATCCAGTTGTGACCCCAGGCGCCGCCCCAATCGAGCGTGCCGACCGGGCAGGGGCTGGCGGCGGCCTTGGGGTCGTCGATCATGGCGCCGAGCACGGTGAAGCGCTTGCCGGCATCTCCCGGGCGGCGCGGCAGGGTGCCGATCTGGTTGGTGAAGGCCTGCTCCACTGTCGCGGGCTTGAGGAAGCTGCTGCCATTGTAGACTTCGAGCATCTTCATCACGTCATCGGCGGTGCCGCAGGAGCCGCCGCCACCCGATTGCGGGGCGTCGGCGCGGAAGATGCGACCGACCTCCCACACCGAATTCTCGTCGTTGATCCGGACTGGCGGGACGATCGAGGGGATCGGCAGGTCGCCATTGTGGTAGTTGGCGGTGACGCGCGCCGGGTCGGTGGGGGTGAAGCCCCAGTCAGTCATGCCGAGTGGGCCGGCCGCGTACTTCTTGACCGCGGCTTCGAGGCTCGAGCCGTTGATGGCGGCCAGGATACCGCCGACCACGTCGATGCTAGTGCCATAGGCCCAGCCGGTACCGGGGGCGAAGACGAGCGGGGCCCTGGCGAGGCGCCGCAGATTCTCTTCCAGCGTGATGATCGGGCCGGACATGCCCGGCGACACGTCCTTGGGCGTCGTGTCGTAAGACAGGCCGGAGCTATGGGAAAGGAGCTGCCGGATGGTGATGGGGCGGACCACGCCATCGGGGCTGGCCGGGGTGAAATACGGCAGGTACTTGCTGACCGGGTCATCGAGGCCCAGCAGGCCTTCGTCCATCATCTTGAATGCGGCGGTGGCAACGGTCGGCTTGGTGACGGAGGCAAGGCGCCAGATGGCGTCACGCTCGAGCTTGTGGCTCGCTTCGCGGTCGGCAAGGCCCGCAGTGCGGGCGTAGATCTCCTTGCCGTTCTGGTTCACCAGGACGACGCAACCGACAATACGGCTCTCCAGCGCGGCGTCGATGGCCGCGTCGACATTACTCTTCAAGCTCATGAAATTCCTCCGATTTCCAGAGGAAGCTAGCGGCTGGAACAGCGTAGCCGCAAGTCGCCCAAAGGCTAACCCCAAGAGGGTCAGCCGGCGTAAACCGCGTCCCGAATGGATTTCGGGAACTGGCCGTTGCAGCCTTCGTAGGGCGTGTTGGTGAACGAGACGATGGTGATGCCGCTCGCCGGATCGACCATCCATTCGTGGCCATAGACGCCGCCCCACCGAAGCGTGCCGGGGGCAACCGGGCTGTTGGCCGCGGCCGGATCGGCGACGATGGCGGAGAGATAGCCGAAGCGCTGGCCGGCATCCTGGGCGCGACGCGGCAGGTCGCCGATCTGGTTGATTGAAGCAGCGGCGACGGTCTCGGGCTTGAGGATCGGGCCGCCGCCGCTGCGGATCGCTTCGAAGAATTTCAGCAGGTCGTCGGCGGTGCCCAGCATGCCCGAACCGCCGGACTGGAAGGCGCGCGGGTTGAAAACACGCGAGGGCGCGAAATTGAGCTTGCTGCCGTCCGGGCGGATGACGGTATCCGGATCGGCCATGCGGCGGAGACCGGGTGCACCGTCGGCATAGGGGATGGCGAGACGGGCGCTGTCGGTGACGTGGAAGCGGGTGTCGGGCATCGCCAGCGGGCCGGTGACATAGTGGGTCACGGCGTCCTCAAGCGTGCCGCCGTGGAGCTTGGCGATGATGGCGCCCAGTACATCGAGGCTCACCCCGTATTCCCAGCCAGCGCCGGGGGCGAAGAGCAGAGGCTCGGCGGCAATGAGGCGGAGGTTGGTCTCGTGGTCGTTGTCTGTCTGGAAGAGGCCGCTGCCGATGGCCGGGTTCTTGAAGGCGAAGCTCAGGCCCGAGGTGTGGGTCAGGAGGTGGCGGATGCGGATGTCGGCCGGGCTTCCATCGGGGCTCTTCGGCGTGAAGTAGGGCAGGTAGTCGATGACAGCCGCGTCGAGGGCGAGGAGGTCGCGCTCGATCATGGCGAGGGCGGTGGCGGCCACCATGGGCTTGGTGACCGAGGCGAGGCGGAAGATGGCGTCGCGGCGCATCGGGATGCCGGCCTCACGGTCGAACCAGCCGGCGGCGCGCGCGTAGGCAAGTTCGCCGTCGACGCTCACCAGCGTAACGGAGCCGACGATCTTTTCGCTGGCAATGGCGCTATCGACGACGGCGTCGATGCGGGCGAGCAGGTCCATGGTATACCACTCCGAGTCGAGCGGACGCTAGCGGCGTCGACCCGGGGTGGCAAGGCGGAATTGGGCTCAGGCGACCGCGAAGCTGGTGCCGCAACCGCAGCCGGCAACGGCGTTGGGATTACGGATCTGGAAGCTCTGGCCGATCAGGTCGTCCACATAGTCGATCTCGGCGCCGCCCATGAATTCGAGGCTCAGCGAGTCGATGAGGACGGTGGCGTTGTCCTTGGTCAGCACCAGGTCGTCGGCAGTCGGCTGTTCCTTGACGAGATTGTACTCGTACTGGAAGCCCGAACAGCCGCCGCCGGCAACGGCGATGCGGAGCACGGTGCCCTCGCCCTGCTTGGACAGGATGCGGCCGATGCGCTTGGCGGCGCGGTCTGTCAAAACGACATTGTTCGGTGCTAGAGCAAGTTCAGACATTTAGTACCTTCCGGGCGGATCAGCTCCGCTCTGGTGAACCCCCAATCTAATATCGTCTGATGACGATGAAAAGGGTGTCGGGCTCGATATGAGCGAACACGCGCCTTACGCATCCAGTCCATCGCAAAGCCGGGGGCGCCTCTACGATCCCGGCACCAGCCCGACGCGCTCGGAATTCCAGCGCGATCGCGACCGCATCATCCACTCCACTGCCTTTCGGCGGCTGCAATATAAGACGCAGGTGTTCCTGCATCACGAGGGGCAGCATTATCGCACACGGCTGACGCATACGCTGGAAGTGAGCCAGATGGCGCGTTCGATCGCGCGGGCGCTGGCGCTGGACGAGGACCTGACCGAGGCGGTGGCGCTGGCGCATGACCTGGGGCACACCCCGTTCGGGCATGCGGGCGAGCGGGTGCTCAACGAGAAGCTCAGCGAGTGGGGCGGGTTCGACCACAACATGCAGGCGATCCGGGTCGTGACCCGGCTCGAGAACCGCTATGCCGAGCATGACGGGCTGAACCTCAGCTGGGAGGCACTCGAAGGCATCCTGAAGCATAACGGCCCGCTGGTCGATCGCGAGGGCCGGGCGGTCCGCGCCGATCATCCGGTGCCCAAGGGGCTCAACGACATTCCGGCGAGCGCGGACCTGATGGCGTGGAGCCATGCGAGCCTCGAGGCGCAGGTGGCGGCGATTGCCGACGACGTGGCCTACAACTCGCACGATATCGACGACGCGCTGCGGGCGGGACTGGTGAAGCTGCATGAGCTGGTGGACGTGCCACTGGTCGGGCCGCTGGCCGCGGAGGTGCTGGCGCGCTGGCCCGATATCGAGCGGAGCCGGCAGGCGCATGAACTGCAGCGGCGGCTGATCACCGCGCAGATCGAGGATGTGATCGCCGAAAGCACGCGGCTAATCGCCGAGGCAGCACCGCAATCGGCCGACGATGTGCGCTTCGGCGGGCGGACGCTCATCCGCTATTCGCCGCGCATGGCGGAGGCCGAAAAGCAACTGAAGCGCTTCCTCTACGAGCGCGTCTATCGCAGCGAAGTGGTGATGGGCCCCGTGCGGCGCAGCCAGACGGTCGTGTCGATGCTGTTCGACCACTACATGGTCACCGGCGCCATGCCGGGCCGGTGGGGCGAGGCGGCGCGGAATGCGCCCGATCGCGGGGCGCGGGCCGGGATCGTCGCGGACTTCGTCGCCGGGATGACCGACCCCTATGCCGAAGAGCAGCATGCCCGCCTGTTTGACGGGGCAGGGGCTTTGGGGTAGGGGCTGGCCTCCTTCCACAGGTCAGACAAATGAACGTCTTCGCGCTGTTCGACGCCCGCGTCGCCGATGCCCTCAGGGCTCTCTACCCCTCGATCACCGAGGACGTTCTGGCGCGCGCCACCGTCGAGCCCCCGCGAGATGCCGGGCATGGCGACCTGTCGAGCAATGCCGCGATGGTGGTGGCAAAGCCCCTGGGCAAAAATCCGCGGGAAGTGGCGACGGCGCTGGCCGAGCATTTCAAGGCCGATCCCGATGTCGCGTCGGTGGAGGTAGCAGGGCCGGGCTTTATCAATTTCCGGCTGACGACGCCGGTCTGGCACAAGGTGCTGGGCGCGGTCGCCGCCGAAGGCGATGCGTTCGGCAAGTCCGATATCGGCAAGGGCGAGCGGGTGAATGTCGAGTATGTCTCGGCCAACCCCACCGGCCCGATGCATGTGGGGCATACGCGCGGTGCGGTGTTCGGCGACGCGCTGGCGTCGCTGATGGCCTATGTCGGCTATGACGTGACGCGCGAGTACTACATCAACGATGCCGGCAGCCAGATCGATACGCTGGCCCGCTCGACCATGCTCCGCTACCGCGAGGCGCTGGGCGAGACGATTGAAATCCCGTCCGGCTTCTATCCGGGCGACTATCTCATTCCGGTCGGGCAGGCGCTGAAGGGGGAGTTCGGGGCGTCGCTGCTGGACAAGCCTGAGGCCGAGGCGCTGGCGCTGGTCAAGGAGAGGGTGCTTGCTGCGATGATGGACCTGATCCGGGCCGATCTCGCACGGCTCAACGTCCATCACGACGTGTTCTTTTCCGAGCGGCAACTGCACGGGCAGGGCGGTGATATCGACAGCACGCTCGAATGGCTGCGATCCAAGGACATGGTCTACCAGGGCCGGCTCGAACCGCCCAAAGGCAAGACGCCGGAGGACTGGGAAGACCGCGAGCAGACGCTGTTCCGGGCCACCAATTATGGCGACGACATCGACCGGGCGTTGGTGAAGTCGGATGGCGGCTACACCTACTTTGCTGCCGACATCGCCTACCACCGCAACAAGTACCTGCGCGGCTTCAAGCACATGGTCAACGTGCTGGGCGCCGACCACTCGGGCTATGTCTCGCGGCTGAAGGCGGCGGTGAAGGCCGTGTCGCTGGGCGAGGCCGATATCGACGTGCGCATCTGCCAGCTGGTGCGGCTCCTGAAGAACGGCGAGCCGTTCAAGATGAGCAAACGTTCGGGCGACCTGGTGCTGCTTTCGGACGTGGTCGAGGAGGTCGGCTCGGACGCGACGCGGTTCATGCTGCTTTACCGGCGGAACGACGCGGCGATGGATTTCGACTTTGCGGTTGTCAAAGAGCAATCGCGCGACAACCCGGTGTTCTACGTGCAGTACGCGCATGCCCGGACCTACTCGGTGTTCCGCAAGGTCGCCGAAGAGATGCCGGAGCTCGACGTGTCGGCGGCGGCACTGGCGAAAGCAGACCTGTCGGCTCTGTCCTCCGATGCCGATCTCGAGCTGATCAAGGCGCTGGCGCAGTGGCCGCGGATCGTCGCTTCGGCGGCGCATGCGCATGAGCCGCACCGGGTGGCGTTCTATCTTTACGAGCTCGCCAGCGCCTTCCACGGCTTCTGGGCCAAGGGCAACCAGGACGTTGCCTTACGATTTGTTAACGCCGATGATTCAATGCTGACTTCAGCGCGACTCGCCCTTGTCGCGGCAGTACGGCAAGTGCTGGTCAATGGCTTGAACTTGCTTGGTGTTTCAGCGCCCGAGGAGCTTTCATAATTCGGGCGTATTAGTTTGTAGAGTGGCCGGCTCTTCGTCCGGGGGTGTTTGTACGGACACTAGGGGACCACGAGTACAGGGGCGCTGCTTCCATGACAGCGAGACCGCAGCAGATGCCTGATGGCCAGGACAAATCCGACGACCTGATCGCCGAGCTTGCCAAGCTTATGGCAAGCAATGCCGGCCCCGAGCCCGAGGCCAAGCCTGCTCCCAAGCTCGTTACGGTGCCCGATGCGCCCAAGCCCGAGGGGCAGGCGCCGAGCCCGATCCGCATTCCCGGCATGGACGCGCCTGTCGCCGCTGCGCCGCAGCCGGCGCCGGCGGTGACCGCTGCCCCGGCCCAGCCTGCGCCGATCGGTGCGGGCGTGCTGCGCGTTCCCGGCATGGATCGACCGGTGCCCGTTGCTGCGCCGGCCGCAACTCCAACTCCGGTCGCGGCTGCTCCAAAGCCGGCGGAAACCAGGCCGGCCGCGTCATTCGATTTCGGATCGGTTTCGGCCGCGCCGACCTTCAAGCCGGAGCCGATGTCGAGCTGGCAGGATCGCGAGATTCCGAAGCCCGTGCCGTCGCGGCCGGTTGCCGGCCCGGCTGAATCGTCGCTCGCGCCGAGCGCGCCGGCTGTAACGGCCGAGCCATCGCCCGCGCCCGCAGTTCGGCCCGCGCCGCAATCGAGCCCGATGGTCGAGGCTGCCAAGGCATCGTCGACGACCGACAATTTCGACTTCGATTTCGGCTTTGCAACCAATCCGCCCGAGCCGATCGGGGCGCCGCAGCAGCCGACGCCTGCCGCAGCTGCGCCGCGCGCCGTTTCGGATGATCCGATCGCCGACCTGATTTCGGCCGAGCTCGACTCCGCCGAGTCCGAGACCGCCGAAGAGGAACGTCCGGCCCAGCCGGCCGCGCGCAGCTTCCCGTTGCCGGGTGCAGCGCCGACGGCGCGTCCGGTTCAATCCGGCCCCGTGCCGTTCCGTCCGCAGCCGCAGGCGGCCCAACCGCAGTCGGCCAAGCCGGAAGAGCGCTTTGGCGTCGCGCCGGTGTTCGCACAGCCGGGTCGTTCGCAGGTTGCGGCGCGTTCGCCGCAGCAAGCCGCAGACCCGATGGAAGAAATCGAGAGCCTGATCGGCGAGGCGGTGCGCGTCGAGCTCACTACCGACAAGCCTGCACCGGCTCCGGCGGCGCCGAGCGCGCCGGCCGTGCCGCCGCTGACAGCTGGCATTCCGCCGCGCCGCGCGGCAATCCGCGAGAAAGATCCGGATACGGCCTCGCCTGAGGCTGCAATCCTGGCCGCCGCTGCCGCGAGCGGGGCCGAGGTCGGCCGGCTTGACGGCGTTGGTGCGGAGCCGAGCCCGTACAAGCGGGTGAAGGCAAAGCCGGAACGCCGTTCGAGCGGCATGCGCCAGTACGTCGGCATGGCGGTGGCGGGTACGCTGCTGCTGGCGGCCGGCTTTGGCCTCTACTGGGTATTGGGCATGGGGCGTCCGACGGACGCCGAGGCCCCGGTGCTCACCGCCGATGCGACGCCGGTGAAGGAAGTCCCGCCCCCGGCCCCCGTTGCGACGACGACGCAGCAGGGCGCGGTGGTGTTCAATGAACTCGACGGTGGCAATGCAACCGCGCCGGCTGACGAACAGCTCGTGTCGCGTGACAACAGCGCCGATACGAGCGTCGCCGACGTTGCCCGCACCGTCGGAGACGGCGAGGGTGCCGCTACCGACAGCGAACTCGCCAACCGCAAGGTCCGCACTGTGACGGTGCGTCCGGACGGCACGATCGTTTCGGGCGACGAAGCTGTCGCGGGGAACGAAGAGCTGCCGGTCGACAGGCCGAATGTGCCTGATCTGCCGGGCGCCGATGTGCAGCCTTCGGAACTGCTGGCTTCCATCCCCGATCCCAATGCCGCCGTCGTATCGGCAGAGACGCCGGCCGCTACTGATCCGACCCAGGTTTCAGCGCTCGCGCCGACGACCCCGTCGGCCAATATCGATCCGAGCATTGTTGCGCCCATTCCCGTTGCACGTCCGACAAATCGGGCGGCGTTGAGCAATGGTGCCGGCCAGGCTGTCGCCGGTGCGCAACCGGTCGAGCTCGCGCCGCAGGCGGCGGCGCCCGCCGCCGCGCCGGTCGCGACGAGCGGCAGCGGCCCGTACGTGCAGCTCAGCTCGCAGCCGAACCAGGCAGACGCAGAGAACGCACTGCGTGCAACCCAAAACCGGTTGGCCAACATTCTCGGCGGCCGTAGCCTGGCCGTCCGTGAGGTTGACCTCGGGGCCAAGGGCACCTGGTACCGCGTGGTGCTGCCGGTGCCGACCTTCCAGGACGCGACCGATACCTGCGCCGGCCTCAAGAACAACGGCATCGACTGCGTACCGATCGGCGGTTGATCGCTGCCGACGGTTCCTTGACGGCAGCGGTCGATAGGGCGCAAATCCGGGAAGACTTTCCCGGGCGGGCCGTTGATGAGCGAGACACCTTCGGACTGGTTCGCAGCGCCCGACACGCCGCGCGACGACGAAATCCTCTACGTCGACGTCGATGGTTATGAAGGTCCTCTAGACCTGTTGCTCGATCTCGCGCGCCGCCAGAAGGTGGACCTCGGCAAGATCTCGGTCCTCGCACTTGCCGAGCAGTATCTGGGCTTCATCGAGACGGTCCGCGAGAAGCGCATCGAGATCGCCGCCGACTATCTCGTGATGGCGGCGTGGCTGGCTTACCTCAAGAGCCGGCTGATGGTGCCGCAGCTGCCCAGCGACGACGAGCCGACCGGTGAAATGATGGCGGCACTGCTGCAGTTCCGGCTGCAGCGGCTCGAAGCGATGCGCAAATCTGTGATGCAGCTCGTCAACCGGCCGCGGCTCGGTCGCGAGGTCTTCGCGAGGGGCCAGCCGGAGCTGGTGGTGGTCGAGCGGCGGAACTTCTTCGAGGCGAGCCTCTACGATCTGCTGAAGGCTTACGCGACGGGCCGCGAGCGCGCGGTGCCGCAGGATTATCACCTGTTCGAGCGCAGCGTCTGGTCGCTGCAGGAGGCGCGCGACATCCTTAGCCGGCTGATCGGCGAAAGCATGGACTGGGTGCCGCTGGATGCCTATCTCGACAGGTACCTAAGCGATCCCGAGCAGCGGAAGACTGCGACGGCCTCGAGTTTTGCCTCGAGCCTTGAACTGGCCCGGCAGGGGCAAATAGAACTGCGCCAGACCCTGACCTTCGGGCCGCTGCTGATGCGGCGCCGGCAGGGTGACGGAAAGAAGCCGCAATGACCGACGCCCCCGAGCGGGACATCGATATCGACGAGCACGGCGAGGTGGCCGAGCGGAACCTGCGCGTCCTCGAGGCGATCCTGTTTGCGTCCAGCGAGCCGCTGGGCATCGCCGATGTCGTGCCCTATCTGGGCGAAGGGGCCGACGTGCCGGCGCTGCTGGCTGTGTTGTCGGAGCGCTATCGCGGCCGGGGCGTGAACCTCGTGCAGCGCGGCGAGCGCTGGGCCTTCCGGACGGCGGACGATCTGGCGTTCCTGCTGCGACGCGAGGAGACCGAAAGCCGGCCGCTGAGCCGTGCGGCGCTCGAAACGCTCGCCATCATCGCCTATCACCAACCGGCGACACGCGCCGAAGTCGAGGAAGTGCGCGGCGTGGCCAGCGGTGGTGGCACGTTCGACGTGCTGATGCAGACCGGCTGGGTGCGCATGCGCGGGCGCCGGCGGACGCCGGGGCGGCCGGTCACCTATGGCACGACCGAAGCCTTTCTCGACCATTTTGGGATCGAGAGCCTGGCGGACCTGCCGGGGCTGGAGGAGCTGAAGGGCTCCGGGCTCTTGTCGAGCCGGCTGCCGCCGAGCTTTCAGGTGCCGCTGCCCTTCGATGGTCCGCTGCGCGACGACGAAGACCCGCTCGATCCGGACGATCCGGGCGAAAGCGACGACGGCGACGAGACCGAATGACTGAAGCCGAAGAGTTCGAGGACTGGGGCCCGCGCGGCACGGCGGGCGTGGCATTCGCCGCGGCGCTGCGCTTCGAGCATGTCGATGTGACGCTGGGCGGGCGGCCGGTGCTGCGCGATTTCTCGCTGGCCCTGGTGCCCGGCGAGATCGTGTGCCTGCTCGGCGAGAGCGGCTCGGGCAAGTCGACGATCCTGCGGGTGGCGGCGGGGATCCAGCGGATCGACGCCGGCACCGTGCGCATCAACGACCAGGTGGTGTCGAGCGCAGACCTGCATGTGAAGCCGGACAGGCGCGGCATCGGGCTGATGTTTCAGGATTTTGCGCTGTTTCCGCACCTCAGTCTCCTGCAAAACGTCACCTTCGGGCTACGGAAGCTGGGGCGCGCTGCGGCATTGGCGCAGGCCCGGCAGGCACTGAAGCGGGTCGGGCTCGACGATCGCGAGGCGGATTATCCGCATCAGCTTTCCGGCGGGCAGCAGCAGCGACTGGCGCTGGCGCGTTCGATCGCGCCGCGGCCCGGCATATTGATGCTGGACGAGCCGTTCTCGAGCCTCGATGCGCGGCTGCGCGAGACGGTGCGCAACGAGACGCTCGCGGTGCTGCGCGAGACGCATGCGACGACGATCATCGTGACCCATGATCCCGAGGAGGCGATGCTGCTGGGCGACCGCATTGCGCTGCTGCGGCATGGTCGACTGGCGCAGATCGACACTGCGTCGGCGATCTACAACCAGCCCGTCGACCTCAACGCGGCCCGCTTCTTTTCGCCGCTGAGCGAGATAGAGGCGCGGGTCAGAGCGGGCAGGGTGGAGACCCCGCTTGGGCCGGTGCCGGCGCCGGGGCATGCCGAAGGCACGGCGGTGACGGTGGCGATCCGGCCGATTGGGGCGCTGGATGTGCGGACGGAAGGCCCCGGAACGCCGGGGCGCGTGCTCGCCAAGCGCGATGCGATCGGCATCGACCTCTGCGAGGTCAGCGTTGCCGGGATCGATCGGCCGATCCAGATCAGGCGGCGGGCAGACCGGAACCTGAGCGTCGGATCAGACGTATTCCTCACGCTCAATCCGGAACACGTCCTTGTGTTTGCCAAGGATTGAACCTATTTCTGCGTGCTAGTAACCCGCGTAAGGCATATCCCGGAGACTATCCATGCACGCGCCAGGCATTTGGGGCATCATCGTTGTCGCGATCGTCGTGATCGTCCTTTTCGGTCGCGGCAAGATTGCCGGCCTCATGGGTGAAGTCGCCTCGGGCATCAAGTCCTTCCAGAAGGGCATGCGCGAGGAAGAGACCAAGCCGACCGCGCAGATCGACGCCTCGACCACTGTCGAGCCGGCCGCCCAGCCCGAAAAGAAGGACGCCTGATCCTTTCGGGTCTGACTTCCGCTCCCTGGAGCCTGTAGAATGCTCGGCGTCGGCCCGCTCGAACTCCTCCTCATCGGGGTCGTTGCCCTGATTGTCATCGGCCCCAAGGAACTGCCGTCGGTAATGCGCCGTGTCGGCCAGTTCGCCGGCACGATCCGTCGCATGGGCCAGGACTTTCAGCGCGAACTGAACAAGACCACCGGCCTCAACGAAATCAAGAACCTGCGCGATTCCGTGGCCCAGCCGCTGAAAGCGACGGCCGATGCGATCCGCAAGGAATTCAACACCACGACGCCCACCGGCGAGGTGAAGCCGTCGGGTGCTATCAAGCCGGCCGATCCCAAGGCCGAGAGCGTCGTCGACGAGATCAAGGCCGCTGCGGGCATGAAGCCGTTGCCGCTGACGGCCGCTGCTGCGGCTGCGCAGAAGGCGGCCGAAGCGGGCGAGGCTGCCCCGGCTCCGGCGGTCGCTAAGGCGCCGGTGAAGGCCGCCGGGCCGGCCAGGATAAAGGCACCGACGGAGGGCAAGGTCGCGACGGCTGAGATCGAGCCGGTGAAGCCGGCCAAGAAGCCGAAGGCAGCCAAGCCCATTGAGTCGCCCGCACCGGTCGAGGCGATTGCGCCGACCAAGAAGCCGGCAGCACGGAAGACGGCCGCGGCTGCTGCGACAGCGCCGGTGGCGGAGGCGGCTCCCGCGCCGGCCAAGAAGCCCGTGCCTAGCCGTCGGGCCAAGGCGCCCGCGACAGCGGACGGCACCAAGAAACCGGCGCGCAAGCGCGCGACGCCGAAGGCGGCGAGCTGATGGCCGACACGACCAAGCTGGCCGCGCCCCCCAAGCCCGAAACCGAAGACGAGCTCGCGGGCAGCGAAGCGCCGCTGCTCGACCACCTGATCGAGCTCAGAAAACGGCTGATCCGCTCCTGCCTCGTGATCTTCGGGCTGTTGATCGTCTGCTTCTTCTTCTCCGGCACGATCTTCGACATCCTGGTGCAGCCGTACCGCAACGCGGTGTTCCCCGAGCCGGTGGAGCTGATCTACACGGCGCCGCAGGAATTCTTCTTCACCCAGCTCAGCCTCGCCTTCTTCGGCGCGCTGTTCGTCGGCTTCCCGTATCTCGCGACCGAGATCTATGGCTTCGTCGCGCCCGGCCTCTACAAGAAGGAGCGGCGCGCTTTCATCCCGTACCTGATCGCGACGCCGGTGTTTTTCGTGCTCGGCGCGGCCATGGTCTATTTCGCGGTCCTGCCGATGGCGATGCATTTCTTCGCCATGATGGAGACCGAAGAAATCCAGATGCTGGTGAAGGTCAGCGAGTATCTGGGGCTGGCGATGACGCTGATCATCGCCTTCGGCATCTGCTTCCAGCTGCCGGTGATCCTGACGCTGCTCGCCCAGATCGACCTGATCGGCAGCGGGGCGCTGAAGAAGGGCCGGCGCTACGCCATCGTCGGTATCCTGATCTTTGCCGCCTTCATCACGCCGCCCGATCCGATTTCGCAGATCGGTCTCGCGCTACCGATGTACCTGCTCTACGAGCTCTCGATCTGGTCGGTTGGCCTCGTCGAAAGGCGCCGGGCGAAGGCTTTGGCGGAGCAGGGCGCGGATACGACGCCTGCCGCCTGACCCTTCGCTGGAGAGCCGAAATGCTCAGAGCCATTGCCTTCGTTCTCGTGACTGCGGTGATGGCGGGCCCGGCATTTGCCCAGCCCTACGATGACCCCAAGGCGCTGCTCGAGGCGCTCTACGCCGGTTACCAGCCGCCCAACGAGTTTCCGCCCGACCAGGAGCAGTTGCGCTCCGAGCGGCTGAACGGGCTCTACGAGCAGGACGCGATCGAGGCTGAGGGCGAAATCGGGCGGATCGACTTCGATCCGTTCGTCAACGGGCAGGACTACATGCTCACCGACCTCGTCATCGCCGAGCCCTACTATGCTGGCGGCAAGGCGCTGGTGAAGGTGACGTTCAAGAACATGGACACGCCGCAGGAGCTCGGCTTCCTCCTCGTCAACGAGGGCGGCTGGAAGATCGACGACGTGTGGAACGCCGACGGTGAGTTCAGCTACGACCTGCTGGATATCCTGCGGAGCCCGCTGCCTTAATCGCGGCACGGCGCAGCCCAAGATGCGCCAAACCGAGATGCTAACCGAAGCCAATCGGCAAATCGGCACGACGGGGCGGTCATGCGGCGCATTCTCCTGGGTCTGTTTCTTCTCCTCGGCTTCACCGGCATGGCGGCTGCCTATGACAGCCCCAAGGCACTGGTCGAGGCGATCTATGCGCCATATCGCACCGGCGGTGAGCATCCGGACCTGAGCCCGTTCTACTCCGAGCGCCTCAGGGGCATCATTGCGGGGAACCTCGAGGCGCAGGCGAATACCGATCCGGTGGGTGTCCCGGTGAGCCCGGCGACACCGGACCTGCTTCACTTCAACCCGTTCATCGGCGGCGAGAATGCGCTGCTGCTCGATCTTGCGATCGGCGAGCCCGTGGTGGTGGGCGACCGGGCGGTGGTGAGCGTGAGCTTCCACAATTTCGACCACACGGCGCTGCTCAGCCTCGCGCTGGTGCACGAGAATGGCGGCTGGCTGGTTGATGACGTGGCTTCACTCGGCGGCTCGGAGAAGTACCTCCTGAGCTGGCTCGCCGAGTACGATCCGTTCGGGATCAACTGACCATCAGATCTCGCGCGTCGCTTCCTTCAGCCAAGCTTTCACCTCGCCCTTCAGCTGTGGGCCGATCTCCTTGAAGACGCGCTTGTGGTAGGCGTTGAGCCAGTCGCGCTCGGGCGTGGTCAGCTGGTCGACATCGATCAGGCGCAGGTCGATCGGGGCGAGGGTGAGCGTCTCGAATTCGAGGAACTTGCCGTCGCCGAGCTTGCTCTCGGCCACCACCAGCAGGTTCTCGATGCGGATGCCGAACTCGCCTTGCTTGTAAAAGCCCGGCTCGTTCGAGGTGATCATGCCGGCCTCGAAGGGCACGGAGTAGCGCGACGAGATGCCGATCGGGCCCTCGTGCACCGAGAGGAACGCGCCGACGCCGTGACCGGTGCCGTGGTTGTAGTTGACGCCGTCGGCCCACAGGAACTGGCGAGCGAGGACATCGAGCTGGCCGCCATTGGTGCCCTTGGGAAAGCGGATGCGCGAGATGGCGATCATGCCGCGCAGCACCTGGGTGTAGCGGGTCTTCTGCTCGGCGGTGACCTTGCCGGTCGACATGGTGCGGGTGATGTCGGTGGTGCCCATCAGGTACTGGGCGCCCGAATCGACAAGCATCAGCTCGCCGGGCTTCAGCCGGCGATTGGTGTTGGTGTTGACCCGGTAGTGGATGATGGCGCCGTTGGCGCCGGCGCCCGAGATAGTGTCGAAGCTTACGTCGACGATGTTCGGGTCCTCGCGCCGAAAACTTTCGAGCGCGGTGGCGATGGCGATTTCGTCTAGGCCGCCCTTGGGCGCCTCACTGTCGAACCAGTGCAGGAATTTCGCCATGGCGGCGCCATCGAGGCGGTGCGCTTCGCGCATGCCGCCGAGCTCGGCGTCGTTCTTGATGGCCTTGGGCAGCAGTACCGGATCGCGCTTTTCGATCAGCGTCGTTTCGCTGACACCCTTGATGGCCTGCGCGACTGCGACTGGGACGGTGCCGGGGTCGATCATCACGCGCTTGTCGGCGGCGCCGAGCTTTCTGAGCGTCGCGATCATAGTCTTGACGTCGGCGACCTTGGCGAGGCCGTCGAGGCCCTTCTTCAGCTCGGGCGTGATCTTCTGTCCGTCGACGAACAGTGTCGGCAGGCCCGATTTCGGCACCAGCGCGAAGGCCAGCAGCACCGGGACATTCGGCACGTCGCGGCCGCGCAGGTTGAACAGCCAGTTGATCGATTCGGGGACGGTCAGCACCAGCGCGTCGGCGCTGTCCTTTGCAATGATGGCGCGGATCTCGGCGATCTTGTCGGGCGCGGTCTTGCCGGCCCGGTTGTGGCCCAGGAACTCGACGGCGCCGTTGGGGCCGGCGGGGCGGTCACTCCAGATCGCATCGATCAGGTTGCCTACCGGCACAAGCGTCGCGTCGCGGGTGGCGAACTTCTTCTCGAGATCGGCGATTTCGCTCGGGGTGTGCAGCCAAGGGTCGAAGCCGACCTTGCCGCCCTTGGTGACATAGTCGGCGATCTTGGCCGGGATGCCGCCCTGGACGGCCTCGACCACGTCGATGACCTTGGTGTCCGTCTCGGCTGGCGCCTGCAGCGTGTAGCGGCCATCGACGAAGAGCGCCGCCTTCTTGCTACCGATGATGGCGAGGCCGGCCGAACCGGTGAAGCTGGTGGTGTAGGCGAGGCGTGCTTCGCTCTCGGGCACCGACTCGCCGCGATGCGCATCCGTCCGCGGCACGAGGAATGCGTCCACGCCAGCCTCGCGCATTTTGGCGCGCAGGGCCTTCACCCGGCCGGCGACGGTGGTGGGTGAGGTGCGAATGTCGAAGTTCTGGTAGACGGCGGGAGCGAAGTCGTTGGGGGTCATGATGATTTCGGCTGGCGGCTGGCGTCGGTGGGTGGCGGGACCGTAGCAGAGGCCGGGCGCGCTGCAAAAGCGACAATCGGCTGACAGCACCATTCAGGCCCGGTTCAGGCCGGGCTGGCCAACACTGTCACCCAAGCACCTCAGGAGGCCGACATGACCCGACTCAAGAGCCTGTTCCGCACCGTCTTCGCAGCGTTCATGCAGCGCCGCACGGACGTGGCGCAGCGCCGCATCGAGGTGCAGCTTCGGGATCATCGGTTGACGGCCACGTGGCTCAATCCCTGATTCACCGCCTGTTAAGCCGCCCTGCATCGCCAGCATGGCTGCCTTTCAAAACAACACCTTACCGGCGTGGCGCATCGGGACTATCTACACACTCGCAGCGACAGGATTGTCGCGACAGATTTCAACCGGGAGAATGAGATGCCCGAGACCAAGAACGACTTCCGCAAGGCGATTGCCGGCGTGATCGATGCCCGTGGCCGCGAAGCCACCCGCAGCGTCGCCCGCGCCCGCGAACATCTTCTGCTCGGCGCGCTGACCAAGCGCCCGAACTAAGGTTTCTGCGCGCGGGTGACCGCAGCGCTGATGTGAACTGGAAGGCCCCGGATGAAAGTCCGGGGCCTTTTGCATTTGGGGGCTGGATGTGGCGGTGATCCTCCCCTGCGCAGCGGGGGAGGGGGACCAGCGAAGCTGGTGGAG
>JAESFU010000261.1_pt1 | contig 49064 bp, 50 predicted proteins | sample 9269461 | NCBI WGS metagenome assembly JAESFU01 (sample SAMN14502556, study PRJNA617107) | algae metagenome | isolation source: Stenomitos rutilans HA7619-LM2 and co-occurring heterotrophs from cave walls | place: USA: Waikapalae cave, Hawaii | collected 2009-07-28
CTTGAGATGCTGGCTGAACGGCACCGGGCCTTCGTGCAGAACCATCTGCGGCAGCGTCATGGTGACCCGCGGCTTGAGAAAGCCGAGTGTCACCACCTCCCGCCGCAGCCGGATTTCCGCCTCGGGTGTGCGGGCGAACTTGAATATCCAGCCGTCGCACTCGAGTGCGACGGAGTCCCAGCCTTGCGTCAGGGTGCTGAACTGGCCGCCGACGAACTGCGGCAGCGTGCTGATGACGTGGGCACGCAACCGCGCGATCTCGCCCGCCGGCACCTCCTCCATCGTCCTATCCTATCCCCCCGACAGTGCAGGGGAATCTAGCTCAGGCGCTGGAGATTTCCAATCACGCCGGATGCAGTTCGCGCACCATCTGCGGTACGCGTTTGGGCGCCTTGGCGATGTGGCGCGGGCGCCGGGTGACGACGCGGCGGCGCGGCAGGCTGACCCCGAGGGCGTCGGCTACGGCTTGTTCCAGCAGGTGTTCGATTTCGGCCTTGTGCATGATGGTTCTCCTGGAACGCCCGGAGCCCTGCCCCCGCGTTCCGTCTTGTTGGCAGCGATAACGCTTGATTGGCCGTGAAGTTGCCAGAGTGCGCCTGAACCGCAGATGAGCAATCGGTGATTAACGAGCGCGTGGCATCATTGCCGCGAACGGGCGACAGAGCGTCATGTCAGCCGCTGGCAATGGAGGAGCCGATGCGTGCAATCGGCCTTGCAGCGATTCTGCTGGGCATCTTGGCCTTACTGTTCCCCTATTACGGGGAATGGGTGCCGCTGATCCGAATGAAACCTTCGGACTCATACCTGTTTGGCGGCCTGTTGGTCGCCGTGGGCGGGCTGACGCTGGCCATCTGGCGCAGCTAGGTGGGCTTCAGCTGCGGGGATCGTCGTCGGCAGAACTGCCGGCCTTGCGATCCTGGGCAAACGCTTCGGCAAAGATGTCCTCGACGCTCTGCGCGCGCGACCGCGGCGGCGCCGGAGGTTCCGGTTCAGGAAGCTCCGGCAGCGCATCGATTGCCTCGTCGAGCAGATCAATCGACGAAGCGGGTTCGGGCGCGGGCGCGACCGGTAGCTCGGACTGCACCACGGGTTCGGTGACGACCACCGCTTCGGGGAGGGCCGGAGCCTCGACCTCGATCTCCGACGCGTCGGCATACTCGATCTCAGCCACCGGCCCTGGCGCGATGACCTCGGCCACCTCGGTTGCTGCCGGTGCGGCGTCGAGGTCGGGCAGCGGTTCCGGTTCCGGTTCGGGCTCCTCTGCCACTACCAGCTCAGGCTCGGGCTCGGGCTCGGCCTCGACTTCTGCCGGTTCATCGATGACCGGCGCGGCCGGCACCGCAATGACGGGCTCCACCATCGGGGCAGTCGGAGCGCGGAACTCGGCCAGCCGCGCGGCACGACGCAGGCGCCGCCGCAGCCGCAGCCGTTCGAGGCCGGAATAGACGATCAGCAGCACGAGGCTGAGGCCAAGCCCCAGGCCAACTCCCGCCACCAGCCAGACAATCGCGTCGAGCGTCATGCACCTTGCGTCCAGTTTCTTCCGCTTCCCTACGCCAAGGGCTCCGACTGCGCCACCCGGCAAAGGGGATTGGAGATCATACGACTAACCTCTAGGATTGTACCGACCCGCCGCGAAAAGACCCCACATGCAACCTCATAAATCGCGTCCGCTTCTTCCCGACGTCGTCCGTTCGGAGCTGCGGCGAGCCATTGTTGGCGGGGAGTTCCCGCCTGGCACGAAACTGCCCAACGAAGACGCGCTCTGCACGCGTTTTGCGGTGAGCCGTATAACGCTGCGCGAGGCCGTGCGTGGCCTGATCGAAGACGGCTATGTCGTCCGCCGCCAGGGCTCGGGCACCTTCGTGACCGAGGGGCCTCGCCTGCGCAACTCGCTCGACACCAATTTCAGCTACACCGAGTATCTCGAGAGCATCGGCGTCGTGCCTTCGCGCCAGGTGCTGGAAGTCGCCCGCGTGCCCGCCAGCGAGGCAACGCTCGCCGATCTCGCGCTCGAACCCGGCGCCGAGGTCGTGCGCATCCGCCGCGTCCGCAGCGCCGACGGACGCCCGGCCATCTACTCGATCGACGAGATTGCCGTCGATATCGCCGACGCCGAGCGCGACGCAGCGGCATTCGGCGGCTCGCTCTACCGCTTCCTCGCCGACCGCAATCATGTCGTCGATCATGCGCGCGCCGCCCTGTCCCCCGTCGTCGCCGACGCCGAGCTCGCGCGCATCCTGCATGTCGCCGAGGGCACGCCGCTCCAGCACATGCGCCAGATCGACCATGATACAGCCGGCCGGCCGGTGATGCGCTCGCTCGAATGGCACGTGCCCGACGTCATCGAACTGCGCGTCTATCGTCGCGGCCCCGGCCCGATGGGCAGCTGACCTCAGGCGCGCTGCGCGCCGGCATCCTGCAGCACGAGGTAGCCGATCGAGGCCATGAGCGAGTTGATGGTCTTGAGCGCGCGCAGCGTTTCGAGATGGAGGTTGGAGGTGAGCACGCTCGCCTCGGTGCCGTCCTTCAGCCGGTCGAGGTGGCGGCGCTGGCTCTCTTCGACGGCCACCCGCATGCGGGACTTCTCGATGACCAGCCGGCGCGCCTGCTCGACATCGCGGCTGACCAGCACGTTGCGGGCGAGCCGCATGTTCTCGACCACCTGCTGGTGGAGTTCTGCCAGCTCGCGCCAGCCGGTCGCCGAGAATTTCAGCTTCTGCGCGTGCCGCGTTTCCGCGAGCCGCAGCAGCGTCTTGGTGATCGCATCGCCGACATACTCGAGGTTCACCGCGATCGCCGCGAGGTCCTGCCCTCGCCGTGCCCCGGCCTCGTCGAACGACACGCGCGCGAGATAGAGCTTGATGTCGCTCTGCGCCTGGTCGATTGCGGCTTCCATCAGCCGTGCTTCGCGGATCTTCTCGCCATCACCCTGCCGGTAGATTTCCATCACCGGTTCGAACATGCGCGCGACGATTTCCGCCATGCGCAGCAACTCGCGGGTGGTCGATGCGAGCGCCATGTCGGGATCGCGCACCGCCGCCTCGTCGAGGCAGCTGGGGGGCACGCCGATAGCGGTCGCCGGATCGCCGCCCGTCGCCCGGATCAACCGCTCCATCAGCCGGGCCACCGGCTGCACCAGCGGCAGGCCCACCAGCACCAGTGCGGCATTGAAGATGAGATGCAGCCCGACGAGCTGCTGCGTCGGCTCGTACCCCACCGCAAGCGCCGCGCCGCCGAACTGGAACAGAATGAGAGCGACCACCGCTCCGGCGACACGGAAGATCAGGTTGCCCGCCATCAGCCGTCGCGCCGCGATCGAACTGCCGCGCGTCAGGACGAACGGCCCGATCGCGGTACCGATATTGGCCCCGAGCAGCAAAGGAGCGGCGGCGGCAAACGGCAGCACCCCATGCGCCGACAAGACAATGAGCAGCAGGATGGTCGCCACCGAGGAGTGGAACAGCCAGGCGATCGCCGCTCCGGCCAGCAGCGCCGTCAGCGGATCGGAACTGAGGTAGGCGACCGCCACCGGCAGCAGGTCGCTGTCGGCAAGAGGCGCGGTCGCTTCGGTGAGGACCTGCAGCGAGACGAAGATCAGCCCCAGCCCGACCAGCGCCCGCCCACTCTGTCGCGTGCGGCGGGCCCTGCCCTTGAAGAACAGCAGGGTGCCGGCGATCAGCAGGACCGGCGGCAACCAGCCGAGGTCGAGACTAAGGATCAGCACCACCAGCGCCGAGCCGAAATTGGCGCCGAGCACGATGGCGAGGCCCGTGGCGAGCGCGAACAGCCCCTTGCCGGCATAAGCGGCGGCCAGCATGCCGGCCGCGGTGGAACTCTGGAGCGCAACGCCGAGGCCAATGCCGACCGCTGCACTGCGCACCGGCCCGGCCGTGGCGCGCAGCAGGCCGTTGAGTTCGGGCTGCCAGCCCCGCTCGGTGCCGATATGGACCATGTGGACGGCCCAGAGCAGGAGCGCCACGGCGCCGCCGACATGCAACAGGAACAGATAGGCCGTCACGCGGGGCCCTCGATCGATAAGCCGGCCGCCGCCTCGCTCCGATTGCGATGCAGCGACATTCCGCCCATGATCATCATACCATTGTGGCGAGGGCGCAACCGCCGATCGCACATGGCTACTTGAGCGCGATCGCCTCGATCTCGACCCGGCAGCCGACATCGACAAGCGCGGCGACCCCGATGGTCGAGCGCGCCGGAGGTTCGGTCGGAAAGTAGCTGCGATAGACGGCATTCATCGCCGCGAACTCACGTACGTCCGTCATGAACACGGTGGTCTTGACCACTTTGGCATAGGACGAGCCGGCCAGCTCGAGCAGCGCACCGAGCTTTTCGAGCGTCACCCGCGTCTGCTCGGCAATATCGACGGGATAAGACCCGTCCGGTCCGGACCCGACCTGGCCGGTGACGAACACATAGTGCTCGGTTTCGATCGCCGGTGTCAGCGGCAGGCCCTCGAACACGCCATGCGCGATCCGCTTCATCGCAAGACCTCAGGCGCTGAGCTTGCTGCGCAGCTCATCCAGATCCTGGATGCAGCGCTCGATTTCGGACTTCAGCGTCCGCTTTTCCTGCGGCGTAAGCGCCGGCCGCGGCCGCACGATGATCTCGGTCAGCACGGCGATTTCGCGCTTCAGTTTGCCCAGCTCGCTCGTCGCCTGCATATGGTCTCTCCGCAAAGGCCGCATCTCGCCCGATCGGGCGGCGTGCCGCAAGGGCCATGGCGGAGAGAAACGAGCCGGCGCGCCGCAGTACGCTCAGTCGTCGAACGGATACATGTGGTACATGGCGAGCTTATCCAGCGGCGAGAGCCCGGTGATCTCCCGCGCAAAGCAGGGACTGGCCTCACCCAGCTTGTAGTAGCGCGCCGGCAGCTTGTAGTTCATCACCGAGTTCGCATCGAAACTTCCGATCTCGTTGCTTGGCAACGGCGCGGCCAGAATGTTCCGCTCGATCGTGTATCGATTCCAGCCCTGCTTGCCCATCTCCTCGTAGATGAGGTCCAGGTTCAGCTCGTCCCGGCAGAATTCGGGATGGGCTTGGGTATGCTTCAGCCCCAGCATGTGTCCGAACTCGTGCAGGACGGTGACGGCATATGTGGTGAAGTCGGTGGTCCCGCGCCGGGCCAGACGCATCGAGGGATTGGCCTGAGGTGCGCTTGCAGAAGCGTTGCCGATGAATGAGTAGTTCTGGATGCTCTCGACCGAAATCCGCACGTCGCTTGGCGTTGCCGGATCGCAGCTGCGGGGACTGCTCATCGAGCCGAAGTCGAAATCGAGCTTGCCGTAGTAGGTCCATTGCGACGCGATGTTTGCGACGACACTGCGTGCCTCCGGCGTGCCATCGAAAAAGCACATGCGCAGCGTGGATTTCGTCCACCGGTTCTTGCGATCCAGCACGCCACCAAACGTGTAGCCATCGTCCAGCAGGGAGCGCATCAGGCGTTTGGCGTCCTGCCGGAAATTGGCGTCCATTGCCCGGCGCTGTTCTTCCAGCGCCGCAAGCTCTTCCTCGGCGGCTTCGAGACTGCCGAGCGACAGGGCCTCGGTCACCGGCGCCGTTGCCTCGCTCGGCAGGCTGAGGCCGAGGATCTGCTCCTCCTTCTGGACGTCACGCGCCTTGTCGGCGACGACATCCCTGCCCTCGCACCCCACGCCACCCGTCTCGCCGTTGGCGATGGCCAGCAGGTTGAGTGCGCGCGAAATCGGCACCACCGCGTAGATGTCGGTACCTTCGCCGTTCTTGCGCAGTTCGGCCCGCAGGATGCCAACCAGCAATCCATTCAGATCGAATGCGCCGGCCCCGCTATGGCCAAGAGTGGCCGTCATGGTCGTCTTGATGAAGTTGGGTTCGAGGCCGTTGACGAGCCCCGTATCGACCATCAGGTCGCCTTCCAGCGGAAAGCCGACGAGACCGATCCGTTCGCCCTGCTGCAGCCTTTTCAGCCTCGGGCAGACATATGCATAGTCCGCGGAAAGGGCCTGGCCGAACTGCAGCAACGCCAGGTCATGCTGCTGAACGGCCTCGACATAGTCGAGTCGCGCCTCCTGGACACCCTCCGAGAAGCCGACGCGACCCTCGATCTTCAGTCCTCCGATATCCTCGACGGTCTCGCCATTGTCCTTGTCCAGCAGGGTGTGCAGCGAGGTGAGCACATATCCGCCTTCGAGCAGCACGCCCGAACCGGTGGCCCGCCTTTCGGTCTCGCCCGGGGCATAGACCTCGATGAACACCGTGCGCGGTCGGTAGTCCTTCTGGAACTGGATCACGTCGTCGAGCGGAGCGGCATGCACCGGCGCGGTCACCAGCAGCCCGAGCAGCAGCGACAGCAGGGCCAGCCAGCCCACGGGAGCCATAGGGCGCATCATGTCCTGTCGTAGGTCTCCACCGCGCACCTGATATCGATCGGCGATACCTCGGCAGGTTCCTGCGGCACAGGTGTCCCCGCCTCCAGCCATGTCGGCAGGATGGGGTAGTGCATGATCGACTTGATGTCGTATGGCCCGCACACCCGGTCCCGCGGATAGGGCGGGTCGGTGATGTTGGTCTTGACCATGCCGATCGACCACTGCCTCTGCCCCGGCCGCAGCATGGAGTTGATGCTGTCGCGGATGACGGTGTCGGACTTGAAGCGATAGCCGGAATCGGGATGCCGGTGTTCGTGCCCGAACGTCATGATGCCGTGGCCAAACTCGTGCAGGATCACGCGACGCACGCGCCGGTCCGGCACGCCCGGACGCACATCCGCCAGTTGCATCGTTGCTTCGCCGCGCGGCTTGGCGAGCGCTGCGGAGCCCACCGAAGACTGATTGCCGCCCTCGAAGGTGATGCGGACCAGGGCATCGGCCACCCTGTCGGTGAACTCGAAATGGACGTCTATGCCGTGCCTCAGCCACTCCTGGGAGATGCTGCGGACGGCACCCTGTTGGTCTGCCGTTCCATCCACGAAGCCCACCAGCACGGACGGCTTGCCCTCATGCTCCCGGCGGGTCTTGCCGGCCGTCCAGCGCAATGAGCGCTGAGCGGTGGAATAGGGATCGAGCTCGACGTCGCCACCCGATGTCGGCCCCTCATCAAAGGTCACACCACCACCGCTGTTCGACAGATTTTGCAGAGTGGTGAGGGCGTCCGTTATTTGTTCGGTTCCGCAGATGAAAAAATCTTCATCCTGCTCCTGGGCATGGAGGCCCGAAGCAAAAACAACGCAACCGCATGATGCAATAAATGTCCGCCTGTCCATAGTTCCCCTCACTCCATCCGCCCGCCTCGACTTGCAAGGCTATGCGGGCCGCACAGCCATGGCAAGCCGTAGCCAGCAAGTGTGGAGCAACGTGAAGATCAGAGAGGAAATAACGACTGAATTCGTCGTGGAACGTTTCAGGACGCCGAACGCAGCCGGAGCGGCTTGCCGGTATCCCTTGCGCCGCTGGCGACGGAGCGGTTGCGGCCCTGCAGCTTGGCTTCATAGAGGGCCGCATCGGCCGCTGCCACCATTTCGCCGAGGGTCGTGAAGCCGCGACTATCGGCCGAGCCGATGCTGATGGTGACGGCGATCCGGTCGCCGGCCCGCTCGAACGGCGCACCTCCGATGGCCGTACGCAGCCGCTCGGCAATCGCGATGGCATCGGCGGCATCGGCATCCGGAACCAGCGCCACGAACTCCTCGCCGCCGGTGCGGAACACCGGATGACCGGCACGCAGCTGGCGCGAGAACGTGTCGCCGACCCAGCGCAGCACTTCGTCGCCGACGCCGTGGCCATGGGTATCGTTGATGCGCTTGAAGTGGTCGATGTCGATCTGCAGCAGGGCGAGCGGCTGGCCCGATTGCTGGGCGCGCTCCCAGTGCTTGCCGACCGCCTCGTCGAAGGCGCGCCGGTTGGGCAGGCCGGTCAGCGCGTCCTTCAACGCCCGCTCCGCCAGCACATCTTCATAGGCGTCGATCTTGCCGATCATGCGGTTGAATTCGTCGGCGACGCGGCGAAGCTCGGGTGGCACCCGGATATCGATGCGGTGCGCGCGGTCGCCCTCGGCAAAGCGCGTCGCGCCATCCACCAGCCGGTCGACGCTGGCGACCATCACGCGACCGATCAGGATCACGCCGGCGACGATGGTGAGCAGGCATACGCCGGCGCCGATCCCGGCCAGCCACATGGCCCGCTCATAGGCGAGATTGGCCTCGTGCTGGTCCTGGGCGATCTCGTCCTCGAGATGCTCGATTGCCGCATTGATCGAGTCGCTGGCCGATCGCACTTCGCCGTCGAACCGTTCCATCATTTCGATGGTGCCGGGGTCGGTCGCAGGTCGCGACACCGAGGTCAGTTCTTCGCCCAGGGCTTCGGCCGCCCGCCAGTCCTCATGGGCGGTGCTGGCCAGCGCTCGGGCCACCGGCTCGGCGTCGAGGCTCGCCAGCAGGGCGGCGAAATTGGTTTCGATCCTTGTCCGCGCGTCCCGGAATGCCGCCTGGTGCGTCGGGTTGCCATCCACGACGAACTCGTCGACCCGCACCGCCGTATCCCACAGCGTCATCCCGATATGCTGGGCCGGAATGATCTCGGTGCGCTGCCGGTCGGCAACATTCTGGAATGAGGCGATGGCGCCGCTGTTGAGCACGATGAATCCGACCACCGCCGCGGTGACCACCGGAGCAATGGCGATCATCATCCCGGCCGCAATCCAGAAGCGAAGCGAACGGGTCTGCAGCAGGTCTCGAAAGGTCATCTTGTCGGTCATGGCTTCGGCCGGGGAAACTCTGGGCGAAGAGCATAGCGACCGAAAAACAGCACCCCGTTAATGGAGATGCTCGGATTCACCCTCACCGCGCGACGGCATCCGCCTTAGGGCAATTGCCCCGCATGAGCAGCGCCCAGCACGATAAGCCGCTCCGCCGGCGTTGCGACGTGGAGGCGCCCGCCCGGATTGAGCCCGCCGATCACACTCGCCCAGATCGGCCTCTCGCCGCCCGCCTCGGCATTGAGCAGCAGCACCCGCGTCTTCAACTGCGCGAACTGGGCGCGCAGATCGTATTCCCGGCCACCGAAGGCCTTGGTGCGCTGGGTAATGCCGTCATCATGGCTGAGCCGGAACACCTCGCCATCGGCGCGCACGCGGTGCGCCAGGGCCAGTTCAACCGGAGCGCCGGTGAACTCGGGCGAACTGCGCACATGCCGGACCGCCGCATCGGCCGTGGCGAAGGACGATCCGCGATCCGCCAGCGCCTGGGCGATCACCGGGTCGTTGTCGACCGCAAAGTCCAGGTTGAGGTCCACCCCGATGAACGCCCTGGGGCTGATGCCGGCGAGGCGGAGCCCGAGCAGCCCGATCAGCGCACCCCAGCCGACCCCGAGTACGGTCGCATTGTGTCCGCGCTTGGCGAGCAGCGCCGCTGCCGCCGCCGCTACGCGCCGCAGCCCGTATTGCCGGGAGTTGGAGAAATGCGCGCTGTCGCCGCGCCCATACATATCGGCGGCAACGACCGCGACCCCGCTCGAGGCGAGGAATGCCGCCAGGGCATCGAAATCATGCGCGTTGCCGACAAAGCCGTGGAAGCAGACGATGCGCGCCCGCGCCTCCGCCGGCTCGAACGTCCGCACGTTGATCGAGGCAAACGTGCTGCCGAACTGGAGCAGCATCTGCTCGTTGGTCACCGCGAAGCCAGTCATGCCGCCCCGCGGGCCCGCCTGAGGCCCTCGAACAGCTCGATCAGCGCGGCGATCCGCGGCGCGGGATCGTGCCGCAGCCAGGCGGCCCGCGCGAGCGCCACGTGCTCTTCACGGACCTCGGGATCGGTCACCAGCTGGCGCAGCGCTTCCACCCAGGGGATGGCGCTCGACTTGGGGGGAATGAGCCAGTGGTTCTCGACCAGCGGCGCCGGTGGCGGAATGACGATGCCGGCGTCGCCCAGAACCTCGGGGATGCCGCCGCGGTCGCTGGCCACCACCGGCAGGCCCAGCGACATCGCCTCGATGGCCGCTCGCGCTCCGCTTTCGTGCCACAGCGAGGGTTGCAGCAGCACGCTGGTGCGCGCGAACACCGGACCCATGTCGGCCTGGATGCCGAGGCGCTCGACATTTTCCATGCGCGAAAAGCGCATCCCGCTCCGCTGCTCGGCCTGGGCCAGGGTCGAGCGGCTCTCGACCACGAGGAACTTGAGCTCCGGCACCACTTCTCCGGCGAGTTCGGCGATGCGATAGAACAGCGTCACGCCCTTTTCGCCCGACGGATTGACGAACAGCACGCGATCATGCGGCGCATCCGGCGGCAGCACCGGCGGCTCGATGAACTTGCCGATGGCGACGCCATCGAGATCCAGCCGTTCCTTGTAGAGCTGCCGCGTCGACTCGGTGTCGAACACGATCTGGTCGATGCCGATAAAGCTGGCGCGTCGCTTGTAGCCCGGATTGGCGAGATAGAAGACCGTCGATACGCCATGCGTCTGCGCGGCCTGCACCATGCTGCGCTCGAACAGCCCGGCGCCGTAGCTGATGAGGACATCGGGGCGGTATTCGGCGATCATCTTCATCGCCTCGCGCATCAGGTACTCTTCGTCCTTGCGCGACTGCAGCATGCGACTGTTGCGCGCCATCGGCACGATGAAATGCTCGACGCCGGCTTCCTCGAATCGCCACGGACGCGTCAGCGGCGCACCGGGGTCGGTGGGCGTCGCGCCGGCCTGCCGCAGGTTCTCGACATTGTCGGCCGAGTTGGCGCGATCGAAGATCGAACCGGTCAGCGACTTGCAGGTGACGCCCTGGGCCTGCATCAGCCGGAAGATGGTGCGGATCGAGATGGCCGCCCCGCTACTCGGATCGACGAGGCAATTGGCGGCGCTGAACAGCACACGCATCAGCGCGCCGCCTCACGCAGCAGCAACCGCTGGCCGTTGAGACGGCGCATGCTGGCGGTAAAGTCGTAGGCGATCGGCGACTGGTCCGGCAGGCCGACCTCCAGCCGCGGGATCAGCACGGCGAGCGCTGCCGCCATCTCGACATTGGCGATGCGCGAACCGGCGCAGGCGCGCCGCCCCATGCCGAACGCCGCATGCGGCCCCTGCGGCGGATCGGCCTCGTAGCGCTTCAGCCGGATCTGCGCCGGAGCCGGATAGCGGCGCGAATCGTGGTGCATGCCGATGATCGAGATGATCACCCGCTGCTGCTCCGCGATCTCGACGCCATCGACGCTGTCCGGGCCGAGCGCGATGCGACCGAGCATCGGCACCGGCGGGAAGATGCGCAGCACCTCGTTCTGGAAGTACTGCAGCTCCGGAACAGCTTCGAGCCGCTCCAGCGTCGGCGGCTCGTCGCCCAGTGCATCCCGCAGCTTGTTCCGCAGCGAAGTCTGCAGGTCCGGCGCTGCCGCCAAAAGGAACAGCGCCCAGCTCAACGCCGCCGCGGTCGTGTCGAAACCGGCAAACAGCAGGGTCGAAATCTCGGCCACCGGATCGGCCCCGTTGGCCTCGCCGGCTTCGATGTCGCGGACCAGTTGCGATCGTCCTTCGCCGGCAATGGCGCTGCGAATCGCCGTGACGATGCGATCCTTGGCCGCGTTGTAGGTGGCACGCTCCTCCGGCGTTTCGACGGTGATCGCCCCGCCGAAATGCCAGTTCCGCCGCGCGCCGAAGCGCAGCACTTCGCGGAAATCGTCGAGCACATGGTCGACATCGACGCCGTGATTGCCGAATGCGACGTCCGAGATCACTCGGGCGGCCCCACGGTTCAGCGGGCCGTCCACGATCACCGCTCCCGTCTCGTCGCGGGTCGCGAGCATCTCGTCGGCCGCCGCCGCAAAGGACGCCGCCGCCGCGCTGGCCACCTCGGCGGGGCGCGCCGCCGCGATATGCTTTTGCGACAGGCTCTGCAGGTAGTCCCAGCGCTCGCCGTTCGTCGTCAGCCGGCTTTCGCCGAAAAAGCCGCCAAACCCGCCGAAATTCTTGAGGTACTTGGCGCCCGCCTCGCGCAGCACGTGCCGGACCTGGCCGGCATCCTGCAGCAGCACGATCCGTTCGGTGCCGATCTGCATGCCGAGCGCCTGCCCCGGCGCACGCTTGGCGATCTCGTAGAGCGTACCAACGGTATTGTCGCGCCACGGCTTTGCCAGTGGCCCGCTATTGAGGTCGACGACATGCATGACTTGGCTCACCAATGAGAACGGCCGCATCCTGGGATGCGGCCGGTCTGAAAGTCCAGCTTGTAACCGGCCTTAGTCGAAGTAGCCGGTGAGCTTGAGGGTCGGGCCATGCGACCAGCGGCTGTCCGCGCCGGAACCCGAACCGCCCGAGGAACCCGAGTAGCCGAGGCCCATGATGCCTTCAGCGCGGTAGCCGACGGTAACGGTCGTGCTCTCGTTGACGTGCATGTCGAGGCCGAGTGCGGCTTCGAGGTTGATCACGGTCTTGGACTCTTCTTCCGAGCTGATATCGACCGGGAAGGCTCCGCCGCTGCCCATGACAGTCACTTCGCTCTCATAGCGCGAGACGCCGAAGATCGCTGCACCGGCGAGCATGCCGGACACGCCGAACATCGAGTCGCCGAGCGGCGCCGACGCTTCGATGCCGATGCGCGGGCCAACGCCGAAGAAGTCTTCGCTGTAGTTGGATTCGTAACCGATCTTGTCCGGGCCACCGCTGCCGGCGCTGCCCTGCACACCGGTCTTGTCCATCGAGTCCTTGTAGTGCAGGCCGCGCAGGCCGGCGAACAGGCGGACATCGAAGCTGTCGGTGAGTTCCGGCCGGTAGCCGGCTTCGAAATCAAGCGTCTCGTAGTCGAAATCGGTATCGAACTCGCCATAGGCGAAGAAGCCGCCACCGCTGCCGCTACCCGCCGACGAAGCGGAGTAGGTCGAGGTCGAGGTCAGCTGCTGGTTGATCGCGCCGACGACGCGCAGGTCCCAGAACGGATCGATCTGCTTGCCCATCGCGATGGCCGCGCGGTAGCCGACATTATCCTGGATTTCGACGACACCACCGCTCGGCGCCGAACCGAGCTTGTCTTCGGCCACCGTGTTGGTACCGAACATCGCACCGCCTTCGATGCTCAGCGTGAAACCGTCCGGGACGGTCACGTCCTGAGCGTGCGCCGCCGTAGCGACGGCGGCGAGGGCTACGGCCGAAACCGAACCCATCAAAGCAACCTTGCGAGTCATCTGCATCCCCTATTCCGCAACTACCCGGCAGGATGCGTGACGTTTTTCGGCCTGTAAAGGCACATCGCCTTTTATGTGACAGATCGCAGCTTGTTTGCGACCAAGTCGTGGCACGCGCGCAACAACTTCATGCACGATCTGTTTACAGTTGGTCGAACTCGTCGAGCCAGTAGCCCATTGCCTTCATGGCGTCCCGGTTCGGTCGCACCACTGCCGCGATCTGCCCCGGACTCAGTTCTTCGCGCCATTGATCCGCCTCGCCCCGGCGGAAGAATCGCTCGGTCTTGTCGGGCCTCTCCTGGAAGCCGTGCTCGTCTTCGGCCGCCTGCAGCCGTTCGAAGCTGGTGCCCTCGCAGGCCTCCGCCACGGCACCTTCCTTTGCGTTCAGGCCAATAAACTTCGCGACCCGAGTAAATTCCTGGACCGGTTCGGCAAGCATATCTTCGTAACGCAGCACCAGCAGCCGATCATGCGGCTTGCTGGTCCAGCTGGTGACGTGCTCGGTCCACGACCCGCACACCACATAGGCGTGCTTTTCGGCCCGAGGCAGGAATCGTCCCTTCTCGTTGAGCCAGTCGATCACCGTATCGAACGACTTCTGCCGGAAGGCGCTGTAGGAAACGACGATATCGAGCGGATTGCGCACCACGTAGATCGCGCCCGCCGTCACCGCCGCGTTGATGGTCGGCGTGCCGGCGTGCCGCGCATACATCATGTGGGTCTTGAGGAACTGGAAGCCGTTGACCGCGCTGGCGATCCGCGCCTGGGCCGCCGGCCGGATACGCGCCACTTCCTCGACCGACGTCTCGGCCATCGGGCGGCTAAGCAGGGGCTGGTAGAAAATGCCGAAATTCTCGTCCGGCGCAAAGCCGCGCAGCTTGTCGATCGACCCGTCCTCACCCAGGATCAACCGCGCGAGAAAGCTCCGCATCCACGTGTTGCCCGATTTTGGGTACGACGCGATCCAGTAGATGTGTCCCATTGGTCCCTCTAGATTCTCGCCGAGCGCTTGCGCACCGGCTTCACCGCATCGGCGCCGCGCTTGAAGTAGGCCCGCTTGCCGGGATTGAGCCGGCGTGCCCCACGCATGAGCTTGGTGATCGCCGCGCGATCCTCGCTGGCGACGATCGTCAGCGCCGCCGCCGTCGCCTCGTCGCCGTGCTTGCGGACGAGACTGGCCTTGCCCTCGAGCCAGCCTTCGGCCAGTTCGATCGAGGTCAGCATCCAGCCGGCATAGCCGATGACCTTGTCGCCGCGCATGGCAACGAGATGATGCGAGTGCTTGAGCTGCTGGTAGATGGCCTCGACGAGCACGCCCGACTCGAAACCGGCAAACGGCATGCGCCGCCCCACATAATCCATAACGCGCCCGAACCCCTCGTAGGTCGCGTTGAACTGCAGGATCTTCACATCCCTGGCGGGTACGGAGTCGGACTCAACTTCGCTCATGCCGGCAATGCCTAAGCCGGCGTCGCGATCTGTCAAGTGACAAGCTGAAGGGTGGTGCCGCATGACGGATTCGAACCGCCGACCCCCTCATTACGAATGAGATGCTCTACCGACTGAGCTAATGCGGCCCGCGAAGCACTGCCGGGAGCGGCGAGGGCGCGGATGGGCGTCTCATACAGGCGCCCGGTGTCAGGCGCAAGACCTGCCGCTCACGCGTCCGGCAGGGCGAGCGGCCCGGCCGGCTTTGCCGCTTCCGGAGGCACGATTTCTGCCGGAGGTGTCGAGCGGGTCGGCACTGGCGGGCCGGCGACGGTGCGGGCGGCGACCGCGCTGGTCGGCACGCGCCACTCGAACGCATCGAGCTTGCCGGTGACCGGCGACAGTGGCTCCCATTCCTCGGCGGTGATGCCGTCGGCGGTCCAGACCGGATCGCGCGGTGCGCGCACGGCGCGGTTCAGCCAGTCGCGCGCCTTGCCCTTGTCGCCGCTCTCACCGTCCTCGATCTCGGCCATCAGCAGGCAAACGGCCTGCGAGGGATCGGGCGCGATATAGTTGGAGAGCGCCTGCCGGGCCGCAGCCCAGTCGAAGGCGTCGATCGAGGCGCGGGCGAGCACCAGCGCGCTCGCCTTGTTGGGCGGCGGCGTATCGATCAGCTCCTGCACCCGCTTCAGCCGGTCGACGGCCGAGGTGCCGGGGATGGAGTTGGCGAACAGCGTCGCGACATCCGGATGCGAGGTGGCGCGCCAGACGCGGCGGAGGAGGCTCATCGCCCGTCGCGCTTCGCCGCGATTGGCATAGATGCGGGCCGCGATAAGCGCCGCCGGCACGAAATCGCCCTGCAGTTTCAGCGCGGCGAGCGCATGTTCGAGCGCCGCGTTGGGGTCGCGCCCCTCGTCGATCTGCGCCCGCGCTGTTTCGACCACCGCCATGCGGCGGCGCTTGCGCATCTTGTCCTCGCGCGTCACCGCCGGCTCTTCGGCCACCATCCGGAAGGCGTCGTCCCAGCGCGCATTGCGCGTCAGGTCGTCGAACACCGCCTCGCGCGCCCAGGGGGCGCCGGGGGAGATGTCGATCGCCTTCTGCGCAAAGGTCAGCGCCGCGTCCAGCCGCCCCTGCTGGCGCGCCTGGTCATAGAGGCCGGAAAGTGCCGCGAGCGCTGTCTTGCGATTGGTGATCAGTGCCCGGTAGTGCTCGCGCGCCGAATGCATGTCGCCCAGCGCGAGGTCCGCGCGGGCCTCCAGCAGTTGCGCCGCAGCATTGCGCGGCAGGTTCGACTGCGCATCGCGCGCCAGCTGCCGGGCCCGGTTGGCGTCGCCGGCCTGGAGCGCGATGAAGCCATCCGACAGCGCCTGGTAGCCGCGATCCTTCTTCTGTTCGCGCGAGCGGCGCGCGAGGAAATAGGGCGCGGCGATGATGCGCTTGGCGATGCCCCAGATGAGGATGATGACCACCACCGTGGCGACCGCGAGGAAGGCCGCGACGCCCAGCCGCGGCTGCATCCGGTAGCCCAGCATCTCGATGGTGAGCGTACCCGGCAGCCCGATCAGCCAGGCGATGGCCGCCGTGACGAGCAGGCTTCCGATCAGCCAGTAGGCAAGCCGGATCACGGGCTGGCCTCCGCGGTGGTACCCAGCGCACGGGCGCGGACGTCGGCAAGGAACTGGTCGGCGGCGGCGAGCGCGGTGATATCTGCGCCTGCGTCACCGGCCCCGGCCTGCATGGCCGGCGGCAGCGCCGCGAGCAGGGTCGCGGCCCCGGCGAAATCGCGCCGCGCCACGGCCGCCTCAAGCTTGGACACCGTCGCTTCCGGCGTTTCACCCTCGGCCTCGCCGACGGGACGGAGCGCCAGCAGCCCTTTCATCCATTCGAGCGCGTCGGCACCGACATCGCCGGTGCTCTGGGCCGCGCGACCAGCGAGAATTTCGGGCACCCGTGCTTCGAGTTCGGCGGCAACGGCATCGGGGCGGGGCAGCCCGGCTTCGGCTGCAGCGGTGACCGGGTCGGGCACCGCCAGATCGGGCAGAAGGGCGCGGAGGCTCGCGAGCTCCGCCGCATAGGGTCGGCCGTTGCCGAGGGCACTTTCGAGCCCGGAGACGACGAGCGGCAGGCGTACGGCCGGACCGATATCGGTGGTGCCGGCCGGCAATGCCGGGGCTGCGCTGCGCAGGGCATTTATCTCTTCGCGCAGCGAGGCGATGGCAGCATCCACCTCGCCGGCGCGGGCGCCGCTACCGGTGGCGACCTCACGCAGGGAGGCCAGTTCGGCTTCGATATTGCTGATAGTCTCTGCCAGCGCCGTTGCGTCCGAACTCGACGCGCCCGCGCCGATGGCGGCGACGCGATCTTCGAGCGCCGCCAGCTGCTGCGTCAGCGGCGCGAGATCGACCGGCGGCGCTGCCGCGGGGATCGCAGCGATCGACTGCCGCACGTCGGTGAGACCGGCATCGAGCTGGGTGATCGTCGCATCGAGGCTGACCTGGGTCCGCCGTGCCTGCTCCTCGAGCCCGGCCAGCCGCGCCTCGAGGCCGGCGACACTCGCATCCTGCTGGTCGAGACGCGCAGCAGGGTCAGCGATGGCCGGCCGATTATCGGGAAGCGGCAGCCAGGTGGCCAGCACATACGTGAGGATGGAGCCCAGCACCGCGCCGCCCACGGCCGCAATGGTGATGGCGCTCCACGGCATGGCGAGGCGTGCCTGCGGACGCGGGGGTGGAGGCGGTGTCGGGCGGGGCGGCTCGGGTGTCGCCGGCGCCGGCTTGGCCTCGGGCTGCGGCGTGAGTTCCGGCTTATCCGCCTGTGGCGTCGCTTCTGCCGCGGTCGCCTTCGGCGTGGTGGCCGTCGGCGCCTTCTCGGCCTCGCGCGCCTTGAGGTCGATGACCGGCGGCTTCACGGGTCCCGATTTGCGTTCAGCCATGCGGCAGTCCCTCGAAAGTACTCATGCGTTGTGGTCGCGCGCAAACGACAAGGCAAGCCCCATCATGGCGTCCTCGTCGGGCCGCTCGGCGAGGCCGACGCGCACGAAATGGGCATCGACCAGCGGTGCCGCAACCGCCTCGGACATGCAGAGCACGCCGAGCCGCTTATGTGTTGGGCCGTCGAGCACGCCATCGGTGGCGGCAACGAAGGCCTCGGCCGTACGCCGCGAATAGAACAGCCCTGCGACAATGTCGCCGCCACGCAGCTGGGCGACCACTGGCTCGTCGAGCCGCGCCACCGGATTCATGGCGTAGACCGGCACCGTGACAACCGTCTTGCCGAGATCCTGCAGCGAGCGACCCAGATCGACCGTGTGCTCGCGCCCGGCCGGATAGAAGATCGGCCCGGCGATCCGGGCATGGGCGAGCAGTTCGACCAGGTCGCCGATCGCTCCGCCCGCGCTCGTCACCATGGCAAAGCCGAGCGCATCGGCGAGATCGGCCGTGCGATCGCCGACAGCGTAGACGGGGAGATGGCGGTAGGCGCCGATGGCCGTGTCGACATCGAGTGCCCGCAGCGCGTTGGCACTGGTGATGGCAAGGGCGGCGATGCCGGATGGATCGGGGAGGTCGGCGACCAGCGGCTCGTAGGCCAGCATGGGCGCCACCACCGGCTCGATGCCCAAAGCCTCGAGCCGCGCGGCGGTGTCGCTCGCGTCGGGTTCAGGCCGGGTCACGAGCATCCTGGTCGTCAAACGCTATCCCTTGAACTGGCGCTGGAAATCCGGCCCTGCCGCTTCCAACAAACGACGCCCCAGCTGCGTTCCAAGGCTCGCCGCCTCGCTCGCCTTGCCGTCGATGCTGTCGCGATGGAACTCGCGACCGTCCGGGCTGAGGATTTCGGCGGTCAACCTGCACGAAACCCCATTCAATTCCGTAAACGCCCCGATCGGCGTTCGACACGAACCATCGAGCGTTGCGAGCAGCGCCCGCTCGGCCGCGATGGTGGTGGCGGTCGGCCCGTGGTTGAGCACCGCGACAAGTTCGCGCGTGCGAGCATCGGCCTCGCGGATTTCGATGCCGATGGCGCCCTGAGCCGGCGCGGGGAGGAACACCAGCGGATCGAGATACTCTGTCACCTTGTCGGCCTTGCCGAGCCGGTTGAGCCCGGCGGCGGCGAGCAGGGTCGCATCGGCGACACCGGCTTCGAGCTTGCCGAGCCGGGTATCGACATTGCCGCGGAACGGCACGATTTCGAGATCCGGCCGCGCCCGCAGCATCTGCGCGGCACGGCGGATCGAGGACGAGCCGAGCTTTGCGCCCTGCGGCAGCGCGTCGAGCGAGCCGTATTTCAGCGACACGAAAGCGTCGCGCACATCTTCGCGTTCGAGGAAGGCGGCGAGCACCAACCCGTCGGGCAGGAACGAGGCGAGGTCCTTGCTCGAATGGACGCCGAGGTCGATCTCGCCGGCTTCGAGCGCCGCCTCGATTTCCTTCGAGAACAGTCCCTTGCCGCCCGCCTCGCTGAGCGGCCGGTCGGTCAGCCGGTCGCCGCTCGTGGTGATGACCCGGATCTCTATTTCCTCGGGCGCCACACCATGCGCGGTTGCGAGGAGACGCTGCACCAGATGCGCCTGTGCCAGCGCCAGCATGGAGCCGCGGGTGCCGATACGGAGCAGGGGCGCCGATTGCATTTGAGGCAGTACCTATATAGGCCAAGGACGCGTCGGCTTACCCCTCCGGCGCCACACGGACAAGGCAGATGAAGGTTCTGGGTATCGAAACCAGCTGCGACGAAACCGCCGCCTCGATTGTCGAGCGCGACGCGTCGGGCCACGCCACGATCCTTTCGAACATCGTCCGCAGCCAGCTCGAAGAGCACGCGCCCTATGGCGGCGTGGTGCCCGAACTCGCCGCCCGCGCCCATGTCAGCCATCTCGATCACATCATCGCCAGGGCTGCCGAAAGCGCAGGCGTGAAGCTCAGCGAAGTCGACGCCGTCGCGGCCACTGCCGGCCCCGGCCTGATCGGCGGCGTGCTGGTCGGCCTCACCACTGCCAAGGCGATCGCCGCCGCGCTCGGGAAGCCCCTGATCGCGGTGAACCATCTGGAAGCCCATGCGCTGACGGCGCGGCTGACCGACGGCATCGCCTTCCCCTATCTCATGCTGCTCGTCTCCGGCGGGCATAGCCAGTTCGTGCTGGTCCGGGGCGTCGGCGACTACGAGCGCTGGGGCACGACGATCGACGATGCGCTGGGGGAGGCCTTCGACAAGGTGGCAAAGCTGCTCGGCCTGCCCAATCCGGGCGGCCCGCATGTCGAGCGCATGTCGCTGACCGGCGATGCCACGCGCTTTGCCTTCCCCAAGCCGCTGCTGAAGGAGGATCGGCTCGATTTCTCCTTCTCGGGGCTCAAAACCGCCGTCCGCCTCGCCGCCGAGCAGCATGCACCACTGACCGACCAGGACGTCGCCGATATCTGCGCCAGCTTCCAGGCGACGGTGGCGACCATCGTCGCGGCCCGCGCCAAGTCCGCGTTGGCGAAGTATGCCGCCGAGCTGCCGGGCCAGCCACCCCGCCTCGTCGTGGCCGGTGGCGTCGCCGCCAACAAGGCGATCGGCGCCGCCCTACGCGGCGCGGCCGAAGCGGCGGGAGCGGAACTCATCATCCCACCCATTCCGCTCTGCACCGACAACGGCGCCATGGTCGCCTGGGCCGGCGCGGAGCGGCTGAGCCTCGGCGCCACCGACAAGCTCGATATTGCCGCCAAGGCGCGCTGGCCGCTCGACAGCGCCGACATGGGCTTGAGCCATGCGGGCTGACCACGTCGCGGTGATCGGCGCGGGCGCCTGGGGCACTGGCCTCGCGCAGGCTGCCGCCATTGCCGGACGCAGGGTCACCATCGTGGGCCGCGACCCGGCGGTGCTCGACGAGATCAACAGCTGGCACAGCAATGGCGTGCACCTCCCCGGCATCACGCTGCGCCAGGAAATCACCGCCGCGCCGACCCTGCCCGATGCCGATATCGTCATCCTTGCCGTGCCGGCGCAGGCGAGCCGCGACGCGCTGACCGCCAATAGCGCGGGACTACGCGGCAAGCCGGTCGTGCTTACCGCCAAGGGTCTCGAGCACGACACCCTCAAGCGCCAGAGCGAGATCCTCCACGAGATCGTCCCCGACGCGACCGCGTTCGTCCTGTCCGGACCGAGCTTTGCCGCCGACGTCGCCGCCGGACGCCCCACGGCTGTGACGTTGGCCGGTGACGATCCCGAGCTGACCTCGGATATAGCCGCCGCCCTCGCTGGGCCGACGTTCCGGCTCTATGCCGCCGACGACCGCATCGGTGTCGAACTCGCCGGCGCGCTGAAGAATGTCTATGCGCTGGCCTGTGGCGCCGTGGAGGGCGCCGGCCTCGGCGCTTCGGCCCGCTCGGCGCTGATCGCCCGAGCTTTCGCCGAACTGACCCGCATTGTCGTCCACATGGGCGGCAGCGCCGGAACGCTCACGGGACTTGCCGGGCTCGGCGACCTGACGCTGAGCTGCACCTCGACCCAGTCGCGCAATTACCGCTACGGCATCGCGCTCGGCCGGGGCGAGCACCCGGGCTCCGCCCTCGCCGAGGGCGTCCTTACTGCGCCGGTGGCCAAGGCCCTCGCCGACCAAGGGCTGATCGACGCTCCGCTGATCGATGCGGTAAACCTGCTGCTCTCCGGCGAGGCCGGAATTTCGGATATCGTGGCGGGGCTCATGTCGCGCCCGCTCAAGAGGGAAGATTAGCCGATGCCGTTCTATTCGATCGTCGCCAAGGACAAGGCCAACGGGCTCGAACACCGCATGGCGGTTCGTCCCGAGCACCTGAAGCATCTCGAAAACCTGGGCGACAAGCTGGTGATCGCCGGCCCCTTCCAGACCGAGGCGGCGACGGCCACCGGCAGCTTCATGGTCATCGAGGCGCCCGACTTGAAGACCGCCACCGAGCTGTTCGAACAGGACCCCTTCATCAAGTCCGGCGTGTTCGAGAGCTACGAGATTTCGCGCTGGGCGCTGACGATCAACAAATCCGCAGGAAGGTGAGATGGCCTACTGGCTGATGAAATCCGAGCCGGACGTGAACTCGTGGGACGACGTGGTCGGCCGCGGCACGCCCGAGGAGTGGCACAGCGTGCGCAACTACACGGCGCGCAACAACATGAAGGCGATGCAGCTCGGCGACGAGGCGTTCTTCTACCACTCCAATATCGGTAAGGAGATCGTCGGCATCATGAAGGTGGTGGCGCTGGCCCATCCGGACTCGACCGCCGAGCCCAATGACAAGGGCAAGATCGTCTGGGAATGCGTCGACATGCTGCCGGTCAAGCCGTTCCCGAAGCCGGTGACGCTGGCGACGATCAAGGCGACGCCCGAACTTGCCAACATGGAGCTGGTCAAGCTCTCCCGCCTCTCGGTCTCCCGGGTGTCGGATGCCGAGTGGAAGCTGATCTGCAAGATGGGCGGGCTGTAGACCCGGCCTACCCGCCTTCTCCAAATCAGCATAATCTTCCCCTGTCGCACTTAAGCGGCGTCAGGGGGATCACATGCACTTCGCAGTCAACTGGCTGGCGGTCATCGTCGCCACCATTGCCGGCTTCGCGGTCGGCGCCGTCTGGTACACGACCCTCGGCAAGCAGTGGCTGGCCGCGATCGGCAAGACCCGCGAGCAGCTCAATGCCAGCGCCGGCCCCTATGTCATCGGCATCATCGTCGAAGCCGTGATGGCGTACTTCATGGCCGTGGTGATCCTCGCCCTGTTCGGCGAGGTGAACGTGTGGAACGGCCTTCTGGCCGGCGCCCACATGTGGGTCGGCTTCATCCTGCCGCCGATGATCCTCAACCACCGCTACCAGAACATGCCCTGGAGCCTGACGGTGATCGACGGCCTCCACCTGCTGCTGGTGCTGCTGGCCCAGGGCCTCGTCATCGGCCTCTTCGGCAACCCGGCTTAGGGTTGGAGGAAGGGATTGAGAATGCGCAGCCGGCCGGCAATCAGCCGGCCGTGCTGCATGTCCTCCGAATAGAGGGTGGTGCAGCCAGCCTCGAGCGCTGACGCGATGATAGTCGCGTCGTAGATGTGGAAGTTGTGTTGTTCGGCTAGCCCCAACGCCCTCCGGTGTGCCTCGAGGGTCACTGGATGGACGTCGAGCAAACTTCCGAAGAACTCGAGCGTTTCAGAAATCTCGCTCCATTCCATGTGCATTTTCGCGCGAGCCACATTTGCGAACTCATTGAGGACCTGGACGCTGATATCGCCCCCGGCCTCCAGTATTTCTGCCGCCTGCTCATACCGGGATGAATGCCGGATGGCGAAATAGACCAGGATGTTTGTGTCGATGAAGCTAGCGGCGAGCATTCGCTTCTTCACGATCGAACTTGAAGTCCTCTGGCAGCCGATCCTTCAGAAGTTCTCGCAGTCGTTCGATGCGCTCCCGGCGCGAGGCCAGACGCAGAAGCTCGATGCCATTTATTTCGGAAGGCCGGAGATCAACCTCATCTCCTTCCTTGAGTCCAAGCTTCGCGACGACCTCGGCAGGAAGCCGAACGGCGAGACTGTTGCCCCATTTTGACACCTTCATCGCCACCTCCATGATATACACCTGGGTGATGTATATCATATGGCACCGACGGACGTCAAAAGTCCGCCGTCAGACCCTTGATCTCCCAGTCGCCGTAGCGATTGGGGTCGAGGCCGCCGCGGCCGTCCTTTTCGCCTTTGCCCGCTGCTGCCTTCTCGTCGATGGCGGCGCGCCGCGCCTCGGCCTCGGCGAGGGCGCGCTTGGCGGCCTCGGTCAGTGGCTTGGGCGGGGTTTCGGGGATATTGTCGGGGGCTGTGTCGTCGTCGGCCATTGGATTACCGTTCGGTAAGCGCACTTGCGGGGAACCCCAGCGGGTCCCATCTATTTCTGCACGGAACCAACGAGGTACAAGACTTACCCACGATGCTCAACTTCCTGCGCACCACCATATTGCTCGCGGCGCTCACCGCCCTGTTCATGGGCGTGGGTTATCTCGTGGGCGGCACCGGCGGCATGTGGATCGCCTTCATCGTCGCGGCGCTGACCAACATGTTCAGCTACTGGAACTCGGACAAGATGGTCCTGCGCATGCAGAATGCGCACGAGGTCGATCCGCGTTCGCAGCCCGACCTCTATCGCACGGTCGAGGCGCTGAGCCAGCGCGCCGGCATCCCGACGCCAAAACTCTATGTCATCGATACCGACCAGCCCAACGCCTTCGCCACCGGCCGTAACCCGCAGAACGCGGCGGTCGCCGTCTCGTCGGGCCTGCTCCGCTATCTCGAGCCACGTGAAGTCGCGGCCGTGATCGCGCACGAACTCGCCCACATCAAGAACCGCGACACGCTAACCATGACGATCACCGCGACCTTTGCGGGCGCGATCTCCATGCTGGCCCAGTTCGGCCTGCTCTTTGGCGGCGGCAACTCGCGCAACAGCCCGCTGGGGCCGTTCGGGGCCCTGCTGGCCGTGATCGTCGCCCCCATCGCCGCGGTACTGGTGCAGATGGCCGTGAGCCGTACCCGCGAATACGAGGCCGACAAGGATGGCGCGAGCTATCTCGGTGATCCGATGGCGCTCGCTTCGGCGTTGAGCAAGATCAGCCAGGCGGCTAGGCAGACCGTGAATATCGGCGCCGAGCGGAACCCGGCCCAGGCGCACATGTACATCATCAACCCGCTCAACGGGCAGCGCATGGACAACCTGTTCTCGACCCACCCCAACGTCGAAAATCGCATCGCCCAGTTGCAGCGCCTCGCCGGCGAAATGCAGGTCGACCAGACCGGCCGCCGTCCTGCTCCGCGCTTCGGCCAGCCCTCCACCGCCCCGTCGCAGACCGGTGGCGGCTGGCGCGTCCCCTCGACAGGGGTCAGCGAAGATGGCAATAGCCCGCGCGGTCCCTGGGGCTGATGAGCAGGTTGCATTGAAGAAGCAGAAGAACCCGCCGGGGCTTGCCCTCCGGCTCCTCGCCGCAGAGCGTTTGCAGGCGGTGCTCAAGGGGGCGAACTTCGCCCCCTTTTCGCTTGCCGAGATTCCTGACGGCCGCGACCGCGCGCTCGCCAACCGGCTGGTGACGACAGCGCTCCGCCGCCACGGCCAGCTCGACCTCATGCTCGCCCGCTATCTCGAGCGCGGCGTGCCCAAGAAATCCGGGCCGTTCGAGGCGATCCTCCGGCTGAGCCTTACCCACCTCGTCTTCCTGCCCGAACTCGGCGATCACTCCGCCATCTTCCTCGCCGTCGAGGCGGCGAAGCGCGACACGCGCAGCCAGCACCTGAGCAAGCTGATGAATGCCGTGCTGCGCCGCGCCCAGGCCGAAGCCCATTCGCTGCGCCACCTGCCGCACGAAGCGCTGTTCCCGGCCGAACTCGGCCCCCTCTGGCGCGATACCTATGGCGAAGACGCCATCGAGGATTTTGCGACGGCGCTGGTCGAAGGCGCTCCGCTCGACCTGACGCTCAAGGACGCTGATCCGGCCTTGATCGAAGCCCTCGGCGCGGCTCCCGTGCTGGCCGATACCGTGCGGCTCACCGAGCGCGACCGCCCGGTCGAGGCGCTGCCCGGCTATGCCGAGGGTCGCTGGTGGGTGCAGGACGCCGCCGCCGCCATTCCGGCGCGGCTGCTGAAGCTTGCCCCCGGCGCCCGCGTGCTCGACCTCTGCGCCGCCCCCGGCGGCAAGACCGCCCAGCTGGCCAAGGCCGGCTACCGCGTCACCGCCATCGACAACGATGCCGAGCGCATGGCCCGCGTTGCGACCAATCTCGAACGCCTCGGCCTCAGCGCCGAACTGGTGACCGCCGACGCGCTGACCTGGGAGCCGGCCGAGAAATTCGACGGCATCCTGCTCGATGCGCCCTGCTCGGCTACCGGCACCTTCCGCCGCCATCCCGAAGTCATCTGGCACCGCGACGCCAAGGACATCTCGGGGCGCGCCGCCCTGCAACGCCGCTTCATCGAACGCGCGCTCGGCTGGCTCAACCCCATGGGAACGCTGGTCTATTGCGTCTGCTCTCTCGAGCCGCAGGAGGGCGAGGCGCAGGCCGAATGGCTGCTCGGCCGGGACGGCGTCGACCTCGTCCCCGTTGACCGTGACGAGCTCCCGGGTCTAGAGGCTGCGCTCACCCCGACGGGGTTCGTGCGTACCCATCCCGGACTTTCCGTTCCTGGGGATAAGGGCGGCACGCTCGATGGGTTCTTCGTTGCGCGCGTGCGGCGCCGATAGCTATTTTGTACGGCCGGATGGCGGGTGGGAGCCTGCACAAGCTCCGGCCCGAACGCTTGTGAGGACGCTCGACTTGGCACATTCGCTGCGCTTCCTCGCACGCCGCTCGCTATTGTCGGCGGCCGATCACGTCGTCACCAATCCGCTCGTCCGCTGGACCTGGACCGGTCCGACCGACGAGAACCTGATCGGCGCCCTTGCCGAGTTCCGCCCCACCGACCGCGAAACCGTGCTCGAGATGATGCAGGGCCGGTACCTGCTCGCATCCAAGCTCGTCGACACGCACGGCGTCTCGCCCTTCTCGCTCGATGTCGACCATGACGACTGGCAGGACGACCTCCAGACCTTTGCCTGGCTGCGCCATTTCCGGGACGCCCGCACCGACGAGGAACGGCGCTTTGCCCGTACTCTGACGCTCGACTGGATCGGCCGCGAAGGCCAGTTCAGCCGCGACACCTGGGGCCCCTCGCTGACCGCGCGCCGCACTCTCAACTGGCTCAGGCACTACAATATCCTGCTCGATGGCGCTTCCGCCGAGCAGGCCCAACAGATCTCGCGCTCGCTCTCGACCCAGATCTCGTCGCTGAAGCTGCGCGGCATGCTGACCACCGAGCCGGTCGATGCCCTGCTTGTCGCCATTGCCCTGGTTGGCGTCGCCCTCTGCGCCGACCGGCCGGATGCCGAGATCGAGACCCGCGTGCGCCGCGTACTGCAACTGCTCGACGAGCAGATCGACGAGGACGGGCTGCACCGCACCCGCTCGGCCCGCGAGCAGGTGCAGCTGCTCGTCGAACTGACGACGATCCGCCAGGCCCTGCGCCGCGACTACGAGGACCTGTCGCGCGAGCTCGAGCAACTGACCGAGAGCATGCATCGTGCGCTGGACGCGATTTCACTCGGCACGGGTGAGCCCGGCTATTTCAACGGCACCGGCCAGATGCCGCACGACCTGATCGTCGCCATCCAGGCCCAGAGCGCCGCCCGCGCCCGCCAAACCGGCGTCGCCGGTGGCTACGGCCGACTGATTGCCGGGCGCTCGATCGTCGTCGCCGATTCCGGCCTCGTGCCCGATCCGGCTTACGCGCGGCACGCCCATGCCAGCGCGCTGGCCTTCGAGTTCAGCCATGGCCGCGACCTCATCGTCTGTAATTGCGGCCCGGCCCCGTCCGACTATGACGACGGCATGCTGTTTCGCCAGGGCATTGCCCACTCGGCTCCAACCATCAACGCGCTCTCCGCCGCCGCCATTCCGACGAGCGGGCCGCTCGCCGGCCGCCTGACCGCGCTCGGCCTCGAAGGCGAGATCGAGGCGCGCGCGGCGGACGATACGCTGATCATCACGACCAACGGCTACGCCGAGCGCTTCGGCATCACGCTGGAGCGCCACCTGACGCTGCTCGCCGAAGGCAAGACGCTCGTCGGGCAGGATCGCTTCATCCGTCATCGCCCGAAGGTCTCGGGCGCTGCCGCCATCCGCTTTCACCTTGCGCACCAGACCGACGTGCAGGTCGGCGACGATATCGTCCGCCTCCGCCTCGCCTCGGGCGCGATCTGGACCTTCCTGTGGGAAGGCGCGGACCTGCGCGTCGAGGACAGCGTCCGCCAATCCGCCTATTTCGGCTTCCACCGCACCAAGCAACTCGTGCTCGAAGTGCTGGCTTCGGACGCGACCGATGTCAGCTGGATCTTCACGCTCGAAGAGCACTGACCGGTTATCGACTGGGCGGCTTTCCAAGCCCGGCCATATCTGCAATAAGCCCGCTGTTCGCGCGACTGGCGAGAAGAGATGGGACACCATCGGGGAACGCGAACGTCAGCTGCCGCTCGCCTGGGCCCCTCCTTTCGAACCTGTCGGAGCCCCCATGCCCAACGCCATCATCCCCGTCAAACGTGCCCTCCTGTCGGTCTTCGACAAGACCGGGATGGCCGAATTCGCCAAGGGGCTGGCCGCGCTGGGCGTCGATCTGGTCTCGACTGGGGGCACGAGCAAACTGATCGCCTCGACCGGCGCCGCTGTCCGCGATATTTCCGACCTCACCGGCTTTCCCGAAATGATGGATGGCCGGGTGAAGACGCTGCACCCAAAAGTGCATGGCGGCCTGCTCGCGGTGCGTGACAACCCGGGCCACAAGGCCTCGATGGATGAGCACGCGATCGGCCCGATCGACCTCGTGGTCGTCAACCTCTATCCGTTCGAGGAAACCATCGCCAAAGGCGCCTCCTACGAGGAGACGATCGAGAATATCGATATTGGCGGCCCGGCCATGATCCGCTCGGCGGCCAAGAACCACGCCTATGTCACCGTGATCGTCGATCCCGCCGACTACGACAGCGTGCTCGAGCACATCAGCCAGAGCGGCGGCGTGCCCTACGAGCTGCGCCAGAAGCTTGCCGCCAAGGCCTATGCCCGCACCGCCGCCTACGACTCGGTGATCTCCGGCTGGTTTGCGAAAACCCTCGACTACCCCGAAATGCCCTACCGCTCCTTCGCCGGCCGGCTGAAGGAAGTGATGCGCTATGGCGAAAACCCGCACCAGTGGGCCGCCTTCTACACCACCGGCGAGCAGCGCCCCGGCGTCGCCACCGCCCGGCAGGTGCAGGGCAAGTCGCTGAGCTACAACAATCTCAACGACACCGACGCGGCCTTCGAGCTCGTCTCGGAGTTCGATCCGTCCGTGCCTGCCGTCGCCATCATCAAGCACGCCAATCCCTGCGGCTTCGCCATCGGCAAGACGGCTATCGAGGCCTACAAGCTCGCGCTCCGTACCGACCCCGTCTCGGCCTTTGGCGGCATTGTCGCGCTGAACCAGACCATCGACGCCGAGACCGCCACCGAGATCGTGAAGGTCTTCACCGAGGTGATCGTCGCACCTGACGCCACCGAGGAAGCGATCCAGATCATCGCCGCCAAGAAGAACCTGCGCCTGCTGCTCACCGGTGCCCTCGCCGACCCCAAGGCCGGTGGGCTGATCGTGAAATCGCTGGCTGGTGGCCTGCTGGTCCAGGGCCGCGACGACCGCAATGTCGATGACACCGAGTTCAAGGTGGTGACGAAAAAGCAGCCGACCGAGGCCGAACTCATCGACCTCAAGATCGCGATGAAGGTGGCCAAGCACGTGAAGTCGAACGCCATCATCTACGTGAAAGATGGCGCGACTGTCGGCATCGGCGCCGGCCAGATGAGCCGGCTCGATTCAAGCCGCGTCGCCCACCGCAAGGCCATCGACGCAGCAGAAGCCGCCGGCATCGAAGGCGCGCTGACCAAGGGCTCGGTCGTCGCCTCGGACGCCTTCTTCCCCTTCCCCGATGGCATGCTTGCCGCCGTCGAAGCCGGCGCCACCGCCGTCATCCAGCCGGGCGGCTCGATGAACGACCAGGCCGTTATCGACGCAGCGGATCAGGCCGGCATCGCCATGGTGATGACCGGCATGCGCCACTTCCGACACTGAGCCCGATCAGGCGCTCAGCACCAGATCGCTGAGCAGCCCGGCGGCGACGCTGAGGCGCGACACTGTCATGTCGCCCTCGGTGACGTCGCGCACCGAGGCCGCGACCCGCGCGATCGCCTCGGCGTGCTGGTCGCGCCATGCAGCGACGCGTTTCGCCACGTCGCCCTTGCGTTCCCCCAGCGCATCGACCGTGAGGTCGCGCTGCGCCCGCATCAGGTTGGCGAGCGCCCGGTCGAGCGCCATGCGGTCGAACTTGTCCGAGAGGACGATCGCGGTGCCGCCATCGAGCACGCGGCCGAGCCCGAACAGGTCGAGCACGCCGAAGAAGGCCGCCGCCGCATCGCGCACCGGCACCACCGCCTTCTCGGCGACAAGCGCGATGTCGGTCGCGAGCGTCAGCACCGGCAGCTCGGCGAAGCGCCGCGCCAGCTCGCGCTCGACGCCAGCGGTTTCGAGTTTTGCCGCCCGCTCCGCGATCCCGGCCTCGACCCACGGCGCGCCGATGCTGGCGAGCGAGCCGCGCAGGTCCTCGACGCCCTTCTTGTAGCGCTCGACCAGCGGGCCGACCCCGCGATCGAAGCGCCCATTGCGCAGGAACCACAGGGTTTCACGCTTCAGCAGCGCCTGCACTTCGGCATAGAGCGCCAGCTGCACCTTGCCCGGCAGCCTGCCATCGAGTGCATCCAGTTCCTGGTTGAGATCGGTAGTGCCATAGACATCGCGCGCCGCCACATAGGCCGCCGCCACCTGCCCGGCGCTCGAGGATGACGCCGCCGTCATCTCGTTGACGAAGCCCGGCCCGCCGCGATTGATCATCGCATTGGCGAGGACCGTGGCGATCACTTCGCGCCGCAGCCGGTGGTTGGTGACGGTCGCCTCGAACGTCTCGGTCAGCCGCGCCGGGAAGTAGCGATAGAGCTCCTTGCCCAGGTGCGGATCGTCCGGCACGCCGGTCACGAGCAGTGCGGCATTGGCGTCGTTCTTGGCATAGGCGAGCAGCACCGCGAGCTCCGGCCGCGTCAGCCCACGCCCGGCTGCCACGCGATGGCGGAGGCCGTTGTCGTCGGGCAGGAATTCCACCGCCCGGCTCAGCTCGCCCTTGTCCTCCAGCGCCTCGATCAGCGCCACATGCTCGGCAAAGGCCGACGGCCCGCGCTGCTCTTCCACCGACAGCGCCAGCGTCTGGAGGTAGTTGTTGCGGAGGCAGAGTTCGGCCACCTGGTCGGTCATCGACGCGAGGAACTCGTTGCGCACCGGCGTCGTCAGCTGCCCGGTCCGCGTCAGCGCCCCGAGCGCGATCTTGATGTTCACCTCGAGATCGGACGAGTTGACGCCCGCCGAATTGTCGATCGCGTCCGTGTTGATGCGCCCACCCTTCAGCGCATACTCGATGCGGCCGAGCTGCGTGACGCCGAGATTGGCGCCCTCGCCCACCATCAGCGCGCGGATATCGGCGCCATTGATGCGCACCGCGTCATTGGCCTTGTCGCCGGCCTGCGCGTCGGTTTCGGCGCTCGATTTCACGTAAGTGCCGATGCCGCCGAACCAGAGCAGGTCGACCTCGGCCTTGAGGATGGCGCGCATCACATCGGCCGGTGTCACTGGCTCGGAGCCGAGCCCCAGCAGCTTCCGCGCTTCGGCGAACAGCGGCACGGTCTTGAGACTGCGCGGATAGATGCCGCCGCCCTTACTCAGCAGCTCCTGATTGTAGTCCTGCCAGCTCGACCGCGGCAGCTCGAACAGCCGGCGGCGTTCGGCAAGGCTCACCGCCGCGTCCGGCTCGGGATCGATGAAGATGTCGCGGTGATCAAAGGCCGCAACGAGCCGCAGCTCCGGCGACAGCAGCATGCCATTGCCGAACACGTCGCCCGACATGTCGCCGACGCCCACCACCGTGAACGGTGTCGTCTGGATGTCGCGGTCGATCTCGCGGAAATGCCGCTTCACCGCCTCCCAGCCGCCGCGCGCGGTAATGCCCATCTTCTTGTGGTCGTAGCCGGCCGAACCGCCCGAGGCGAAGGCGTCGCCAAGCCAGAAATCGCGATCGGTGGCGATGGCGTTGGCCGTGTCCGAGAAGGTCGCCGTGCCCTTGTCGGCCGCGACCACGAGATACGGATCGTCCCCATCGCGCCGCAGCACATCCGGCGGCGGCACGATCGCGTCGCCCTCGATATTGTCGGTGACGTCGAGCAGGGTCGAAACGAAAATCTTGTAGCAGCTCGTCCCCTCGCGCATCACCGTTTCGCGGTCGGCGCCGGCCGGCATCTGCTTGGGCACGAACGCTCCCTTGGCGCCCACCGGCACGATGATGGCATTCTTGACCTGCTGCGCCTTCACGAGGCCGAGCACTTCGGTGCGGAAATCCTCCGGCCGGTCCGACCAGCGCAACCCGCCGCGCGCGATCGGCCCGAAGCGCAGGTGCAGCCCCTCCACTCGCGGCGAATAGACGAAGATTTCGCGATAGGGTTTCGGCTCCGGCAGCCCGTCGATCTTCGAACAATCGAACTTCATCGCCAGCGCCGGCCGCCGCGCCCCGGCGCTGTCGCGCTGGTAGGCATTGGTGCGCACCACCGCCTCGGCGAGGTTGAGATATCGACGGAGGATGCGGTCCTCGTCGAGCGAGCTGGTCGCTTCGATGGCGGCGGCAATGGTCTGGCGCGCGCGATCCGCCACCGTCTCGCGGTCGCCATCGAAATGCGGATGGTTCTGGGCGTGAAACAACGCCACAAGCGCCGCCGACACATCGGCATGCCGCGCCATCACGCCATTGAGGTACTCGCGCGAATAGGGAATGCCGACCTGCTTCAGGTAGCGCGTCAGCGCCCGCAGGATCTCGACATCCTCCCAGCCTAGCCCGGCAGTGAGCGACAGCCGGTTGAGCCCGTCGCTCTCCGCCTCGCCGCGCCACACCGCGAGAATGGCACGCTCGATATCGGCGCCGCGGTCGCGATCGTCGAGATCGACCGGATGATCGGCCTCGAGCAGCATGTCGTGCAGATAGGCTTCGGCGCCCGACCGCGGCGTCACCGTGAAGGTGTCCTCGTCGATCACCCGGAAGCCGAAATTCTCCAGCATCGGCACGCGGTCCGAAAGCGCGATGGGAGAGCCGCGGTGATAGACCTTCAGCCCCATGCTGGCCGGCCGGCCCTCGCGCTTGCCGAGCCGCAGCGCAATCGCCCGCTCATCGGGCAGCATGCGGATGATGCCGATATCCTCGAGTGCCGCTTCGGCCGTGTGCACCGCCTGGTAGTCGCCTGCGAAGGCATCGAGATAGTCGCCGATCCCCGTGGGATCCGTTGCGGCCGCGACCAGCCGGTCGCCGAAGGTCCGGATACGGTCGGCAACGCCGTCCTCGAGCTGCTGCGGGCTCGGCACCGGCGCCACCCCGCCATCGCGGCCGATAATGAAGTGCACGCGGACAAGCTCGCCTTCCGGAAAGCTCGGATAGAAGGTCGAAACGCGCCCCTGGAAGATCTCCGCCAGGAACGCCCCGATCCGTGCCCGCGCGTCGGAATCGTAGCGGTCGCGCGGGACATAGACGAAGACCGAGACGAAGTTGCCGAACCGGTCGATCCGGCTCAGCACACGGACACGCGGCCGATCGACCAGGCCCGCCATGATGGTGGCGAACTCGAACAGCAGTGTGGTGTCGATCTGGAACAGCTCGTCGCGCGGAAAGCTGTCGAGCGCCGCCATCAGCGCCTTGCCGGCGTGGCCCTTGGGATCGTGCCCGGCGCGCTTGGCCACCTCGGTGATCTTCTTCCGGATCAGCGGCACTTCGATGTTCGGGGTGTTGAGCGACATCGAGGTGAAAAGCCCAATGATCCGCAGCTCGCCCCTGATCTCGCCCGCCGTGTCGTAGAGCTTGACCCCCACATAGTCCATGTAGGCGCGGCGATGGACCCGCGAGCGGATATTGGCCTTGGTGACGAGGATCGGGGCCGGCTCTGCGAGGAAGGCCCGGTGCTGCGCCGTCATCTCGACAAAGCTCGCCCCCGAGCGCAGGAACTTGACGTTCGGGTCTTCGAGCACACCGCGCCCGCTGTCGCGCACCGGCACCAGGTCCTGCCCCTCGAGCCGATATTCGCGCATGCCGAGGAAGGTGAAATTGTGGTCGGCCAGCCAGCCGAGGAAGTGGATCGCTTCGGCGACATCGGCCGGCGGCGCCTTGGGCGCATGCGCGTGCCAGTCGGCCATGGCCTGCCGCACCCGCTCCAGCATCGGCCGCCAGCCGGCAACGGCGCGGCCGACATCGGTCAGCGTGTCGTCGATCTCGCCATGCAGCAGCTCGCGCTGCACCACGTCGCCGAGCGGGTCGATCTCGATATGGAGGAAGCTCTCGAGCCGACTGCCCGGCAGCGGCGCATCGAGCACGCGATAGGTCGCCGGGTCGAACTGCAGCGTCGGATGCGCGATGAGCCGCACCACCCCGCCGCGCGCCCGGATCGCCGCCAGCACGCTGTCGACGATGAACGGCATGTCGGCCGAAAAGACTTCGACGATCTCCGGATCGCCCGGCCGCTCCGGCAGCAGGATGTAGACGTTGTGGCTCGCGAGCTCACGCTTGCCCAGCCGGCTGTACGAGGCGCGAAACGTCGTCTCGATCTCGGCAGCGCTGCGGGTCGCGAGGTCCTCGGGGTCAGTCGCCTCGATGGTGGCGCGCAGGAATCGCGCAAAGCCCGGCTCGGTCGATTGGTGCTCCAGCGCCCGCGCCAGCAGCTCCGCCCGCCGATCCGCTACAGTCATCTCGTTCATCTACCGGCCCCTCCGCCCGACAACGGAAGCTACCCGTGAAAGGTTTCGGACTTCCCGCATCGAGCACCAACTCGTACGTCGACACTGCGTCCGGCATGTGTCGTTGTCGAGTGCGACTGGACGGCTCTACCTTCGGTCGGCTTGACCGGTATGGTACGCGGGGCTTAGAACGCCGCGTTTATTCCTCAAACTTCGAGTGGACCTCACCAAGAAAATGGCCGGCAGAACTCTGTACGATAAGATCTGGGACGATCACCTTGTTTCCAACAACGAGGATGGGACCAGCCTTATTTACATTGATCGCCACCTGGTTCACGAGGTGACGAGCCCGCAGGCCTTCGAGGGCCTGCGCATGAACGGCCGCAAGGTCCGCGCGCCCGAGCGCACCCTGGCGGTGGTAGACCACAATGTCCCCACCACCGATCGCAAGCTCCCCAATCCCGATCCGGAAAGCGCCATCCAGATCGAGACGCTGGCCGAGAACACTCGCGATTTCGGCATCGAGTATTACGACCCCTTCGACAAGCGTCAGGGCATCGTCCACATCGTCGGGCCGGAGCAGGGTTTTACCCTCCCCGGCATGACCATCGTCTGCGGCGACAGCCATACCTCGACGCACGGTGCGTTCGGCGCGCTGGCGCACGGTATCGGCACCTCGGAAGTCGAGCACGTGCTCGCCACCCAGACGCTGATCCAGCAGAAGGCCAAGAACATGCTCGTGCGTGTCGATGGCCAGCTGCCCGAGGGCGTTACCGCCAAGGACATCATCCTCGCCATCATCGGCGAGATCGGCACTGCCGGCGGCACCGGCCACGTCATCGAATTCGCGGGCGAAGCCATTCGCTCGCTGTCGATGGAAGGACGCATGACCATCTGCAACATGACGATCGAAGGCGGCGCCCGCGCCGGCCTGATCGCGCCCGACGAGAAGACCTACGAGTACGTCAAAGGCCGTCCGCGTGCCCCCAAAGGCGCGGCCTACGATCACGCGGTCGAATACTGGAAGACGCTCTATTCCGACGAAGACGCCGTTTACGACAAGGTCGTGGTCCTCGACGCCGCAAAACTCCCGCCGATCGTGAGCTGGGGCTCCTCGCCCGAGGACGTGATCTCGGTCAACGGCGTCGTGCCGAACCCGGACGACATCCAGGACGTCAACAAGCGTGCGTCCAAGTGGCGGGCGCTCGAATATATGGGCCTCACCCCGGGCACGCCGATCACCGATATTTCGGTCGAGCGCGTCTTCATCGGCTCGTGCACCAATGGCCGCATCGAAGATCTGCGCGCTGCCGCGGCTGTCGTTTCGGGCAAGAAGGTTGCGGCCGGCGTCAACGCCATGGTCGTGCCGGGCTCCGGCCTCGTGAAGGAACAGGCGGAAGCCGAAGGGCTGCACACCATCTTCCTCGACGCCGGCTTTGAATGGCGCGAGCCGGGGTGCTCCATGTGCCTCGCCATGAACCCCGACAAGCTGAAGCCGCAGGAGCGCTGCGCTTCGACCTCGAACCGCAATTTCGAAGGGCGCCAGGGCTTCAAGGGCCGCACGCACCTCGTCTCGCCGGCCATGGCCGCCGCAGCCGCGGTGACCGGCCACTTCGTCGACATCCGCGATTGGCAGTAAGGCCGAACGCCTGGACGGAGCGCGCCGCTCCGTCCCTCGACGACTTCGAACAGATCGCAGCGGCCGCCTTTGCGGCCCTGCCTGCCGAGTTCCGTGAGCTCGCCGGGAACGTGCCCTGCGTCGTCTCGGAATTTCCGGACGAAGAGACGATGCGCGAGATGGAGCTCGAGACCGAGTTCGATATTCTCGGCCTCTTCCGCGGCGTCGGCCTGCCGCAGGGCGGCGCGACGCCCTTCACCGGGCAGTTGCCCAATCAGGTCTGGCTCTATCGCCGCCCGATCCTCGACTACTGGGCTGAAAGCGAAACCGGCGAAACACTGGGCGAAATCATCACCCACGTCCTCGTCCACGAGATCGGCCACCATTTCGGCTTCTCGGACGAAGACATGGAAGCCATCGAGGCAGCGGCTGAGCGCGACTGATCAGTCCCGCTGGTTCCCATCCCGCGGCACGAACTCGTAGTAGTCATCCAGCACGCCCGGCCGCTCGTCCTCGACCAGCAAGCCATAGTTCAGCCGGTCGAACTCCTCGAACCATTCCGGCCAGTCGACGAGATCCAGTCCGCCCAGCCGGTCGCCATACTGGTTCTCACCCGCGTTCAGCGCCATCTGGTCGAACACGATGCGCAGCACCGGCGGCCCGCCGACGCCCGTCGCCCGATCCTCGATTGCCGGATTGCCCGACCGGGCTACCGCCCACTGCCGGATTTCGTCGTGCTTCACGAGGACCTGGGTCATCTGCTTCAGCCTTTCAGCTCTTTTTCGTTGCTATCGAAGTCTAGCGGGAAACCACCCGCCCCATAAGTGGGGTCGGACGCCCTCGCGGCAAGGGTCGATCCATCTTGCGAGTGTTGCCGCAAGCGTCGCCCGGGCACGTTGATCTGCGTCAACCTCATCACCCGAACCGAAAGTGGCGTTAACCACTTCTTGGGCCCCGGCCACATAGTGTCCGCGCTGGATCGGGACGCACACTCACATGGCCGGCGCGAGCTACATCCTCGCCATCAACCTCTTCATTGCGGCGACCTTCTCGCTCGCGTTTCTCGTCGTTGCCGTTTCCAACCGTACCGACCGGGTCGCGCCTATGTTCGCGCTCGCCTACCTGTTCGGCATCTTCTACATCATCAGCGAATTCATCCTGCCCCTGCAGGACTATCCGCAGTTCGCCTATACGCTTGGCTTTGCCGCGTTTCTCGCCACGATCGTGTCGATCACCGTCGGCATCGCCCGCCGCTACGGCACCACCGTGCCGCCCGCGCTGATCGTGCCGTTCGTCACCATATCGATCGTCGCCAACTGGGTCGGCTATGGCCTCGAACACGACTCGGTGCTGCGCAACGCGATCTACCAGACGCCATACGGCCTGCTGCAGGCCTATACCGGCTGGATCGTCCTTGCCTCGCGCCGGCGCCAGCCGGTCGATATCGGCATGATGGGCCTGTTCTGGCTGAGCACCGCACAATTCCTGACCAAGCCGTTTGCCGCACTGGTCCTGGGCGGCTCCGGGGACAGCGCGCGGACCTACATCGCCACGACCTACGCGCTCTATTCGCAGTCGCTCGGGGCCATGCTCGCGATCTCGACGGGCCTGCTCATGCTGTCTCTCCTCGTCCGCGACATGCTGGTCGAAGCAATGGCGCGCTCCGAGACCGATCCACTCTCCGGCGTCTTCAACCGTCGTGGCTTCGAGGACCGTGCCGAGCCGACGCTGCAGCAGGCGACCGTCCCCGCGGCGCTCATCCTCGCCGATCTGGACGCGTTCAAGTCCATCAACGACAACCATGGTCACGAAGTGGGCGACCAGGTGATTGTCGCCTTCGCCCGCCTGCTGAACGACTCCGTACCGCGCAACGCCGTCGTCGGACGCATGGGCGGCGAGGAATTCGCGGTCTTCTTGCCGGACACAAATGCCGCGGCGGCACGCCTCCTCGCCGAGGGCCTCCGCACGGCTTTCTCGTCGCGCCAGATTGCCGGGCTGCCGCTCGATCGCCGCTGCACCGCTAGCTTCGGGGTGGCCGAACGGACCGGTGGCGAGAGCCTGTCTGACCTGCGCCGCCGCGCCGATATCGCGCTCTATGCCGCCAAGCGCGAGGGCCGTGACCGCGTCATGCTGGCCACGATGCAGGGCTCGCAGGACATGATGCCGCTCCACCCGCTGGCCGGGACCTCGCTTGGTCGTACCGCCTGAGCCTCAGTTCAGCTCGCGCCGGTCTATCAGCTCGAACCGTGACCCGCGCTCCACCCGCAGGGCTAGGTTCTGCCGATCGAGCTCGGCGAGCCACGCCGTCCAGGAGCACGGGCTCAGGCCTTCGTCGAGCCCGGGAGCGTCGTCTGGCGTCGCGCGCGGATCGAATCGCAGCGTGAGCCGCGAGCGCATCGCACCCGAAGAGTCGGGCACCCTGCGAATGGCCGGCTGCACCTTGTGGGCGCTCGCCCATTTCTGGATATCGCCATGCGTGACAAGTGTTTGGTTGTTCATCCTGGCCTCCCTGCCTAGCTGAACGAAACGCCCGCCGCGGTCCGCAGTTCCTCCACCGCACGGACACATTGTCGTCAGCCTACGCGATATCAGCGCGACATGAACTTAATCACGCGAACGTGGGTGGATAAGCTGTGGACGGATCGAAGCTCAGCCGAGCCGCTTGAGCAGCTTTTCGACCCTGACGCGCTTCGACGGTGTTTCGATCGAACCGACGCGGCGCTCGAGGATCGCTGCCAGCTCCCCTCGCCCGGCTGCATCCAGCACCCGCGCCGTTTCCTCGGCATAGGTCGGGAACTGGTTCGGTGCCGCCTCCTCAACCCGCTGCAGCAGCGTCGGAACCACATCCCGGTGCCCCGCCGCAGCGAGCTTCACGAGGATCCGCACCGCCTTGTCCTTGGCAATCACCGAGCCCTTGTCGGCTGCGGCGAGCACCGCCGGCAAAGCGGCATGCACCGCTGCCGGAACCTGGTCGGTCACCGACTCCACCGCCTGCAGCGCACCCCAGACATTGCGGTTGTTCTTCGAGCCGAGCAGCGCGAGGAAGGCCGGCAGGTGCGGCGCGACCAGCTCCGGCCGCCGCGCCCCGATCTCGTAAAGCACCTTGATCGCATCGTTGGCGACCGCCACCGCTCCGCTCAGCGCCCCGGCAAGTTCCGCGATCGCCGCCGCATCCGGTTTCGTCGCCAGTTCTTCGGCCAGCTCGACATTGGGCCGCTCGTCGTTCCGGCCAAGCGCCGAGGCGAGGCGGCCCAGCACACTCATTCGGCGATCGCCACGTCGAGCGACAGCGCCACCATGTCCTTGAGCGAGCTCTGCCGCTCGTCGGAGCTGAGTTCGGCGTGGGTGATGAGGCAATCCGTCATCGTGCAGATGGCGATCGCCTTCACCCCGAAGCGCGCGGCGAGCGTGTAGAGCGCCGCCGCTTCCATCTCGACGCCCAGAATGCCATGCGCCGGCAGCCGGCCGTAACCGGCGAGACCCGGCTCAATGTGATAGAAAATGTCGGACGAGAGCATGTTGCCCACGTGGTAGTTGAGCCCCGCCGCCTCGGCCTTTTCGACGCTCGAGCGCAGCAGCCCGAAATCGGCGATCGGCGCGAAATTGAACGGGGTGAATGCGTCGCGCACGATGGCGCTGTCGGTCGTCGCACCCTGCGCGATGATCAGGTCGCGCACCTTCACCTTGGCATTGAGCCCGCCGCACGTACCGATGCGGAGGAGATTCTTGACCCCATAGGTGTTGATCAGCTCGTGCACATAGATCGACAGCGACGGCTGCCCCATGCCGGTCGCCTGCACCGAGACGCGCTCGCCCTTCCAGGTGCCGGTATAGCCGAGGCAGTTGCGCACCGAGTTGACCAGCTTGGCGTCGGTCAGAAAGTTCTCCGCCACCCATTTGGCGCGCAGCGGATCGCCCGGCAGCAGCACGGCATCGGCATAATCGCCGGGCTTGGCGTGATTGTGGGGGGTCGTCATCGGGCAGCCTCCAGTATTTTGACCGGAAGGCGTACCGGGCGACGACCCGCCTCGCAAGGGGCGCTGTCGCCCCTTGCCGTCAGCGCCGGTTGGCCGCCGCACCGGCCGGCGCGCCGGTAAGGCCGAGATCGACCACCAGCTCCGCCGCATTGACGCCCGAGGCATCGTCGCTGGCAAGGAACAGCGCTGCCTGCGCGATCTCGTTGGGCTGCAGCATGCGATCGAGCGGCGTGCTCGCCCCGAGCCGCTGCGTCAGTACGGCGCGCGCCTCCGGCGTCGGCGCCGAGGCGTCCCAGATGCCGGTATCGGTCGCGCCCGGCACCACCACGTTTACGCGGATCTTCCGCGGCGCGAGATCGGCCGCCAGCGACCGCGCCATGGCGCGCACCGCCGCCTTGCTCGCCCCATAGGCGGTACGGCCCGGATTGCCGAGGCTCGCGATCACCGAACCGTTGAGGATCAGCGATGCGCCATGGGCAAGGTACGGCAGCGCGGCCTGCAGTGTCAGGAAGGCGCCAGTGACATTGGTCGACAGGATCGCCTCGAACTCGCTGCGCGCCGTGGTGCCGATCACGGACGGTCCGGCGATCCCGGCATTGGCGAACACCGCATGGATCGGCCCGAACGCTGCCGCCGCCCCGGCAAAGGCACGGCTGGTTGCCTCCTCATCGAGCACGTCCGCGACGAAAGCGAGCACGCCGTCACCTAGCTCTTTCTTGGCTGCGGCGAGGGTCACCTCGTTGCGGCCGGTGATCGCCACCTTCGCGCCCTCGGCGACAAACAGCTTTGCCGTGGCGAGCCCGATGCCCGCATTGCCGCCGGTGATGACGGCTGTCTTGCCTTCCAGGCGCATGATGAAACCTCAGCGAGTTGCATATTGAAACCACTTGCGATGTAGCGTCGTAAGTTTCATATTGCAACCATGAATCTGATCAGGCCTCGAAAATGGTGAAGCGCATCGATCCCTCGGGGGCCGAATGTCCCATTGCCCGCTCGCTCGGCATCCTGGGCGACGGCTGGTCGCTGCTAATCGTGCGCGACGCGGTGCGCGGCAAGACCAAGTTCGGTGAGTTCCAGAAGAGCCTCGGCATCGCCAGGAACATCCTCTCGGCCCGCCTCAAGACCTTGGTCAGCTGCGGCGTGCTCGAGCAGACCGCAACCGGCGACTACCTGCTGTCCGACAAGGGCGAGGAGCTGAAGCCCGTGCTCGCCGCCTTCTGGGACTGGGGCACCAAATGGGTCCCGCGCGTCACCTGATTTTCTTTTGCAGGTGACACGAGCAACCCCTATATCTCCGCCGCATTCATCCCTCGACTTGGGAGACGGACATGGTCGCGAAAATCTTCATCGATGGCGAAGCCGGTACGACCGGCCTGCAGATTCGCGAGCGCCTCGCCGGCCGCCGCGATCTCGAAGTCATTTCGATCGACCACGACAAGCGCAAGGACCTGAGCGAGCGCAAGCGCCTGCTCAACCTCGCCGATGTCGCGATCCTCTGCCTGCCCGACGATGCGGCCAAGGAAAGCGTGTCGCTGATCGACAACAGCACCACCAAGGTGATCGACGCCTCGACCGCGCATCGCGTCGCCGATGGCTGGGCCTATGGCTTTGCCGAAATGGACAAGTCGCAGGGCGCGCTGATCGCCAACTCGAACCGCGTCGCCAACCCCGGCTGCTGGCCGCAGGGCCCGATCGCAACGCTCCGGCCCCTTATCGAAGGCGGCCTGATCCCGGCCGATTTCCCTGTCACCATCAACGGCATCACCGGCTATTCCGGCGGCGGCCGCACCATGATCGAGGACTATGAGGCCAGGGGCGAGAGCGCCAACGAGTTCCAGCTCTATGGTCTCACCTTCAAGCACAAGCACCTGCCCGAAATGGCGCAGTATGCGCGGCTGCTGCACACTCCGCTGTTCCAGCCCGCCATCGGCAATTTCCGCCAGGGCATGATCACCGCCGTGCCGCTGCAGCTCTGGGCCCTCGACAAGGTGCCGACCGGCGCGGACCTCCACGCCGCCATCGCCGATCACTATGCGGCGATCGATGGCGGCTTCGTCGAAGTCGCCCCGCTCGCCGATCTCGAGCGCAGCGAAGAGCTCAACCCCGAAATCTACAACGACACCAACCGCATGCGCCTCTACGTCTTTGCCAACGACAGCAAGGCCCAGGCGCTGCTCGTCGCGGTCTACGACAATCTCGGCAAGGGCGCCTCGGGCGCCGCGGTACAGAACCTCAACCTGATGCTCGGCGTCGACGCCGCCACCAGCCTCGCGGCGTGAGCAAATAGACGCCTCGCGGCGTAACCCACCGGCGCCTCCGTGATCCTCCCCCGTGCAACGGGGGAGGGGACCGCCGAAGGCGGTGGAGGGGCAACCGCACCACCCTTGCCTCCAACTTTACCAATCGCCTGAACCCGGGGTTCACCACCCCGGCACAAGTGAATCCGCCGCAAACTTTTGCGATAGGGATTGTCGCCATCTTCCTCGCCTACGTGAACGAGGACAGCACCGATGGCGCGCCGTTTCAGCTTTGATTTCAACGCCCTGCGCGACCGCCTGAGCCTCGGCCAGCAGATGGCGGCAGTCATGGCGGTGCTCTGCCTGACCCTGGTGCTCGCCACCACCATCGTTACCGCCAATATCGCGCGCCAGCAGGCTACGGCCCGTGTCGAGACGTCGATGACAACGCTTGCGAACGTCATGGCGTCGCGCCTCGATGTCTACATGGACGAGCGCTTCCGCGACATCCGCGACCTCGCCGCCTTCGAGGCCATGCGCGATGTCTGGGTGTCCGATGCCGATAACATCCGCACCGTCCTCACCGAAGTCCAGGCCTCGCTCCCGGCCTATACCTGGATCGGCTTTGCCAGCGCCGACGGCACCGTCCGCGCCGCCACCGGTGGCATGCTCGAAGGCGCCTCCGTCGCCGAGCGCCCCTGGTTCCAGCATGGGCTCGTTGCTCCCACCGTCGAGGACGTGCACGACGCAAAGCTCCTCGCCGGCCTCCTTGGCGACAGCCCCAATGGCGAGCCCTTCCGCTTCGTCGACGTCGCCGTGCCGGTCAACGGCCCGGACGGCCAGCTCGTCGGCGTGCTCGGCGCGCACATGAGCTGGACCTGGGCCAACGACGTGCGCGATGCATTGCTGCGCAGCCTCGATCCGGCGCTCGCCACCTCGATCTGGATCCTGCGGTCCGATGGCCGCGCGCTGCTCGGCCCGCAATACGACGCGACCCCGATCGATCCGGCGCTGCTTGCTGCCGGCGCGCGCGCCCGCACCTTCGTCGATCGCGACAACGGTCCCGCCGCGCTCACCGCCATCGTCCCGGCCGCTGCCACTGCCTCGGAAAGCGGGCTCGGCTGGCTCGTCGTCGCGCGTCGCCCGCTGGCCAATGCCTTTGCCGACGCCGACCGGCTGTCGCTGACCATCCTCGCCATCGGGTGCGGACTGGCCCTGATCGGCATCCTCGTCGCCCTGCTGCTGGCGGCCCGGCTGACCCAGCCGCTGCGCCAGCTCGCCGACCAGGTCGATCGCATCGGCCGCGATCCTCACGCCACCAACATCGAACGCGAGACCGGTTCGAGCGACATCCTCACCCTCTCCCAGTCGGTGCGCTCGCTGATCCGGCGCCTCGGCACCGCCGAGGAATCGCAGTTCCTCGCCGAGCGCGCCGCCGAAAGCCTGCAGCTGCGCATGGATGAAAAAACGCGCTCGCTGGGCGAGCACATCAACGCCTTGCAGCTGCTCGCCGATACCGACCCGCTGACGCACCTGCTCAACCGCCGCGCCTTCCTGGTCTTTGCTGCCGACGCCATGAGCTATTTCCGCCGCTACGGCCGCGGCATCGGCATCCTCGTGGTCGACATCGACTTCTTCAAGCGCGTCAACGACACCTATGGCCACGGCTCGGGTGACGACGTCATCGAAACCGTCGGCCGCATCATCCAGGGTGAAGTGCGCACCACCGACAAGGTCGCCCGCTTTGGCGGCGAGGAATTTGTCGTGCTGCTGCGCGAAGCGGAAACCGATGGCGCCCTCGGCCTTGCCGAACGCATCCGCGAAAAGGTCGCCGGCACGGTCGTCCCCGGTCGCGACCACGGCGACATCAACGTCACCGTCTCCATCGGCCTCGCCATGGCCAGGCTCGGCGACCGCGACATCGCCGACGTGATCGAGCGTGCCGACCACGCCCTCTACGAGGCAAAATCCTCCGGCCGTAACCGCGTCATGCTCGGCAACGACGATCCAATCGCCTCGGCGGCATAGAAAAAGGGCCGGACTCGCGCCCGGCCCCCTCCCCGATCGACATCGCCTACCGGTGGCTCCGGTAGACCTTGGCCAGCACCACGATGGCGCTGATCGCCAGCAGGATCGCGTTGATCGGATGCATGTCGGTGATGTAGCCGGCTCCGGTATCGCCATCGTAGAACATCGGTACCGCGAGCAGCACGGCCGTAAGGCCGACCCACCAGCGCAAGGCACGGACGCTTCGTTCGCGCAGGGTCGCCACCAGCATGGCGATGGCCGGAACGATGGCGAGATAGCCGAGATCGAGGCCGACAAGGTCGGTCGCCATCAGGGCCGGCACGCTCCAGGCGGCGACCACGAACCAGTTGGGCGCGGTCTTGCTTGGCTTGGTGTCGGGAGTCATGTCGAGGCTGGTCACAGGTGTTCTCCTTTCAGGAGGGTTCGCCGCTCAGCGGGATGCCTGGCGGATGACGAGGGCGAGCACAGCGCCAATGAGGGTGAAGCCGGCGGCGGTGACGAACCCGGCAGCGTGGCCGGCGCCCAGCGCCTCGAGCGCCGGCACACCTCCCTCGACGAGCCCGGCACTGCGGGTCGTCGCGACGGTGAAGATCGTGGCGAGCCCGATGGCCGCTCCGATCTGCTGGCTGGTGTTGACGAGGCCCGAGGCGAGCCCGGCATCGGTTTCGCTGACGCCCGACACGGCGAGTTCGGTGGTCGCAACGAAGGCAAGGCCCAGCGTCACGCCGATCACGAGGCTGGGGCCGAGCAAATGCAGCACGAAGTCGGCGCCGACCGGGGCAAGGCTCAGCCAGCCGAGCCCGGCCGCCAGCACCACCAGCGCCGTGGCGAGCACCGGCCGCGAGCCGAACCTGCCGATCAGCGCCGGCGCCATGCCCGCCGCGACCACCAGCGCGAGGGCCAGCGGCACCTGCGTCAGCCCGGCGGTGAGCGCGTCATAGCCGAGCACATCCTGCATGAAGAGCGACAGGATGAAGAACAGCCCGGTCACCGCCCCACCGAGCAGCACCGCAACCACATTGCCGACGGCCACGCCGCCCTTGCCCAGGATGCGGAAATCGACCAGCGGCGAAGCCGAGCGCAGCTCGATCAGGACGAACAGCGCGAGGAGCACGATGCCGGCGGCGAAGAGGCCCAGCGTCAGCGGCGCGCCGAACCCCTGGTCGAGCACCAGCGACAGTCCGGCGACGATCGAGACGAGCCCCGCCGTCACCGTCGCCGCACCCGGCAGGTCGAGCGCCGGTGCCTTGGCCGGCACCACATCGCGACCGATCAGGTACGGGATGGTGGCGAGCACGAAGAGGCCAAACGGCACGTTGATGTAGAAGATCGACGCCCAGCCCAGGCTCGCCGTCAGCACACCGCCCAGCAGCACGCCGGCCACACTGCCGAGCCCCGCGACCGCGCCCCAGATGCCGAGCGCCTTGGCTCGCCCGTCATCGGCTGGAAAGAGCCGCATCAGCAGCGACAGGGCTCCCGGCGCCAATAGCGCAGCCGATGCGCCCTGCACCGCCCGGGCGGCCAGCAGCATTTCGCCATTGAACGACAGCCCGGCTGCCAGCGAGGCGGAGATGAAGCCGGCAACGCCGGCGAGGAATATGCGCCGGTGTCCGTAGCGGTCGGCCAGCTTGCCCCCGAGCAGCAGCAGGCCACCGAACGGCAGCACATAGGCCGTGATCACCCAGCTCATCAGCTCGGGGGCAAGCTTGAGCCCCGCGCCGAGTTCGGGCAGCGCGATGTTGACGATCGATGCGTCGAGCACCACGAGAAACTGCGCCAGCGCCAAAACCGTGAGCGCCAGCCAGCGCCGGTCGGGACGCGCCTTTGTCCCCATACTGTCCAGTGAAGTCGTCACTTCCTTCTCCATGTTAGTGAGCAATCACTCACTTGTGTTGCGTGCAGATGCCGGAACGAACCCGGCATCGGTTGAATGAACTAGTAGTGCCTGAGGCCGTCGGTGAGCGCCTTGGCCCAGCCCTCGTCGAGATCGACGATCCCCATCGTCACCACCAGGTGGCAGAGCTGCCCCCAAGCGATGAATTTCTGCAATTCACTATCCGGCGCCCCGGTCCGCGCCTTCACATACTCGACGCCGCGCCTGATGCCGTCGCGCACCGCCGCCCGCACCGCCGGAATGTCGGTCGCTGCCTGGGCATGCACCTGCAGCATCAGCAGGTCCTTGTCGGCGATCAGACGGGCATAGCTCTCGCCGATGGCATCGAGCATTTCCCGCGAGTCCCCGCTCGCCACCCCGTCGGCCGCCGCAGCCATGGCCTCGAGAATGCGCTGGTAGCAGCGCTCGATGGCGGCGAGAAATAGCCCTTCCTTGGTCGGGAACAGCTTGAACACATAGGCCTGCGAGATCCCCGCCTTGGCCGCGACCTCCGTCACCGGCGTCGAGGCATAGCCCTTTTCGGCGAAGACCCGGACGGCGGCTTCGATGATCGCCTCGCGGCGCGTCTCGGCATCGGAAAGGTTGGTGCGTGTTGTCATGAGTGAGTGTGTACTCACTAACCACGCCCGTGTCAACTCGGATGTCGCGTTGATCGAAATGGTCAAGATTGACGTCAATTGCCCGGTCCCGCATTTGGGCACTCGATAGACGAGGGCTGGCCGCGGGCCGGCCCTGTTGCCGTTGGCCGCGAGAGGCCCATTCCGCTTGACCTCTCGCCCCCGACTGCGCCATTAAGCCCGCACCGAAAGGGGACAGGTATCATGGACAAGTTCACGACCCTCACTGGCGTCGCTGCGCCGCTGCCGATCATCAACATCGACACGGACATGATCATTCCCAAGCAGTACCTCAAGACGATCAAGCGCACCGGCCTCGGTACCGCGCTGTTCTCCGAGATGCGCTACAACGAGGACGGCACCGAGAACGCCGAGTTCGTGCTGAACAAGCCGGGCTACCGCAAGAGCCAGATCATCGTTGCCGGCGACAATTTCGGCTGCGGTTCGTCGCGCGAGCATGCCCCCTGGGCCCTGCTCGATTTCGGCATCCGCTGCGTGATCTCCACCAGCTTCGCCGACATTTTCTACAATAACTGCTTCAAGAACGGCATCCTGCCGATCAAGGTGACGCCCGAGCAGCTGGCCCTGCTGCTGGACGATGCCGAGCGCGGCGCCAACGCCACGCTCACAGTCGACCTCGAGGCCCAAACCATCCGCGGCCCCGATGGCGGCTCGATCCACTTCGATATCGACCCGGCCCGCAAGCATGTCCTGCTCGAGGGCCTCGACGACATCGCCGGCACGCTGAAGTCCGATCCGGCCATCTCGAGCTTCGAAAAGAAGGTCGGCGCCGAGCGTCCCTGGATCTGACGCCGCGGCGCTGGGGAGGCGCTCCATGGTTCTGCACATCTCGTCCGGCTCGCCGTTCGAAGCAAAGATCGGCTACTCGCGCGCCGTCGTCGATGGCTCGACCATCTACGTCTCCGGCACCACCGGCTACGACTACGCGACCATGCAGATGCCGGAGGATGCGGGCCAGCAGGCCCGCAACGCCTTCCACACCATCGCGCACGCGCTCGACCAGACCGGCTCCTCGCTGAAGGACGTCGTCCGCGTGCGCTACTACATCACCGACATGGCGCACTACGATGCGTTGGTGGAAGTGGCGGGCGAGGTCTTCCGCGACATCCGCCCGGCCGCCACCATGCTCGTCTGCGGCCTCACCACGCCCGAAATGAAGCTCGAGATCGAGGTCACCGCCCGTCTCGGCGCGCACGGCCGCTGATGCCGCGTTTCACCGAAAAGCTCGATCCGACCCAGGCCGATATCGACGCCGTGCTGGCAACGCTGGTGTCCTCCGAGCAGCTGGCCGGTCGCGATGCCGGCTACCAGCCTTTCTCGGTGCTGCTCTCCGACACCGAAGGTGGCCCCGTTACCGGCGGGCTCTATGGCTACCAGCTCTTCGACTGGCTGTTCATCCAGTATGTCGCCGTGCCGCCGGACCTGAAGGGCCGGGGCATCGGGCAGGAGCTGATGGCCCGCGCCGAAGCCTGGGCCCGTGCCCGCGGCCTCGCCGGCCTCTGGCTCGACACCTTCGCCTTCCAGGCTCGCCCCTTCTACGAAAAGCTCGGCTTTTCCGTCTTCGGCGAGATCAAGGACCATCCGCGCGGCTCATCCCGCTTCTTCCTGCAAAAGCGGCTCTGACCGCATAACGAGACCCCATCATGGCGCAAAAACTGTTCCTCCTGCCCGGCGACGGCATCGGCACCGAGATCATGAAGGAGGTCGAAAAGGTGATCCTCTGGCTCAACAGCCAGGGCGAAACCGAATTCGAGCTCGATAGCGGCCTCGTCGGCGGCTGCGCCTACGACAAATACGGCGTCGCCATCTCCGAGGAGGATATGGCCAAGGCCAAGGCTGCCGACGCGGTGATCTTCGGCGCCGTCGGCGGGCCGAAGTGGGACAAGGTCCCCTACGAAGTCCGCCCGGAAGCCGGCCTCCTGCGCCTCCGCAAGGATCTCGGCCTCTTCGCCAACCTCCGCCCCGCCATCTGCTATCCGTCGCTCGCCGATGCCTCCTCGCTGAAGCGCGAGCTGGTCGAGGGCCTCGATATCCTGATCGTGCGCGAACTCACCGGCGGCGTGTATTTCGGCGAGCCCAAGGAGATCACCGATCTGGGCAATGGCCAGAAGCGCGGCGTCGATACCCAGGTCTACGAGACCTACGAGATCGACCGCATCGTCCGCGTCGCCTTCGACCTCGCCCGCACCCGCAAGAACAAGGTGCACTCGGCCGACAAGAAGAACGTCATGAAGTCGGGCGTGCTGTGGGACGAAGTCGCCCAGGCCGTCGCCAAGGACTACTCGGATGTCGAATTCCACCACATCCTCGCCGACAATGCGGCGATGCAGCTTGTGCGCAACCCCAAGCAGTTCGACGTGATGGTCACCGATAACCTGTTCGGCGACGTTCTCTCGGACGTCGCCGCCATGCTGACCGGTTCGCTCGGCATGCTCCCCTCCGCCTCGCTCGGCGCGCCCGATCCGGTGACCGGCAAGCGCAAGGCGCTCTACGAGCCCGTGCACGGCTCGGCCCCCGACATTGCCGGCCAGGGCATCGCCAACCCGATCGCCATGCTGGCGAGCTTTGCCATGGCGCTACGCTACTCGTTCAACATGACCGTGCTGGCCGATCGCCTCGAAGCCGCCATCTCCGCCGTCCTCGGCGAGGGCCTCCGCACCGGCGACATCGGCGAGCAGAACCGCAAGACCGTCGGCACCG